>ERZ772872.1313-NODE-1313-length-22628-cov-6.899659_pt1 | contig 22628 bp, 23 predicted proteins | sample MGYA00512132_ERZ772872 | MGnify/ENA primary metagenome ERZ772872 (study PRJEB29015, sample SAMEA2737724) | human gut metagenome | biome: human gut; feature: human-associated habitat; material: faeces | place: China | collected 2012 ...
CCTGCCTGGGGAAGTAGTGTCGAATACAGGCAAACAAAACCGTAAAGTTCTGGCCACTCCGGTGATGGAATCATTTGCTTCCATCACCGGAGTGACCACACTCTTGCGGCAGAAGCATGGGAACTGTCCACCCCCTCCTATATTTTTGCATTCGATTCCTTTCTCCTTTGTTCGTCGGTCCAACTATCGCCTCCCCTTGATTCCTTCTTCGGACGGTTCCCATGCTTGTGCCGCAGAGATGGTCAGATACAGGGAGGAGCGCAATTATGAACCCTAATATCAACTTCTATGGAATCGTGATCCTGCTCAGAAAACTCCGGGAATGCGGTATTTTCACCGAAAAAGAACTGAGAAAAATTGCCGCACGGATCGCTGCGGATAACGGTGTTGAAGTCATGTTTTTTCTCTGATTTTCTTCATCTTTCAGTAGCTATTCGGACGCTGTTGTGGTAGTGTTTGTGTTGCAAAAAAGGAGGTGAGCGTACATGGATAAAAAGCGACTGGTAGACGGAACAACAGCCCTGGCAGAAAAGCGGCCTCGTGTTATAAAAATCGAGCCTGCGGAGCGGCCTCAAAATGTGCGGCTGCGGGTCGCTGCCTACACTCGTGTCAGCTCAGACTCCAAGGATCAACTCAATTCCTTTGCCGCTCAGAACCGCTACTACACGGAGCTGATCTCTGGCAAGGCCGAATGGCGCATGGTTGACATCTATCCCAAGCTCATAGATGAGGATCAACTCATCGCAGCAAACGAAAAACGCTCCAACAAGCCACAACTTCCGAAAAAGACGGAAGCCCAAAAAGTGCTGCGCAGGCTCTGTGGTACACCGCCATCTGAGCGGGTAGAACAAAGTGTCACCGGCCTGCTCAACGGTCTCGCAAATTACCCGGAACGCATACAGCATCAGCGCAGTCCTACGCCAGCCACACATTCTAAGACACAGGAGACGCTGGATAACGCTCTGGAACAACAGCCGATCGACGAGGACAACGCCAAAGCGCTGATCCTCCGGCTTGCGGCAGAGCAATATGCTGCTCTGGGGGATGAAGAATATGAAACGGTTCGTCTCCGGCGGCTCTTCTCCGCTTTCGAATGTGTGGCGGAACTGAATGCTGATCTTCTGAAAAACGCCGTATCCGAGGTGCTGGTGACCCATCAAAATGTCAAGCTGCGATTAAAAAATGGCCAAATCATAGAAAGGAGCGACCTGCAATGAAAGATGATGCCCCGAGAGTGATCAAAATCCCTGCCAAGCCGGAAGCCACCCGCCAGGCAGAAGCCCGCAGACAACTCCGGGTGGCAGCTTACTGTCGAGTCTCCACCAAAGAGGAGGATCAGGCAAACAGCTATGAGGTGCAGAAAGAATACTATACCGATAAGATCATGTCCAACACCGCCTGGACGATGGCCGGCATCTTTGCAGACAAGGGCATCACCGGAACCTCGGCCAAGAAGCGTGAGGACTTCATGCGGATGATCCGGCACTGCCGCCAAAAGAAAATCGATGTGATCTTGACTAAGTCAGTCTCCCGCTTCTCCCGCAATACTGTGGACTGCCTCTACTATATCCGGGCGCTCAAACAACTTGGCATCGCAGTCATCTTCGAGAAGGAAAACATCAATTCTCTGGAGGAGGACAGTGAGCTGCGAATCACCCTCTCCGGTGCCTTCGCCCAGTCTGAAAGTGAATCTATCTCCGCCAATGTCACATGGGGTAAGCGCCGCGCCATGGAAGCTGGAAAGGTCAGCATCCAATATAAAAAGCTGTACGGCTACCGCAAAGGTGAGGATGGTCAGCCGGAGATCATTCCGAAACAGGCGGAAATCGTCCGATGGCTCTATGAGCGCTATCTCACCGGAGCCAGCCTGCGGATGATCAAAGATGAACTGGAACAGCAAGGCGTCAAGTGCTTCGAGGATTCTCCGGAGTGGACCATTTCCCGCATCCGCAGCATCCTGCAGAATGAAAAATACTGCGGTGATGTGTTGATGCAGAAGACCTTCCGGCAGGACTTTATCAACCGCAAGGCCATCAAGAATACAGGCCAGCTTCCCATGTACCTCATTGAAAATCACCACGAGGGCATTGTCAGCCGTGAAAAGTATGATGCCGTACAGGCGGAGATGGCACGGCGGAATGCAGCAAAGAGTCCTTCTAAAAACGCAGTCACAGGGATGGCCTCCTACGCCAGCAAGTATGCGCTCTCGGAGCGGTTGGTCTGCGGTGAGTGCGGGACCCTGTATCGCCGCTGCACATGGACACGAAACGGGGAAAAACGAGTCGTGTGGCGCTGTGTGAGCCGATTGGACTACGGTAAGAAATACTGCCACAATTCGCCCACACTGGATGAAGCACCACTCCAGCAAGCGATCCTCGCAGTCCTGAACACAGCTATGGCCGACAAGAATAGCTTGATTCGGCAGATCACAGATGCCATGGAAACGGAGATCATCCCATTCCCCGGCGGCACGATGAGCCTTGGAGATATTGAACGCAGGCTGAGAGAACTGGAGCAGCAATTCCAAACACTGCTGGAAAAGGCCACGGATGATCCGGCTGCCTATGGCGGTCAGTTCAAGGAGATACTGGACAAGCAAACCCTCCTGAAAGAAAGGCGTTCCGGGATCCTCGCAGATAACAAGGAGCAGGCAAAAGCCAACCAGCGCATCATGGATGCCGCACAGACCTTGGAAAACGCATCGCCCCACATTACGGAATGGGACGAGAGTGCCGTCCGCCAACTGGTGAAGATAGTAAAAGTTCTCTCCAAGGACGAGATCGCAGTCACCCTGAAGGGCGGCATTGAGATTTGCCAGAAAATTATGTACTGAAAGAAGGTGGAAAGATGATTTTTGTAACCGGTGATTGCCACGGAAACTTTGAACGCTTCAAGCCAGAATATTTCCCGGAGCAGGCACAAATGACAAAGCGGGACATCGTGATTTGTGCCGGAGACTTTGGTGGTGTGTGGTTTGGAGACGGCCGTGACGAGGCTGCATTGGACTGGCTGGAAAGTCTTCCGTTCACGCTGGCCTTCGTCTGCGGGAATCATGAGAACTACGACGCACTGGAACGATATCCGGTGAAAGACTGGCACGGCGGCAAGGTACACCGCATTCGCTCTCATGTCCTGCACCTGATGCGTGGACAGGTCTTCGAGCTGGAAGGCTATCACTTCTTCACCATGGGCGGAGCAAAAAGCCATGATACGGAGGACGGCATTTTGGAACCGGGTGCTCCGGATTTTGAGCGAAAGCTCCTGATGCTGCAGAGAAAGCCCCGAGCGAGGTATCGCATCAATCACATTTCGTGGTGGGCGCAGGAGATGCCTTCTGAGGAGGAGTACGCTGAAGCACGGAAAAATCTGGCCAAGGTCGATTGGGCGGTGGACTATGTTATCACGCACTGCGCTCCCACCAGCATTGCTCTCATGGAAAACCGCCACAATGAGGCAGACCCGCTCACAGATTTCCTGCAGGAGGTCAAGGAGAGAGCACATTATCACTACTGGCTGTTCGGCCATTACCACGACAACCGGGCCATTGATGAAAAGCACATACTGCTCTGGGATCAGATCATACAAGTTATCTGAAACAGGTCAAGGCAGAGAAAAACACGGCGATGTTACCGTGCTTTTCTCTGCTTTGAGCGTTGAATCAGGCGCTGTGCGCCGGAAAGGAGAAACTATGAATATCCGAAAGGCTGTGGACTACAGCACAATGTTTGCCACACTGGAATCTGTCATGAAAGCAGATCTGCCGCAGATGGAGCTGTACTGCGAAATCGGCAAGGCCGTCTGTGCCCACTCGGAAAAGGGTGCAGCGGTAGCTGCTGCGGAGTTCATAAAAGAACAATACCCGGATATGACCGGCTTCTCTCCGCGCAATGTGCGCCGGATGCGGGATTTCTGGCAGTTGTACAGCGGCACGCCGGAACTGCTTGGCGAAGCGCTTCACTTGAATTGGACACAGAACGTTGTGATCATGGAGGCAGAGCTGCCCGCAGAGGAGCGCCGCTGGTACATCCGGCAGGCTACAGCACGGAATCTATCCAAGGCGGAGCTTCTGCGAATGATCGAGGATTCTGCGTATCTGGAAAGTGTTCTCGACGAAAAGGTCGATGTGTGGTATAATGAGGGCAACGATGAGATTTCGGAGAGAACGCAGTATGAAGAGGATCCTGTTTATCTGTCATGGCAATATCTGCCGCAGCCCCATGGCCGAGTTCGTGATGAAGGACTTGGTAAAAAAGGCGGGACTGGCATCGCAATTTCATATCGAATCAGCGGCTACCAGTCGGGAGGAGATCGGCAACCCGGTCTATCCTCCGGCATGGCGCAAGCTGGCCGAGCATGGGATCTCCTGCGAAGGCCATGCCGCACGGCAGTTGACAAATCGGGATTACGACGAATACGATCTCCTGATCGGCATGGACCAGGCCAACCTCCGGGATATGTACCGCATCTGCGGCGGCGACTATGCCGAAAAAATGTCCCTCCTGATGGATCACACCGCTCGTCCCGGCAATGTGGCGGACCCATGGTACACCGAGGACTTCGAGGCGGCCTGGCAGGATGTTTTGGAGGGCTGCCGGGGGTTAATGCGCAAACTTATTCGGAATTGATTATTTGTTAGAGGAAACAGCAATGAAAAAGGTATTGCCATATTTATCGAATGAGATAAAAAGTGCAAAGTCAAAAGGAGTGTGGGGACACTATGACATTCCAATCTTTTCGGTTAGTACGATGCATGAGTTTAATCAATTGGTTGGATATGTAAAGTATCTGAATGCATCGAATGGCATGGTTTTATATAGGGGGCAGCCCAAAGATTGCGGAGCTTTGAAACCGAGTGGCAATAGAGGAAATGGCTGTGTTTCAAGCGAGTTAATTTCCGCACTTGCGAGGGATAAAGATTTTCGGCGGTATCTTGGGCTAGATAGTTATGAAATAAGTGGCTGGAACAAGTACCAAGAAATAATGATCAGTGCGGTTTTACAGCATTACGGAGCGAAAACATCCTGTATGGACTTTGTTGATAATCATTGGTGCGCACTTTGGTTCGGGATATATTCATTCGACTCCCGCACACAAAGCTATATTAGGCGAGAAGATAAAGAAGGTTCCCTATACATATACTTGTACTTGGCAGATACAAATTGCGCATTAGTACATGGTGTCTATCTTGGCGAAAACACATATACAGTTGATTTGCGAAAAGCTTTGCCGTCATATTTCTTACGTCCAGCTTCACAGCATGGCTGGGTTGTCTGCGGTAACGATGTCGAGCATAGCAAGGATTATGCTGGAAATGTACTTTGCGTTATTGAAGTGAAAGTTGGCGATGCAGATGGTTGGCTGGGAACCGGCGAGTTACTAACGGCAGAGAATTTCTTTCCTGATTACAATATCGACGATGGCTATAGGGTGCTTCTTAAAAAGCAAAAACGATCTGGTGTATATAAGTATAATAGTAAGTTGATTCTTCCTGTAGACACGGTAAAAAACTACTATTTAGATCAGACATTTTTTCTGCCCGAAACAGGAGATGGCGAAATTATTCCAAAAGAGGAATACTTTGTTGACGGAAAAAAGATAGAAACAATAACTTCTCTCTACAAGTTACTCTTGGAAAAAGGCTGGACTGAAGAAACCTGCTTCGACGCAGTATGGAACCCAGATAACCCCTGTATAGGGCAAAGTCCAGCAACAGCGTTACTTGTGCAAAAAATATTCGGCGGAGAAATTGTTCGCTACACACGGAAAGGGCGAATACATTATTTCAACCGGATTAACGGAAATAACTTTGACTTAACCAGCCAAGAGCAACCTTACCATCCGTTTGATAATTATGACAAATGCTCGGAGATAGGCATATCAAAAAAGAGTAGAAGTATTCTTGAAAATAAAAAAGATATGCTTATGCGGAACATAGGAATTGATATGTAGAAATGTGGTGAATACAATAGTGCAAAATGATCGAATCCAATTATTTGAGGACAAGCGCATTCGTACTGCATGGGATGAGGAAAAGGAAGAATGGTATTTTTCCGTCATCGATGTTGTTGCGGTTTTGACGGATCAGCCAGATTATCAGGCAGCTCGCAACTACTGGAAGGTAACAAAGAAACGCCTGAAGGATGAGGGAAATGAAACGGTTACAGCTTGTAACCAGTTGAAAATGACCGCTTCGGATGGCAAAAAACGATTGACTGATGTAGCCGATACCGAGCAGCTTCTCCGAATCATCCAGTCTATTCCTTCCCCGAAGGCAGAACCGTTCAAGTTGTGGCTGGCACAGGTCGGTCGAGAGCGTATCGAGGAGACCATCGACCCGGAGCTGACCATTGACCGCGCTCTGGAAACCTATCTCAAGAAGGGTTACAGCCGTGAGTGGATCAATCAGCGGCTGCAGGCCATCCAGGTCCGTAAAGAACTGACGGATGAATGGGATGCCCGCAGTGTGCAGAAAGGCGTAGAGTACGCCATCCTCACGGATGAGATTTCCCGAGCCTGGTCTGGCATGTCCACCCGGCAGTACAAAAATCTGAAGGGCTTGAAAAAGGAAAACCTTCGTGATAACATGACTACGCTGGAACTGGTACTGAATATGCTGGCGGAGGCCACTCCGACTCAGTTTTCAAGAGATCGCAAACCAACGACCTTCCAAGAGAATTTGGCAGTTGCCAAGGCGGGCGGTCAGGTGGCTGGACGAACCAGAAAAGACATTGAGTCCCAGTCAGACACGCCGGTCATTACTGCTAAGAATGCCGCACAGCTTAATCAGGTAGTGACAGATCTGCTGGAAGGAGCAGTCTCTGACACAACTGAAGAATCAAAAGACAAGTGAGTTCTGTGCATCAAGTTTTTCTTGCTGTCATACGACGTTTTTTTAAAGCAAATTTCAAAAAATCTATAGTGTTGAGTTATGACAAAAAATCCTGCTGATCGATCACGATCGGCGGGATTTTTGCTGTACATGGACAGTCTTGTAAGCTCGGAGCGTCCAATGTATTTGACTTGCTCGATGGACTATGCTATGATGATCCCGGATGAAGCCTGAGCCGCAACCGGTGAAATGGCTGCGGTCAATCCCGTGCAGTATCGCAGCTATTACCACGATTCCGAGACGGGGTTCTACTACCTCCAGTCCCGGTACTATGACCCGGAGATCTGCCGTTTCATCAATGCGGACAGCTACGCCTCTACCGGCCAGAGCTACCTTGGCTACAACACCTTTGCCTACTGCGGAAATGATCCTGTAAACCGCACCGATGCCGATGGCGAGTTCTGGGATACGTTTTTTGATATCGTTTCTCTGGGCTTCAGTATTGTTGAGGTTGCAGCTAATCCGTCTGATCCCATGGCTTGGATTGGACTTGCCGGGGATGTCGTTGATCTGATCCCGTTTGTAACAGGCGTCGGGGAAACAGTCAAAGCAGTTGCTGTCGTCGCAAACACCGCTGACACGATTGCTGATGTTCATAAGGCAGCAAAAGCCGTAGATCAGGTCGATGATGTTGTAGATGCAGCCAAAGCTGTATACAAAGCTGCTGATAAGACAAGCGATATACGTAAAGCCACCGGTTCGTATGAGATTCTATATGAAAGTGGTAAAAACTACGTTGGCAAGGCTTTAAAAGGGCTATTGATTCCGCTATTGAACATGCAAAGCCCAGTCAATTGAACAATTATTTAGGCGACACTGTCCTATCCATAACGTGGGACTCTGCTCCCAACCGCACGGCAGCATTTGTGGCCGAGTTCTATAAGCAATGCGCTAGAGGTGTTGGTAATGCAAGTACCTACAATAAGATTTGGAGTCCCGGAAAGAAAATTGCTGCATTGCTGTTCTAAGAGGTAACTCATGTTTTTTACAAAGGCAACCCATGCCGAATTGCGGCATGGATATACAAATCGTAATGGCTTCATCTTTACGACGCTGACTGATCCGGTCAATGTGCATGACGCGATTGTCGTTCATGTTCTGCAAAGCGCAGGCTGTATAACGCCGCAGCTTCCGCATTCTTCCAGAAGTTTTGCGGAACATCTGGCACTAATACAGTCAGAGGGGCTTGAAAAGGCAATCGTCATTTCGGACGAGATCGGTTGGCTGTCTCAATGCCCGTCGCTTCAGTTCTTGTGGGTCATTCCATCAGACTCTGCGGCAGACGGATTCGATTTTTCGCCGTTGTATCATATGCCATGCGTTAAATGGCTTCGCTGTCAAACGGCCTATGGTATAGCAGGAAAACTGCACGGTGAAATAGACTACGGGAAGGTCCCAGGTCTGCGGTGCCTGTATGTATCACATACGAAGTACGAGTATGGTTTCGCCAATGCGCAGGACTTACAATCCCTTAATCTCTGCGCATATCAAGGAAATGACCTTGCAGATGTTATCGGGGGAGAAAGCTTAGACTGGCTATCGCTGACGCAGGGCAAAATTCACTCGCTAAATGGCTTGCACAAGGCAAAATCCTTGAAGTCGCTTTCCTTGTGTTATCAGCGAAATCTGACGGATATCTCCGCCCTGGTAAACGTAAAGAGTACCTTATTCCAGCTGTGCCTTGACCACTGCTCTCATATCACGGATTTTTCTGCTCTGTCCGCTTTATCGGCGCTGGAATATCTGGAGTTACAAGGAAATAACGCCTTGCCAAACTTATCTTTTCTTTGCAATATGCCAAATCTGAAGGTTTTGAATTTGGGCATGGATGTTGCAGACGGAGACCTGCGTCTATGTATGAACGTCCCTTATGTGACCTGCAAAAACCGTCGCCATTTCAATCTTCGGGACGCAGAGCTGCCAAAACGGCTTTGCTCTGTGCAGGATGACCACGGAGTCGAGCTGTGGCGACGATGCTGATGGTTTACTTTTTGCCCCAATGGATTGCGGACATCATAGAGGAAAGTCCCAGCAATAACCAGCAAATAAGCGGATTATTAGGAGGTACTATGCAGATCGTATTTGACTTTATCGCCGGAGATATCCCATTTGATGAATTTTGGGAAGCCTACTGTGCGGACCCCAAAATCGGAGAGTGGCTGGACAGTATTGCTGATTTCAGCCATGAGCCGCCGCCGGTTATTGCTAAGGATAGATTACTCTATGCTTTATACCGGACAATAGCTTTAGTATATGATGGACACGTACTGAGAATGCTGGTGGAAAGTCCCTATCCGCCCAAAGACTCGTACACAACGATCGTTCGCAGGCAATGTGGCATATATAATTTAATGCTTACAGCGATTTTGACGAAATACCCCGATGCTAAAAGGACAAAGCGCTACAAGGATGATGACGATTATTACTTCAAGGCACTTGGAAGGTCTATTGGTGGTGCAGAAGTAATGTCCTATGCGGCAGAGGTTTTGGACAAATTCCCCAGGACGATGAAAAAGGCCGACCGTGCGGCAGCCGGTAAAGAAGCCTTATGGAAAGCTTTTCACATCAAGGATAGGAAATTTCCTCGCTGGGCGCAGGAGGCCGATTGGCCTATGGGCAAGAACTCTCCCATGGAGTATCTTAGTCAGCGCCGGGACGGAGAACTGGTAGAGCTGCGCTTCCGGGATGTAGACACCGGTGAAGAACGTACCGTGGAGCAGTATTATTAAGGCACATGTCTTGTTGTTAGTGATGGCGAGGTCAATTATGAAATTTTCAGACTTTTTCTGGCCGGACAGTTCCCTGGAGCAAATCAGGATTTGCTATGATGCTGCGGAATTGACCATCTGGAATTGCAGCATGAACCATAAGGTTACTGTGCGGTGCGAGGGCTTCATAGGTATGACAGATTTATGTATCTGGGACGATCAAATCATTCTCCAGGCGGAATGCCGGAATATGCCTTGGTCCGACGCGATCCGCTCTCAGGATACCTTCCTGCAATCCCTATGTAAAGCATACCCACATTCCTCACAGTGGGACGAAAGGCGGCTCGAGGATGGTGTGGTGGTGTTGAGCGTTCTTTTAACAAATCACATTCGCTTCCGTCTATACTGCCAACGGATTGACGTGGACACTACTGAAAAAAACACTGTGGAACAGTATGATTAAGGTACGCGTCTCCGTAACGTTGGATAAGCATCAACTACACACCAAGAAAGGAGGTGCCGTATGGCGCTGTATGCCATTGGCGACCTGCATCTGTCTCTGCGCTCCAACAAGCCCATGGAGATCTTCGGGGACGGCTGGAAAGACTATGTGGCCCGCATCCGGGAGGGATTCTCCGTGCTGACGGCGGATGACGTCACCGTGCTGTGCGGCGACCTGTCCTGGGGCATGAGCCTGGAGGAATCGCTGGAGGATTTCCGGTTCATCGACGCCCTGCCGGGGAAGAAGTACCTGCTCAAGGGCAACCACGACTATTGGTGGAACACCGCCGCCAAAATGGAGCGCTTTTTTGCCGAAAACGGCCTGACCACCATGGAGATCCTCCACAACAATTGCCGGTTCTACGGGGACACGGCCCTGTGCGGTACCCGGGGCTGGTTCTATGAGCTGGACAACCAGGGCACCCACAACGAAAAGGTCCTGCTGCGGGAGATCGGACGGCTGGAGACGTCCCTGAAGGCGGCGGGAGATCACGAGAAGCTGTGCTTTCTTCACTACCCGCCTCTGTACCAGGGGTATCAGTGCCCGGAGATCCTGCGGCTGCTGCGGGAATATGAGGTGAAGGTGTGCTGCTATGGCCATCTCCACGGTCCCTCCCACCGCCGGGCCCTGCAGGGAGAACGGGGCGGAACCTCGTTTTTCATGGTGTCCGGGGACTATTTGAGCTTTCATCCCAAAAAAATTTGTGATTAGAGCAAAAAAGTGTGGAAATTGAAATTGTTTTCTGCTATTATATAGAATTGCATTGATACGATTTAATGCTGAACGGAGGAAAAATCAAAATGAGTGTAAAATCCTGTGAAAAACTGGACAAGAGCAAGGTCGCACTGACCATCGAAGCAGATGCCGCCGCCTTTGAGGCCGCCATCAACAAGGCGTACCTGCAGCAGCGGTCCAAGATCAGCGTTCCCGGCTTCCGCCCCGGCAAGGCTCCCCGCAAGATGATCGAGAGCATGTACGGCGCAGAGGTCTTCTATGAAGAAGCAGTGAACATCCTGCTGCCCGACGCCTATGAGGCCGCCGTGAAGGAGCAGGAGCTGAAGGTCGTGGGCTATCCCGAGGTGGAGCTGGAGTCCTGCGGCAAGGACGGCGTGGTGTTCAAGTGCACCGTGGCCGTGTATCCCGAGGTGACCCTGGGCCAGTATAAGGGCCTAGAGGCCCCCAAGGCCGAGGTCAACGTCACCGACGAGGACGTGGAGAACCGTCTGAACGAGATGGCCGACCGCAACAGCCGTCTGGTCAGCGTGGAGCGCGAGATCCAGAAGGGCGACACCGCCGACATCGACTTCGAGGGCTTTGACAACGGCGTGCCCTTCGACGGCGGCAAGGGTGAGAACTTCGATCTGGAGATCGGCTCCGGCAGCTTCGTCCCCGGCTTTGAGGATCAGCTGGTGGGCATGAAGGCCGGCGAGGAGAAGGACATCGACATCACCTTCCCCGAGAACTACACCCCTGAGCTGGCCGGCAAGCCCGTGGTGTTCCATGTGAAGGTCAACGAGGTCAAGCACAAGGAAGTCCCCGCCATTGACGACGAGTTCGCTAAGGACGTGTCCGAATTCGACACCCTGGACGAGCTGAAGGCCGACACCCGCAAGAAGCTGGTGGAGGACCGCGAGGCCGCTGCCCAGCGCGCCTTTGAGGACGCCCTGATGCAGAAGGTGGCCGACGGCATCCAGGCCGACATCCCCGACGAGATGGTGGACGTGCAGGCCCAGCAGATGATGGAGAACTTCCAGCAGCAGCTGGCCGCCCAGGGCATCCCCTTTGATCAGTATCTGAAGATGACCAACACCACCGAGGACGACTTCAAGAAGCAGGCTCATGAGCCCGCCCTGCAGCAGGTCCGCATGGATCTGGCCGTGGCCGCCCTGGTGAAGGCCGAGGAGCTGGAGGCCACCGCCGAGGAGATCGAGGCCGAGATGAAGTCCGTGGCCGATAAGTACGGCATGGACCTGGATACCATCAAGAAGTATCTGCCCGAGGCCGACGTCCGCGAGCAGGTCCTGCGCAGCAAGGCCATCAAGGCCGTGGCCGACGCCGCCGTGGCCGTGGCTCCCGTTGTTGAGGAGACCAAGGAAGAAGCCAAGCAGGAAGAGGAAAAGAAGGACGAGGAATAATTTTTCGTCCCCTGCTTGAGATACCCACCGGGCGGGTATAATGGGGTTGAGTTTCATCTATTTGTACAGGAGGTTTTTTCTATGAGTTTAGTCCCTTATGTTGTGGAGCAGACCAACCGGGGCGAGCGTTCCTATGACATCTTTTCCCGGCTGCTGAACGACCGCATCATCTTCCTGGGCGAAGAGGTCAATGATACCACCGCCAGCCTGGTGGTGGCCCAGCTGCTGTATCTGGAGGCCCAGGACCCCGACAAGGATATCCAGATGTACATCAACAGCCCCGGCGGTTCCGTGACCGCGGGTATGGCCATCTACGATACCATGCAGTATATCAAGTGCGACGTGTCCACCATCTGCATCGGCATGGCTGCCAGCATGGGCGCGTTCCTGCTGTCCTCCGGCGCCCGGGGCAAGCGCATTGCCCTGCCCAACGCGGAGATCATGATCCACCAGCCCTCCGCCGGGACCCAGGGTAAGGTCACGGATATGGAGATCGACGTGGAGCATTTCCTGAAGCTGAAAAAGCGCCTGAACCAGATCCTGGCCGACAACACCGGCAAGGACCCCGAGCAGGTGAAGCAGGATTCCGAGCGGGATCACTGGATGCTGGCCGAGGAGGCCCGGGAATACGGCCTGGTGGACAAGGTCATTTACAAGAGGTAACCAATGGCAGACGATAAGAAATCCCTGCGGTGCTCCTTCTGCGGCAAGGCGGAGAACCAGGTGCACCGCATGATCCAGGGCCCCGGCGTGCGCATCTGCGACGAGTGCGTCCAGCTGTGCATGTCCATTCTGGACGATGGGTACGAGCCCGGCCCCGAGGCCGGGTACGAGACCCCGGACCAGCTGCCCACTCCCCGGGAGATCAAAGAGGTGCTGGATCAGTACGTCATCGGCCAGGACGCCGCCAAGGTGGCCCTGTCCGTGGCGGTCTATAACCACTATAAGCGCATTTTCTTCGGCGGCGGCGAGGATGTGGAGCTGCAAAAGAGCAACATCCTGATGATCGGCCCCACAGGCTCCGGCAAGACTCTGTTTGCCCAGACCCTGGCCCGGGTGCTGAAGGTTCCCTTCGCCATCGCCGACGCCACCACCCTCACCGAAGCCGGTTATGTAGGCGACGACGTGGAGAACATCCTGCTGCGGCTGCTGCAGGCGGCGGATTTCGACGTGGAGCTGGCCGAGCACGGCATCATCTATGTGGACGAGATCGACAAGATCGCCCGCAAGAGCGAGAACACCTCCATCACCCGGGACGTGTCCGGCGAGGGCGTGCAGCAGGCACTGCTGAAGATCCTGGAGGGCACCGTGGCCAACGTGCCGCCTCAGGGCGGCCGCAAGCACCCCCATCAGGAGTTCATCCAGGTGGACACCCACAACATTCTGTTCATCTGCGGCGGCGCCTTCGACGGTCTGGAGAAGATCATCGAGCAGCGCACGGACCGCAAGGGCATCGGCTTCGACGCCGTGGTGGAAAGCAAGGCCGAGCGTCGGACAGGACAGCTCCTCAAGGAGGTCCAGCCCCACGATTTGCTGAAGTTCGGCATTATCCCGGAGCTGGTGGGCCGTTTGCCGGTGATCGCCGCTCTGGACGGGCTGGGCCGGGAGGATCTGGTCCGGATCCTGACGGAGCCGAAGAACGCCCTGGTCAAGCAGTATCAGAAGCTGTTTTCCTATGACGATGTGAAGCTGGTGTTCGAGCCGGAGGCCCTGGAGGCCGTGGCCGACAAGGCCATCGAGCGCAACATCGGCGCCCGGGGCCTGCGGGCTGTCATGGAGGGAGTCCTGACCCCCATCATGTACGATATTCCCTCGGACCACACCATCGAACAGGTGACCATCACCGCCGGGGCCGTCAACGACGGCGCAGCGCCTGTGATCCTGCGGGATCCCAGCCGCGGCACCAAGAACGCGCCGGCGTCCTGAAACAAGCACAAAGGGGAGAGACGCGTGCGCCTCTCCCCTCTTGCCCTATTGTACTTTCCCTATCGCAAAGGAGATACCCTTATGACCACACAAAATATGCCGGTGCTGGCCCTGCGGGGGCTGACTGCCTTCCCGGGCCAGACGCTGAGCTTCGACGCGGAGCGTGAGATATCCATCCTGGCCCTGGAAAACGCCATGGAGGGCGACCGGGAGCTGCTGCTGGTGACCCAGCGGGAGATCGGCGTCCAGGACCCCCAGGAGGAGGACCTGTACGAGATCGGCACCGTGTGCCGCATTTTCCAGATCGTCAAGACCTCGGATACCGGGGTACGGGTCATCGCCGGGGGCCTGCACCGGGCGGCCCTGCGCCGCCTGTGGCAGACCAAGCCCTTCCTGCAGGCCAATGTGGAGCTGCTGGAGGACCAGAGCTGGCGGGCCTCGGACCGCACCGAGGCTCTGACCCGGCGGACATACGCCCTGTTTGGCCAGTATCAGGAGCTGGTGGGGAATCTGTCCGACCAGCTGGTGGCCTCCGTGCTGGACATCCGGGACCCCGGCCTGCTGGCGGACACCATCGCCGCCAACATCAACCTCCGGCACCAGGATCGCCAGCGGGTGCTGCAGGAGCTGCATCCCGCCCGGCGGCTGCTGGTGATGAACGAAATTCTGGTGCATGAGGTGGATATCGCCGTCCTGGAGTCGGATATCGACCAGAAGGTCCGCCAGCGGGTGGGCCAGGTCCAGCGGGATATGGTCCTGCGGGAGCAGCTGCACGTCCTGCAGCATGAACTGGGTGAGGACGGCGACGACGAGCTGTACGAATACGAGGAGAAGATCAACCGCTGCCGGGCCGGTGACGAGGTGCGGGAGAAGCTCATGAAGGAGCTGCACCGCCTGTCCAAGCAGCCCTTCGGCAGCGCCGAGGGGGCCGTCATCCGGAACTATCTGGATGTGTGCCTGGACGTGCCCTGGGGTGTGGAGACCCACGACCGGGCCGACGTGGAACAGGCCCGGAAGATTCTGGACAAGGACCACTACGGCCTGGACAAGGTGAAGGAGCGGATCCTGGAATTCATCGCCGTGCGGCAGCTGAACCCCCAGGCCAAGGGCAAGATCCTCTGCCTGGTGGGCCCCCCGGGCGTAGGCAAAACCTCCATCGCCCTGTCCGTGGCCAAGGCCATGCACCGGAAACTGTCCCGGCTGAGTCTGGGCGGTGTCCGGGACGAGGCGGACATCCGGGGACACCGGAAAACCTACATCGGCGCCATGCCCGGCCGGATCATCGACGCGGTGATCCGCAGCGGCTCCATGAATCCCCTGCTGGTGCTGGACGAGATCGACAAGCTGGCCAGCGATATGCGGGGCGACCCGGCGTCGGCCCTGCTGGAGGTGCTGGACAGCGAACAGAACCACGCCTTCCGGGATCACTTCCTGGAGGTGCCGGTGGACCTGAGCCGGGTGATGTTCATCACCACCGCCAACACCCTGGACACCATCCCCCGTCCCCTGCTGGACCGGATGGAGGTCATCGAGCTCACCAGCTATACCGACGAGGAGAAGCTGCAGATCGCCAAGCGGCATCTGCTGCCCAAGCAGCTGAAGGAGCACGGTCTGAAGAAAACCCAGCTGCGCATCACCGACGACGCCATCCGGCGGGTCATCGCCGCCTACACCAAGGAATCCGGCGTCCGGGTGCTGGAGCGCCAGCTGGGGAAGCTGTGCCGAAAAGCCGCCATGCAGCTGGTGGAGGGCGATGTAAAGCGAGTTGACATTACAGAGAATAACCTGAAAGAACTGCTGGGAACCGAGCGGTACAGCGAGTCCATCCACAGCGACCGGGACCAGGTGGGCGTGGTAAACGGCCTGGCCTGGACCCAGGTAGGCGGCGAAATTCTGGAAGTGGAGGCCCAGGCCCTGGACGGCAGCGGAAAGCTGGAGCTTACCGGCAATCTCGGCAGCGTTATGCAGGAATCCGCCAAGGCCGCCCTGACCTGCCTGCGCAGCCGTTGGGAGGAGCTGGGCCTGCCCCGGGACTTCTATAAGACCAAGGACGTGCATGTCCACTTCCCGGAGGGGGCCGTGCCCAAGGACGGACCCTCGGCGGGTATCGCCATCACCACCGCTATGCTGTCGGCGCTGACCGGACGGCCTGTCCGGGGCAGCGTGGCTATGACCGGCGAGGTGACGCTGCGGGGCCGGGTGCTTCCCATCGGCGGTCTGAAGGAAAAGACCATGGCCGCCCTGCGAAACGGCGTACATACGGTGCTGATTCCCCGGGAAAACGTCAAGGATCTGGACGAGATCGACCAGACCGTCCGGGCCGGTCTGCACTTCATCCCGGTGGACACCGTGGACCAGGTGTTTGCGGCGGTGCTGGTGCCTTCCCGCGGGGAGCACGCCGCCCCCCGTGGCCGCGTATCGGCGGAATCCCCCGCCGCACTATCAGTGTAAAGGAGGAGCGCTTGCCATGACGATCAACTATAACAAGGCGGAGTTTATCCGCTCGGCGGTGCGCCCGGAGGCCTTTATCCGGGACGGACGGCCCCAGGTGACCTTTGCCGGGCGATCCAACGTGGGCAAATCCTCCGTCATCAACCGCCTGCTCAACCGGAAGAACTTCGCCCGGGTGGGCGCCACCCCCGGCAAGACCACCCAGGTGAACTATTTCCTCATCGACAACCGGGTGTATCTGACCGATCTGCCCGGCTACGGCTATGCCAAAGTCAGCAAGGAGGAGCGGGACCGCTGGGGACGGCTGATGGAGTCGTATTTCCAGGAGCCGGGCCTCATCTCCCTGGGTGTTCTCATTGTGGACGCCCGGCACAAGCCCACGGCGGACGACGTGACCATGTTCCAGTGGTTCCGGGGCACCGGATGCCCGGTGGTGGTCGTGGCCAACAAGCTGGACAAGCTGAAAAAAAGCGAGATCGAGCCCAATCTGCAGCTGATCCGGGACACCCTGGAGCTGGAGGAGCAGGACTGTCTGGTGCCCTTCTCCGCCGAAAAGGGCACCGGGAAAAACGAACTGCTGTCGGCCATCTCCCAGCGGCTGGGCGTGTGAATCCGGGCCTCCGCAATTCTGCCATCTTTTGCCAAAAACTAACCTTTGGTTAATGGTATTTTATCTGAGTCCACTGTACAATGGATGTACAGTGGACTCATTTTATCAAGGAGGAACGAACCATGCGAAAATTCAGCATTCTCTTGCTTCTGTGCACCCTGATGCTGTGCCTGGCCGCCTGCGGAAATCAGGGGACGACTGACGACGACATCGTCGGCGACGACTGGCGCACCTGGGGCACCATTCAGGACACCGGCACCCTGACTCACGACGGCCAGATGATCGACGTGTGCATCTGCATCACCGATACCGGCGCCGACCTCTACTATGACAGGGCTGAGCAGGAGCTCTACGCCACCGTACAGTTCCCGGTGCCCCTCGACTCTGCCGCCAGCCGCTACCAGGGAACGGACTACAGCGATCTGGACGGCGACGGCAACAGCGACCTGCAGATGTCCTTCGACCAGGACGGCGAGTATGTGACCTACGTCTGGTACTGGAACACGGTCCGGGGCGAGTTCATGGACACGCTGGCGGACTGAGGAGGCTGCTTCATGAGAAAAACGCTTTGGCTGGCGGCTGTGCTGGCGCTGCTGCTGTCCCTGACGGCGTGCAGCGGCGGCGGGGAGGCCCCCTCCCCTGCCGTGCCGGAGGATCAGCGCCAGGTGACGGACGCCAGCGAGCTGGAGGGCAAGTGGTCCTCCCCTTCCGGCAACATCCTGTATTTCGTGGCCGACGAGGGGTGCTACTACTACCAGACCTTCTCCGGCCGCACGGGACAAGGCCGCTATGACACCTCCGGCGACGTGCCCATGATCGACTTCGACGGCTTCCTGTACGATTTCATCCTGCGGGATGACGGCGTGCTGCTGCCTAACCAGAACGGCAGCGGCGACGCGGAGTCCTTCGACCACTTCACCTTCACCCGCAGCGACGCCCGGGTGGACATCTGGGACATTGCCCAGCTGGACGGCGTGTGGCAGAACGCCCTGGGCGAGACTCTGGTCATTGACTCCCAGCGCATGGAGTATCTGAGCTACACCCGCCTGTCCGCCGGCAGCGGGACCATTGGGGACGCCGGGGACGGCAAGGGCCCCTATCTGTCCATGGACGGCTTCCACGCGTACATCTCCCCCGGCCTGGAGGCGGACCGCTTCGCCCTGCTGCCGGATGGGGAAACAAACGGCGACTTCTCCGGCGTGTTCTACCCCTATGGCCAGGTGGCGGCCTATACCGGCCTGCCGGGGGCCAGCTTTGAGCTGGACGAGGACGACCTGTGCCGCTGGTACAGCGACGGACACGACGCCTTCTACATCACCGGCAGCTACACCCTCCACGAGGACGGCCTGGCCTATCGGCAGGACGGGCCGGTGTACGCCGCCGGTTTTGACCCGGTGGATTACGATCCCGCCGAGGACTGGGGCGAAAACTGGATGAACAACTGGGGATAAGACCATGAAAAAACATATTTGTCCTATGTGCGGCGATCCGCTGAAAAAAGGCTCCACTGCGTGCTCCTGCGGCTATAAGGAGTCCCTGGCGGACCGGGAGCTGCTGCGGCGGCTGGCCCGGTGGGACCGGCTGCGGACGGTGTGCTCCGTCATGCTGGTGCTGGGCTTTGCTGCGGGCGGCGTCGTGTGGTGGAGGTCCGGCGATATCCGCTGGGGCCTGCTGGCGCTGTTTATCCTGCTGGCTGTGGGCATCATCGGCCTGTGCCGGTGCGACAGCCGCCAGCGGAAGCTGATCTGGGAGCAGATGGGGGACTTTTTCCGGTCGGAGACGGAGCAGGCCTTCGGCCCGGATACGAAGCTCCCGGAGCTGTTCATTGACGAGGCGGGCATCCGCCGCAGTCAGATGATCGACCGCCACTGGGAAGAATTCCAGATCAAGAATTACCGCCAGGGTGTCCATCAGAGCGTCCGGTTTGGCGCGGCCAACGTGGAGCTGACCCACAACTTTGAGGAGCACGTGGGCCGGGACGTCAACGACACCATGACCCGGTCCGTGAAGGCTTTCGGCGGCGTGTGGCTGATCTGCGAAACGGAACGGCAGGCCCCGGAGGGCGGCTATCTGTACCGCCGGGAGGACCAGGCATACGGGCGGGATGCCCTGGAATTGGTCCCCCTGCTGGAAACCCTGGGCCGTCCGGCGGCTGTCCGCTGGGAGGAAAACCGCCTGGAATTGGCGCTGGAATCCACGCTGCCGGTGATGGACCTGCCGGTGGATATCAACGTGCGGGACCTGAACGCCCTGCGCCGCAGCTATCTGGTGTCCCTGCGGTATCTGCAGGGGATCATCGAGGCGCTGCGCCGGTGCGGTGCGCTGTTCACGGAGCATGAAAAGGAGCAAGCAAATGGATAACAGTGTGCAGAATATACGCAGCGGCCGGGCGCTGAAGGGCTTCGGAAAGGTCCTGTCCGGCCTGGGCCTGGTTATTGCGGCCATCGGCGCAGGATTTGGCGGCGCGGTGCCCGTCATTGTCGCAGGTGTTGTCATTCTGCTCATCGGCGGGCTGATGGGCTCCACTGGCGGCAAAAAGCTGCAGGATGCGGCCCAGGGCGGTCTGGCCCAGGCGGCTATGGAGCAGGTGCTGGAGGAGGCGGAGTACCGCCCCGGTTCCTGCATCGACGGCGGAAAATTCGCGGAATCCGGTCTGGGCCTGCCCAATGCCGACAACGTAGGCGGCAGCGGCCTGGTCTGCGGCAAGTACCACGGCCGTCCCCTGGAGATCAGCAATCTGGAGCTTTCCAACACCCAGGCGTACCAGAATCCCGAGACTGAGGTCTGGGAGGATCGGGAGCTTCCCATCTTCAAGGGGCAGTGGATGGCGGCGGACCTGGGACGCACCCTCCCCTGCGATGTGCAGGCAGCGCCCAAGGGCAAGCTGGCCCGCCTGCTGGGCCGGGAGGGCTTCGCCTCGGAAAATCCGGAGTTTGACCGGCGGTTCAATGTCCGGTGCGAAAATCCCGCCGCCGGGCAGTCTCTGCTGTCCCCCCGGGTCATGGATCAGCTGCTGAAAATGGGCAGCGTCTATCTCAGCGTCAAGGCCGACGGCCGCGTGTTTGCGGCCATCCAGACGGACGATCTGCTGTTTGACGCCGGAAAGGGCCGCCCCGAGGGTCTGACCCGGCGCTTCGCGGACCAGCTCCGTGTGTTCACGGACCTGCTGGACGCGCTGAAGGGGTGATGGTATGCCCTTCTGGGGTGCGGCAGTGATATTCGTCCTGGCTGTGGCCGGGTTCGTCATCGGTGCGCTGCGGCTGCGGCAGCGCCGGGGCCTGCGGGCGTCGTGCATGATCGCGTGCGGCCTTCTGGTCGCCGTCAGCGCAGCATATATGGCACTGATCATCATTCTGGTCAGTAGCGTGCGATAGGCTAAAAAGTGGGACAGCGCCGCCATGGCGCTGTCCCACTTTTGGCAGCCTTTCTGCTTACAATAATACCCCCTCATGCCGGTTTATCGTCCTGCATGAGGGGGTATTTCGTTATAGTGGTCGTATTACCGCTGCAGGGTCTTGACCCACTCGCCGTATTTGCGGAGGTTCTCGTCCCGGGCGGCGGGAGTTTCGCCGATGGTCAGGACATAGACCTTGATCTTGGGCTCGGTGCCGCTGGGCCGCACCAGGATGGTGGTGCCGTCCGCCAGCTCATAGCGCAGCACGTTGCTGCCGGACAGCTCCATGGCGGACTTTTCGCCGGTGCGGCAGTCGATGACGCTGCCATCGGTATAGTCCTTGCGGCGCAGGACCTCCACCCCGGCAATAGCGGCCGGGGGATCTGCCCGCAGGTCCCGCATCAGCTGAGCCATCTTCTCCAGGCCGTCCAGGCCGGGCATCACCAGATTGTGGGTCTTTTCGCCGTAATAGCCGTACTTTTCGTACAGGGCGTTCAGGGCGTCGAACAGGGTCATGCCCTGGGCGGCGTACCAAGCGGCCATCTCCGTCAGGATCAGGGAGGCGGTGACGGCGTCCTTATCCCGGACGTAGTCCCCCAGCATATAGCCGTAGCTCTCCTCATAGCTCATGATGATCTGTCCCTTGCCCTGGCCCTCCAGCTCGTTCTTCTTCTCGGCCATGAACTTAAAGCCGGTGAAGGTGTCGCAGCAGGTGACGCCGTTGGCCTCGGCCACCTTCCGGGCCATCTCGGTGGTGACGATGGTCTTCAGGAAATAGGGATGCTCCGGCAGCTTGCCCGCCCGGCGCATGGCCCCGATGAGGTAGTCCAGCATCAGCACGCCGGTCTGGTTGCCGGTAACGGGCACAAAGGAGCCGTCGTGGCTGCGGACCATGATGCCCACCCGGTCGCTGTCCGGGTCGGTGCCCAGGATGAAGTCCGCCCCCACCTGGTTGGCCAGGTCAATGGCCAGATAGAAGCCCTCGGGGTTCTCCGGATTGGGGGAGGCCACCGTGGGGAAATTACCGTCCAGCACCATCTGCTCCTTGACGCAGTACAGATGCTTCACGCCCAGGCCCCGCAGGGCCTCCGGCACCAGCTGCCAGCCGCAGCCGTGGAAGGGGGTGTACACCATTTTGAAGGTATCGGCCACCTGGGCCATGGACTGCCGGTCGTTGACCATGGCCATCACATGGGCCATGAAGCGGTCGTCGGTCTCCCGGCCCATGACCTGGATCAGGCCCTGGGCCGCCGCGTCGTCATAGGCCATCCGGCGCACGCCGGTGAAAATGTCGATGTGCTCCAGCTCCCGGGCGATGGCGGCAGCGTGCTGAGGCGGCAGCTGGGCGCCGTCGGACCAATAGACCTTGTAGCCGTTATACTCCTTGGGGTTGTGGCTGGCGGTGACAGCGATGCCGTAGGGCTCGCCCCGCTTCTTCACGGTGAACATCATCAGGGGCGTGGGACTGGAGCGGTTGATGACGAAGGGATGGAAGCCATAGCCCACCAGCACCTCCGCCGCCCAGTGTGCAGACTCCTTGGACAGGAAGCGGCGGTCATAGCCCACGCAGACCTCGGCCCCGCTGAGGCCCTCCTTCTCCATCAGGCGGCACAGGCCCGCCATCAGCAGCCGGATGTTCTCCTTGGTGAATTCGTCCGCGATGACGGCGCGCCAGCCGCCGGTTCCAAACTTGATCATATGCGCAGTCTCCTTTCAGCAGGCAAATGTCCGATCTGTGGCAGGCAGTCCCCGCCGCGCCGTATATTTGTTGTCATTATAGCCGTCTTTCCGTGGGAAAGATAGCCCAGAAAAATGCGATTTTGCCAAACATCCCCATATTTGCCGCGTTAATAGTCCACCTTCATCAGGCACAGGCCCTCCGGCGGCGCTGTGGGCCCCGCCAGTTTCCGGTCCCGTGCCGCCAGGATGTCCTGCACATAGGCGGGCTCCCAGTAGCCGCGTCCCACCTCCAGCAGGGTACCAACTAAAATGCGCACCATATTCTGGAGGAAG
>ERZ772872.1316-NODE-1316-length-22591-cov-5.334265_pt1 | contig 22591 bp, 16 predicted proteins | sample MGYA00512132_ERZ772872 | MGnify/ENA primary metagenome ERZ772872 (study PRJEB29015, sample SAMEA2737724) | human gut metagenome | biome: human gut; feature: human-associated habitat; material: faeces | place: China | collected 2012 ...
GCTGATCACTCGCGCCCCTCCTTATCTACCGCCTTGTTGAGCGGCTGGTCTTCACGCCTTGTTTTGGACCGTTCCAATTACCAAATTAGTTGACTCCAAAGAAAAAATTGATAGAATATAACTATAAAGACAAATCGTAAAGGAGTCATCGTCAACATGGCCAAAGATTACTCATCAAAAGAATATTTCGCAAAACTTGATGCTTACTGGCGCGCTGCCAACTATATTTCGGTGGGGCAGCTTTATTTAAAAGACAATCCGTTGCTGAGACGTCCGCTTGAATCATCCGACGTCAAGGCAAAGCCGATCGGACACTGGGGCACAATTGCCGGACAAAACTTCATCTATGCACACCTTAACCGCGTCATCAACAAATATGACCTGAACATGCTTTACATCGAAGGTCCTGGTCACGGCGGACAAGTAATGGTTTCAAATTCCTACCTTGACGGAAGCTATACTGAAATCTACCCTGAAATCACTGAAGATGAAGAAGGCATGAAGAAGCTCTTCAAGCGTTTCTCGTTCCCTGGCGGCGTTGCTTCTCACGCTGCTCCAGAGACGCCGGGATCCATTCATGAAGGCGGAGAACTCGGATATTCGCTTTCACACGCTACGGGCGCCATCCTTGACAACCCCGATTTGATTGCAGCAGCCGTCGTCGGCGACGGTGAAGCAGAAACCGGCCCGTTGGCAACTTCCTGGCAGTCAAACAAGTTCATTAATCCGATTCATGACGGGGCCGTTTTGCCGATTCTTGATCTGAACGGATTCAAGATTTCGAACCCGACGATCCTTTCGCGCGAATCAAACGAAACGCTGACGAAGTACTTCGAAGGTCTCGGATGGCATCCGATCATCGTTGAAGGAGAAGACCCTGAAAAACTCCATCCGGAACTTGCTCAGGCAATGGACGAAGCAATCGAAGAAATCAAGGCGATCCAAAAGCATGCAAGAGAAACCGGTGATGATTCGCTGCCGACATGGCCAATGATCATCTTCCGTGCGCCAAAGGGTTGGACGGGCCCGAAGGAATGGGACGGCAAGCCGATCGAAGGCTCATTCAGAGCTCACCAGATTCCGATCCCGGTTGACCAAAACGACATGGAACATGCCGACAAACTGGTCGCTTGGCTCAAGAGCTACCGTCCGGAAGAATTATTTGACGAAAGCGGCAAGCTGAAGCCTGAATTTGCCGAAATTGCTCCAAAAGGCGACAAGCGCATGGCGGCCAACCCGCACACGAACCCCGGCAAACTGATTCGCAATCTTATCCTGCCTGACTTCAGAGAATTTGCTTTGGAAAATGCAGAGCACGGAAAGACTGTCGCTCAAGACATGACCGTTCTTGGCAAATACCTCGAACGCGTAATCGAGCTTAACGCCAAAAATCGCAACTTCAGAATTTTTGGACCTGACGAAACAATGTCTAACCGCCTGGCACCGATTTTTGACGAAACCAAACGTCAATGGATGCAAGATATCAAAGAACCAAATGACGAATTTTTGGCACATTCTGGTCGCATCATCGATTCGCAGCTGTCCGAACACCAGGATGAAGGTTTCCTTGAAGGCTACGTCTTGACCGGTCGCCACGGTTTCTTCGCATCGTATGAAGCTTTTCTGCGCGTTGTCGATTCAATGCTGACGCAGCATTTCAAATGGCTCAGGAAAGCAAAGGAACAGCCTTGGCGCAGCGAAATCCCTTCACTCAACGTCGTTTCGACGTCAACCGTGTTCCAACAGGATCACAACGGCTATACGCACCAGGATCCTGGAATTTTGGGCCACTTGGCAGATAAAAAGCCTGAATTTATCCGCGAATATTTGCCGGCCGATGCCAACACCTTGCTCGCTGTTTTTGACAAAGTCCTGAACGATCGCGAAAAAATCAATCTGATCGTTTCTTCCAAGCATCCGCGTCCGCAATTCTATACGGCCGCTGAAGCCAAAGAACTTGTTGACAAAGGTCTCAAAATCATCGATTGGGCTTCGACGGATCACAATGCTGAACCTGACGTCGTCATTGCTGCTTGCGGAACCGAACCGAACCTTGAATCATTGGCTGCCGTTTCAATTCTGCACGAAAAGCTGCCTGATCTGAAGATTCGTTTCATCAACATCGTCGATCTGCTCAAATTACGATCGCCAAAACATGATCCTCGCGGTTTGAGCGACGAAGAATTTGATGCCTTCTTCACGAAAGATAAGCCGATTCTCTTTGCCTTCCACGGCTATGAAGGTCTCGTTCGCGACCTGTTCTTCGATCGTCACAACCACAACGTCATGATTCACGGCTACCGCGAAAACGGCGACATCACGACACCGTTTGACATGCGCGTTTTAAATCAGATGGATCGTTTCGATCTTGTCAAAGACGTTGTCTTGAATCTGCCGGATGCTGACAAATATGGTCAGATCGCGGCTGAGATGGACAGCATCATTGCCAAACACAATCAATATATCAGAGACGAGGGCGCAGATCTTCCGGAAGTCGAAAACTGGACATGGAAACCCCTTGAATAATTGACGCGGAGCCCGAATTTTCGGGCTCTTTTTTGCTTGACTTTTGATATTCAAAATGATTAAGTTGAATTAACGAATTTAACGGAGGAACTATTTATGACTGTGATTTATCTTGTTCGCCATGGTCAAAGTCAGGCCAATGCCAAGGGAATCTGGCAAGGCGCGCAAATCGATACGCCGTTGACCGAACTCGGTCGAACTCAGGCTCAAAATACCAAAAAGCACCTTGAAGAAGAAGGCGCAGTATTTTCTGCGGTTTATTCAAGTCCCCTGCTTCGTGCCGGAGAAACGGCCGGGATCATTGCTCCGAATCAAAACATTACGTTTGATTCGCGGCTTAAAGAATTCGATTACGGCATGTGGGACGGCATGTATTGGCAAGACATCCTTGAAGGATACAGTGAATTTTTCGATGCTTCAGAAAATCTTCTTCCGAATTCATGGGAAGTTACCGGCGGAGAAACCTATGACGAAGTCAAAGAAAGATTGCAGCAATTCTTCGATGAATTGACGGATAAACATCCTGATGAAAGCGTCCTTGTCGTCAGCCACGGCTTTACGATCAAACTGATTCTCGATCTGTTCTTAAATATCGGAAATCTTGTTAATCTCAATGAACCGACAAATGCCGGCATTACGAAATTCATCCTTAAAAACGGTGCTCGCACGCTGGTTTATTTCAACAGATAGTCAAAAACAGGACTTTTTTGCCAAATGCAGTGCTGCGCATCGCATTCACAATCAGTGCGCCAGGATTGGATTACGGCAAAATGACGTTTTTTAAATTTGCCCGTAAATGCCAGTCCTCGGTTACGGGTAACCCCGCCCCTTTTTTCCGCACACCGCTATAAAAAAACGGATGATTCGCAATAAATCGCAAAGCATCCGTTTTTTAATTTGAGGAATATTTTTCCTAATCTCTTGTTCTAAGCTTTGAAGTGTTTTCCCTTTTCTTTTTGGGAAACGGGAATCTTCACGTTGACTCCAAAGACTGCCTTCATTACTCCTGACTTATTGAGCAGCAGCAGATACAGCAGCATGAACATGCCGCCGAACAGTGCGGCATAAACAAATGCTGAAAGCTTTCCCTGGGGAACGTACGCCATTTTGATTACTGCATTTGAAATAAATGCAACTCCCAAGACCAAAACATTGATCGCCAAAATCTTCTTGATGTTGCGCAAGCGAATGCCTTCCAGATAATTATGCTTGATGTGAGCGTAAACCATCAAAGAAATAATACCGAATGCAAACGTTGTGGCAAGAATCGTTCCGTATGGTCCAAAAAGATAGGTCAAAGGCACTTGCAGCACAAATTTTAAAATAATTCCCAAAGCAAGTTTTTTGACGGCATATTCGTGCTTGCCAAGCGACTGAATCACCGTAAAGAAGTCAGTAAAAATCGCAAGCGCCATGCAGCTGATCAAAGCAAAGCCCATCAAACCGGCAGCTTCCTTGTCAAACGGGAAGAAGACGCCGTTTACTTCCCAGGCAAGAATCGAGAGCAGACCTGCGCTTGGAATCAGCGCAAGCAGCATCAGTTCAATGTTTTGGGCAATCGTCGTTCCAATTTGTCGTCGATCGTCCTTTTTGGCAAGCGATGCCAACAACGGCAATGACGTTTCAGAAATCGCAATCGTCAAGGAAATCACGACCGTCGTAATTTTGTTTGGATTGGCCGAAAAATAAGTATACAGATTCTGTGCCTTGACGGTCGGCATCCCTGTCAAATCAACCATAATGTCCTTAAACGTCAGCTGATCGATAAATTGAAAAATCGTCACGGCAGATCCAACGAAAATAAACGGCAAAGCTTCCTTGACGATGTTTTTGAAAATCGTCACGATCTGCAGATTGTCGACAGGTTCGCTTTCCTGGTACAGTTTCCGGTATTGCGGAATCTTCTTTGACGCGTAGCAGAACAAATACAGATAACTTGCAATCGCTCCGATAAACGTTGCAAACGTACTGTAGTTTACGGCCTTAACATAGTCACCGCCTTGCACGTACATAATGACGAAAGTTGAAACCAGGATAAAAATGACGCGAGCAAACTGTTCCCAAAGCTGAGAAATGCCAAAAGGACGCATATCTGCATTTCCTTGGAAAAAGCCGCGCATCAGACTCATCGGCGGCAAAATCACCAGCGTCGGCACCATGACGCGAATCGCTGCCGTCGCAACGTCAGTCGACACGACGGCGCTCTTTTGCGCAATGAGCGGCGCAAAAACGTACAACAGACCACCGCACATGATCCCGGTAAACAGCATGAACAGTGAAGCAAACTTAAAAACTCTGACGCTGTTTTTAAACTTGTTTTGGCCGTTATACTCGGCGACCTGCCTGGCGATCGCGGTCGGAAATCCGGCGGTTCCAAGCGAAAGAAACAGCGCATATGGCGTGTAAGCCGTATTAAAGATTGCCTGTGCCGCATTTTGATGCTGAGGATTTCCCATCATTATCAGCCATGGTATCAAATAAACGATTCCGAGGATGCGGGAAAGGATGCTCCCAAGCATCATCCAAAACGCTCCGGATAATAATTTGTTTTTCATCCATATTTCTCCAGTTATATATTTGACTTTCAATAAAAGACAACACAGATTAATTATATAACACTTTAAGCTTGTTTTTTTCAAATTTTGTCTAAAAAATGAAACAAAAAAGGCTTGGAATCAAATTCCAAACCTTTTCGCATTTTATGAAACTACTTTGTAAGAGAAACGTTTTCCCAAAGCGTGTAGCTCTTGGACGTCTGTTCCGTGAAGCCCTTGACGTTGTTCTTGACAGGTACGGAATCATAGTAATCTTGCAAAGGAACAACGTAGGCTTGTTCGTTCATCCATGCTTGCCATTCTTTGAACTGCTTTACACGCCACTTGTGGTTCGTAACTGCTTTTTGAGAATCGATGTTCTTCAAATATTGCGTATTCTTCTTGGAAACGAAGCGCGTCATGTTGAACGGAGCTGCTTCACTGTAAAGGTCTGCAGGAGATGGTTCTGATGAAAGTGACCATGCGCCAAAGAAGACGTCGATATCCTTGGAATCAGCTTGAACCTTGTCATAGAAGTTGTTGAAGTCAAGCAGACGACCGTTCGTAAGCTTGCAACGAAGACCGACTTTCTTCCAGCATTGGATGTAGTTCTTCATGATAGCTTCCTGGTTTGCGCTGCCGGACATTGCGGCAACGTTGATCGTAAGCTTCTTGCCGTCCGGAGTCTTGCGGTAGCCGTCCTTGCCCTTCTTGTAGCCGGCCTTGTCGAGCAGCTTGTTTGCCTTGTCAACGTCTTGAGGGAAGCCTTTAAGTTCCGTATTCTTGTATTCCTTGAAGACGCCAGGAATCAAGGAGGTTGCACGCGTATTCAAACCATAACCGAACTTGTCTGAAACTTGTTGCACGTTCATTGCGTATGCCATTGCCTGACGCAATGATTTGTTGTTCATCTTGGCATTCTTGTTTTCGACGTTTACGCCCTTCTTGCTGTCGAACTTGCCGACCTTGAAGCCCATGTAGCTGTATGCAAGTTCAGGCTTGCCGACCATCGTGTAGCCCTTTGGCTTCTTGTTGTCGCCGTAAACAGACGTTGGTTCATCAAACATGACGTCATACTTCTTTGACTTCAAAGCAGCCCCTGCAGTTGCTGTGGAAACCGTTTGAATCGTGATCTTATCCAATGACGGCTTCTTGCCCCAGTAATATGGATTAGGAACAAATTCTGCGGATTCACCGGAAACAATCTTGTTGAACTTGTATGGACCAAACGTTACAGGGTTCTTGCGCACTTGGTCACAGGATTCGATCTTGTCGAACGGAACGTCCTTCAAGTATTCGTATGGTTCAGCATTTTCCCAGATATAACCGGAACCTGACGTCTGCATGCCTGGCGTCATCTGCTTGAAGTGAAGCACAACGGTGTGTTCATCCTTCATTTCAATTCCGGAAATCGTGTCAGCTTTGCCTTTGTGGTATTCTTCCATGCCTTTGATGTTCTTCAAAGAATCAGTATAGCGAACGCCGCTGGCTTTTGGATTGGCGATGATTTCGTATGCGAATTCAACGTCTTTTGAAGTCAAAGGCTTGCCGTTTGACCACTTGACCTTCTTATTGATCTTGATTGTAGCCGTCTTGTCCTTATCGTTAAAGGAAATATCTGCAGCACCGCCTTTAACGAACTTATAGTTGTCATCATAGTTAAACAAAGACTGCAAAGCAAATTGACCAACTTCAGCATCATAATTATCTTCTGAAAGCTCAGGTGCAAAAATCCCCTTGAAAGCAGAATCGGAAACCATTCCGATTTTTAAAGTGCCGCCCTTGACGCTTGCTTTCTTGTTGTTGTACGCAATCGGCAACGAAGCCTTTTTAGTGCTGCTGTCGCTGCCTTCTTTGCTGCTGTTATTTCCGCAGCCAGCAAGCGTAAGTGCCGAAAGAGACAAAACTGCCGCTGCACCTACGAAAACTTTTTTGGTATTCATAAAGAAACCCCCTAGTATTGAATTGGTATGATATTTTAAAAAGTTTATACCCTAAATTAAAAACAGAAAAATTAACCCAGACGCTGACGCGCATCGGCTGCGCGTCGCAAAACGTTGCCGACATAGCTGATGCCGACACAGATTACTAAAATCAATAATGCGGCCGGAAGCCAAACCCATGGCCTCAAGGTCAAAACGGACGGATCGTTAGCATATCCGACCAGCGTCCCAAGACTTGGAACACTGTCCGGGAACCCAAAACCAAGGTACGTCAGCGAAACTTCAATCCCGATATTGCCGGCAAGCATCAAAGTTGCGTCAACGATGATGATTGAACTCAGATTTGGCAACAGCTCTTTTAAAATAATCTTCAAATCGCTGCTGCCCGAAGTCTTTGAAGCACTGATATAGTCTTTTTTTGATTCTGACAATGCCTTGGACCGAATCAAACGTGCCGTTCCGACCCAGTAAAAAGCCGACATGATTAAAACGAACGACCACATCGTATATTTTGGAATAATCGTAACGATGACGATGATAATCATCAATGTCGGCAAAACCATCATAAAATCGAGAAAACGCATCATGATGTTGTCAACTTTTCCGCCATAGTAGCCGGCGACAAGTCCAAAAACAGTTCCGATTACTTCGATCAAGACCGTAATCGCAATCCCGATCAGAAGCGAGTTTCTCGCTCCGAGAATCAGCATCTTGAACACGTCGCGGCCGCCTTCGTCACCGCCGAGCAACATTCCGTCAGCGCCAGGATGGTTGTACTGCTTGAAGATGTCAACCGTCATAACCTTGTCCGTATTGAGGAACAAAGCTCCGATAAAAATCCCTAGAAACAAAATAATCAGTAAAATCAATGCGCCTAATGCACCACGGTCTTTGGCAAATTCACGGGCCAAAACTTTCAAACCGGATGCTTCTTCATTCTTTTTTTGAATATTTTCAACGACTTCTTGTCCGCTGTATGCTTTTTCCGTTGTCTTTTTCTTAAACATCGACCTTCGCTCCCTTCAATTACTCGATTCTGACACGCGGATCAACGATACTTAAAATAATATCCGAAAGGAGCGTTCCGATTAAGTTAAGTATCCCGAACAAAAGAACCAATGCGGTAATAACCGAGTAATCACGGTTCGTCAGCGAGTTAATGAACAACAATCCCATCCCAGGATAAGAGAAGACGGTTTCAATAAAAATTGATCCGCCAAGCAGGCCGGTAATCGAGTATCCAGCAAATGCCGCAATCGGAAGCAGCGAATTGCGCAAGATATGTCGATTGAAGACGGTCTTTTCAGGAACACCCTTGGCACGGGCCGTTTTCACGTAATCCTGCGTCTTCGAATCGATGATTTCGCTTCGCAGATACTGACAGGTACTTGTAGTTGAAATGAGCGCCGCAAGCAAGGCTGGCAAAATCATGTGATATATTCGACTCATAACGTAGCCAAAGCCGCTGCCTGCTCCGATGGAAACGGAACCTGATGTCGGAAAAATACCCAAAACGTAGCCAAAAAGCCACAGGCCAAGCAAGTAGAATACGAAACCTGGAATTGCATACGAAATATAGTTATACAATTGAATCACGCGGTCAGACTTGCTGTTTTCAAAACGGCCAGCGATAATCCCTAAAGGAATCGCAAACAAATAGCTCAAAACAACGATGACAAGAGACAACCATAACGTATTGCCTGCACGAGATGCAATCAAGCCGGCAACCGGTGTCTTGAATTGGTAAGAAATTCCCAAGTCGCCATGGAACAGGTTCATAATCCAACGACCGTACTGAACGTACCACGGATCATAAAGTCCGGCTTGAACCTTCAATTCATGAATTCTGGCAGGAGATGTTTGAGGCGTGATGGAACCCGTAAACGGATCACCCGGCATCATTTTGGCTAAAATGAACACGAATACGCTCAAAATGATTATTTCGGGTATCATGATCAGAACACGACGCAAAACTGTTTTCCACATAATTACTTCTCCTCCCCTGCGTCCGGCAACGCAACCCAGTGCGTTTCGGATATTTGACGAAGGTCATAAACCTTACCGTCCTTGTCATACCACTTGTCCTGATTTTCGGTAAATTCTTTTTCGACTTGTTTGCGGTATGCGCGGTGCTCATCACGATGTTCAACGTCGACTTGCGGAATGGCTGCAAGCAAACGCTTGGTGTAGATATGCTGAGGATGATTATAAATATCATCTCTTGAACCGATTTCGACAAACTTGCCGCGATGCATGATTGCAAGATTGTCGCACATGTGATAAACGACCCCAAGGTCATGAGAAATAAACATATAACTGATGCCCAAATCTTTTTGAATCTTCTTCATATAGTTCAAAACCTGAGCCTGAACCGACAGATCCAACGCAGAAACGGGTTCATCGGCAATAATCAGCTTCGGGTTGGAAGCAACTGCTCGCGCAACACCGATGCGCTGCCGCTGACCGCCGGAAAATTGGTGCGGAAACTTGTACATTGCTTCTTCCTCCAAACCGACGATGTTAAGCAACTCTGCAACGCGAGCCTTGACCTGATCTTCGGTGAAATCTTCGAAATTTCTGATTGGCTCAGCGATGATGTCCAAAATCTTTTTTCTGGGATTCAAACTTGAAAGAGAATCTTGAAAAATCATTTGAACGTCTTTGTTATATTTATGTTTTTTGCGATTTTTTCGTTTAGTCACGTCATAGCCGTCATAAATAATCTGACCGTGCGTTGCTTTTTCCAAACCGACGATCGTTTTGCCGATCGTTGATTTGCCGGAACCGGATTCACCGATGATTCCGTAGCTTTGACCTGCCTTAATCGTAAAGTTTACGCCGTCAACGGCATAAACGTAATCCGTGATTCGATTAAAGAACCCTGAGCGAATTGGATAATGGACGCAGAGATCTTTAATCGTGATTAAATCTTTTGACTCACTCATTGTTCATCCACCTGCTCTTCGTCCGGAAATTTGAAATTCTTATAGCACGTGCAACGTACTTCATGTCCTGGTTCAACTTCATGCATGACAGGATCTTCTTCATGTTCTGATACCGGAACCCATGAAACGCGGGGCGCAAATCGGCATCCTTTTTGCGGCATGTTCTTCAAAGAAGGAACCATGCCGTCAATCACGTAAAGATTATCGTTTTCACTGTCAGCCTGAGGCATTGAACGAAGAAGCGAACGAGTATATGGATGTTTCGGATTTTCAAAAATCTGTTTTGTTGAACCGACTTCGACGATCTGTCCGGCATACATCACGGCAACGCGATCGGCAGTTTCGGCAACGACGCCCAAATCGTGCGTGATCAAGATTACGCCGGCATGCTTTTCTTCTTGAATGTCGCGAAGCAAATCAAGAATCTGCGCCTGAATCGTAACATCCAGCGCCGTCGTCGGTTCGTCAGCGATAATGACGTCCGGCTTGCAGGCAACGGCAATCGCGATGATCACGCGTTGGCGCATCCCCCCGGAAAGCTCATGCGGATACATCTTGGCAACGCGTTCCGGCTTCGGAATCCCGACCTGATCAAGCAGTTCGATTACGCGAGCCTGCTTTTCTTCTTCAGACATCGTCGTATGGAAATCCAGATTTTCTTTAATCTGGTCTCCGATCCGCATCAACGGATTCAAAGCTGCCAACGGATCTTGGAAAATCATGCCCATGTCGTTTCCGCGAAGAGCGTTCATCTCATCCGCGCTCATTCCGACAAGTTCATGATCTTTAATCGAAACCGAACCGTCTTCTTTGACGACTCTTTGGTGATAAACAATACTTCCGCTGATCTCAGTCGAACTCATATTGTGCAGGCCAATCACGCTCGTGGCAAGAGTACTCTTGCCGCAGCCTGATTCGCCGACAATAGCGAGAATCTCATCAGGATAGAGATCAAGCGAGACATCGGTGATCGCATTATAGAACTGACCGTTTACTTTAAAGGCAGTATCTACATGCTGAATCGTTAACAAGGAATTTTCACTCACTATAACAAACCCCATTTATTAAATGATTATTAAAATTCTTATTGTCATTATATGCTATTTTTCAAAATTTTCAAATACTTTTTTTGAAAAAAGGCCGTCTGCAGACTTCAAAACATTATCATTTATTCATAAATAGTCTTTATGAGCGTTATTGTTGCATAAATATACCATTAAGAGATTTTAAACGTGCCCTGACAATTGTCATGAATCAAGAAAACACGTTGTAACACAAACATTCCTTGTCTACAATCGATTATAAGTCGTTTTTTAACATATATTCAAAAATATTCATAAATTATTTTTTGTGTTTTGTTGCTGACCAAAGCTTCTTTTTCCAAAAGATTGCAGCTATTCCAAAAATAGTATCATAATTTTTCACTGCCAGTATAAGTTATTTTTCACTTATTACATTAAATGTTAATTTATTATTTTAATAAAATGAGAAATTTACATACTTTTCAGCAGCAAACGGTTTTTTTCTCATAATTAAAACCGGTCGTACTTCAGATTACCTTGACATCGCAAACCTGCAGTCCTGCGCTGGAAATGATTTTCATCAAAAGTCGTGCCATCTTTTCCGCAGGCATGCTGCAATTCGTATCGATCCACCATTTCAAAGAACTCATGAAGGTCGTCACGATATAAAGGATGATAAAGTCCATCGGAATAACGTCCTCACCGTCTTTGACGTGCATCCTGCTGAAGATGTTTGAAAAATGTTCCGTCAAAAAACTTCTAAAACAATCAGCCATGACGAAATTATTCTGTCCCTCGAGTGCCATAACGTAAAAAGACCGATTTTTGGCAACAATCTTAAAAATCCTGGTTAAAATCTTCACCAGACGTTCTTTCCTGATGATGCAGCCCTCTTCTAAAATATCGCTTTCAATATTTTGAAACATCGGTGTCAGGGCATAGGAAAAAACCTGATCCAACACGTCCTGCTTATCCTTGAAGTGACTATAAAACGTCGATCGATTGATCATTGCTCTGTCAGAAATATCCTGAACCGTAATCGAATTATAGTCTTTTTCCTGAATCAGATTGATAAATGCAGTAAAAATCAGCTTCTTCGTTCTGATTACTCGCAAATCTTCTTTTTTTGTTTTTCTCATATTATATGTACCTCTTGTAGAACCAAAAAATCCGTAAAATCAGCAACATATTTTTACGATCTGTTGTTTAAAATACATTGTCGCTGATTTTGAGCATTGAATTTCATTCGATTTGATATAAAATTAACTATGTTTAGTATAATCAACAGGTGTTGCATATTCAACACTGCTTGTTTATTTCGGAGTTTTATCAAGGAGATTTTTTATGGAGCCAAAATCATTAAGAGGCGGCATTGACGTCGGGTCAACAACCGTCAAAGTCGTTATCATGGATGAAAACAATGATTCTGTCTACCAAACCTATCAGCGCCACTTCTCTGACGTCAAAAAAGCCAGTGAAAAAGTTTTGCGCGAGGCAGCAGAAGCGGTTGGTTTGGATACGCCGATTTCATTTACGATTACCGGCTCAGGCGGCATGGGCCTGGCCGACGTCTTGAACCTCAAATTCATCCAGGAAGTTATCGCCTGCACCAAAACCGTCGAAGTCATTTGTCCGCAAACCGACGTTGCCATCGAACTTGGCGGCGAAGATGCCAAAATCACTTTTTTCGGTGCATCGCTCGAACAGAAAATGAACGGATCGTGTGCCGGCGGAACCGGTGCCTTCATTGATCAGATGGCAAGTCTGCTGAAAACCGATGCCAATGGTCTGAACGAACTTGCAAAAGGATATACGCATATTTATCCGATTGCCTCACGCTGCGGCGTTTTTGCCAAGACTGACATTCAGCCGCTGATCAACGACGGCGCGCGTCAGGAAGACCTCGCTGCTTCGATTTTTCAGGCTGTCGTCAATCAGACGATCGCAGGTCTTGCATCCGGCCATAAGATTCAGGGCAACGTTGCTTTCCTGGGCGGTCCGCTTTACTTCATGAGCGAACTGCGTCAAAGATTCATCGAGACGCTGCATCTTAAAGAAGAAAACGTCGTCTTTCCTGAAAATCCGCAGCTCTTCGTGGCCAAGGGCGCTGCATTTTACGCAGGCGAAGAAGAACCGACGACCATCGAAAACCTGCTTGACTCGCTTGCCCATATCGGTTCTGCGCTTCAACCGACAAAATCGCTCGATCCGCTCTTTAACAACGAAGAAGAGCTGAAAGAATTTCGCAATCGCCATGCCAAAGCCAAAGTTGACTTTCGTCCGCTTGAAACATATTGCGGCAACGCTTATCTGGGAATCGATGCCGGTTCGACAACGACCAAAATCGTTTTGATGAGCGAAGACAAGAAAATTCTTTACACTTGGTACGGCAACAATGACGGTGATCCTCTTCAAAAGACGATTGATATTTTGACGGAAATGTACAAGCATATTCCGGAAAACGTCACGATTGCCAAAGCATGCACGACCGGATACGGTGAACATCTGATCAAAAGCGCTTTGAAAGCCGATCTCGGAGAAGTCGAAACGGTTGCTCACTATAAGGCCGCGCACTACTTCCAGCCAAACGTCGATTTTATTTTGGACATCGGTGGACAGGACATGAAAGCCATGCACGTTAAAAACGGTGCGCTTTCAACGATTCAATTAAACGAAGCCTGCTCATCCGGATGCGGATCCTTCATTGAAACGTTCGCGCAATCGCTTCAATACGACGTCAAGGACTTCGCCAAAGCAGCTTTGCTCGCTGAAAATCCGGCCGATCTCGGCTCTCGCTGCACCGTTTTCATGCAATCGCGCGTCAAGCAGGCTCAAAAAGAGGGCGCCTCTGTCGGTGACATTTCTGCCGGACTTTCAATGTCCGTCATCAAAAATGCCTTGTTCAAAGTCATCAAGGCTCACTCCGCCGAAGACCTCGGTCAGCACATCGTTTGCCAAGGCGGAACTTTCTACAACGAAGCCGTTTTGCGCTCATTTGAAAAGCTTAGCGGTCAAAACGTCATCAGACCAAACATTGCCGGCTTGATGGGGGCTTACGGCGCTGCTCTGATTGCCGAAGAACACGCAAAAGCAGACGACGTTTCAACGATCATGACAACGGAAGAAATGGCGGGCCTGACTTGCGACAAGACGTTCGAACACTGCGGTCGCTGCGAAAACAACTGTCTGTTGACCATCACGCATTTCAATGACGGTCGCAGCTTCATTACGGGTAATCGCTGCGAAAAAGGCCTGCGGATCAAACTTGCTCCAAAAGATCAGCGCGTCAACCTTGTTAAAGAAAAATATCATAAGCTCTTCTCATACCGTCCGTTAAGAAAGAAGCTCGCAACGCGCGGCACGATCGGAATTCCGCGCGTGCTCAACATGTACGAAAACTATCCTCTTTGGGCAACGTTCTTTAAAGAACTCGGCATCAGAGCCGAAATTTCAACCCGTTCCTCAGAAGAGATGTATGAATCAGGGATTGAAACGATTCCGTCGGATACGGCATGCTACCCTGCCAAAATGGTTCACGGCCACATTCAATGGCTGATCGACAAGGGTTTTAAGACTATTTTCTATCCTTGCGTCGTTTACGAACGTCAGGAATCAAAGGCTGCCAACAACCACTTCAACTGCCCAATCGTCCAGTCTTATCCTGACGTCATCCGCATGAACGTCGACGAAATTCGCAACGGTCAGGTTGACTACAGGAATCCGTTCCTGAATCTGGCAGATTTTTCATCAACCGCAAAGAACCTCTACGAAACGTTCAAAGATTTCGGCGTGACGCAAAAAGAAGTCGACGATGCCTTGAGCGCTGGATTTAAAGAAATGGACAACTTTAAACGCTGGATCCAAAATCGCGGTGAAGACACGTTGATGATGATGCGTCAAAACGGTCAGCACGGGGTCATTTTGGCCGGACGTCCGTACCACCTCGATCCGCAAATCAACCGCGGAATTTCGCAGATCATCTGTGCCGAAGGGTTCAACGTCTTGACAGAAGACAGTATTTCGCACATGGGCAACGTCGAAGGACTGCGCATCGTCAACCAATGGACTTATCACTCGCGCTTGTTTGCAGCCGCAAGAGTTGCCGCAAAGATTCCTGAACTGGAATTCGTTCAGCTTAATTCTTTTGGCTGCGGCATCGATGCCATTACGACCGATCAAGTCGAAGAAATTCTTTCACGCTACAATCGTTTGTACACCGTGCTCAAGATCGACGAAGGAACGAACATCGGCGCAATTCGCATCCGAATCCGTTCGCTCAAAGCGGCCGTTTTGGAACGCGACGAACGCCACATCGTTCCGGAAAAGCTTTACGACCTTGAACGTCCGAAGCAGTTTACGAAGGACATGCGCAAAAAGCATACCCTGCTGATGCCGATGCTTTCACCGATTCACCAATCAAATCTGGTTGACGTTGCGTTAAGAGCATCCGGCTACAACGTTGTCAACTTGCCGGTTGAAAGACAGCATTCGGTTGACGAAGGAATCAAGTACGTCAACAATGATGCGTGCTACCCTGCGATCATCACGATCGGTCAGATGATTGAAGCACTGAAGAGCGGCAAATACGACCTCGACAACGTTTCCGTCATGATGACACAGACAGGCGGCGGATGTCGTGCGACAAACTATATTCCTTTGATCAGAAAAGCACTCAAGGATGCCGGTTTCCCGCAGGTTCCGGTCATCTCGATGTCGCTTAACGCCAAGGGCACCGAAAAGTCACCTGGCTTCAAACTGACGCCTCCGCTTGTCAAGCGCGTTGCCTTGGCCTTCCTTTACGGAGACCTGTTCGAGCGCGTCGTATACCGCACGAGGCCTTATGAAACGGAAGAAGGAGCAGTTGATGCCCTTCACAAAGAATGGCTTGACAGAATTCAGCCTAACGTCAAAAACGGCAGTTTCCACGAATTTAAGCGCAACGTTGCAAAAATCGTCGAAGATTTCGACAACATTCCGTTGACCGCCGAAAAGAAGCCGCGTGTTGCCATCGTCGGCGAAATTCTTGTCAAATATTCACCGATCGCAAACAACAATATCGTTCGCGTGCTTGAAAACGAAGGTGCAGAAGTCGTTTGTCCGGACATCGTCGGATTCATGAACTACTCGCTTTACAATCAGGTTTACAAATATGACCATCTTGGCGGCTCAAAGAAGAGCAAGGTTTTGGCCGAGCTGGCCATCAAGATGATCCGCCTTTGCGAAAAGCCGATGAACGAAGCACTGAAAAATTCCGAGCGTTTCGATGGCATCGAAGCCATCGAACAAATCGCAGACGGTGCCCAGGATATTCTAAGTCTGGGCAATCAAACCGGTGAAGGCTGGTTCCTTACCGGCGAAATGGTCGAAAGCCTGCAAAACGGCGTCAACAACATCGTCTGCATGCAGCCGTTCGGATGCTTGCCGAACCACGTTGTCGGCAAGGGCGTCGTCAAAGAGCTTCGTTCCAAGTACCCGATGGCAAACATCGCTTTGGTTGATTATGACCCTAGTCTGTCATTCGTCAACCAGCTCAACCGCATCCGTTTGATGCTGGCAACGGCCAGGAAAAACATGACTGAAAACGTTAAATGATCTGATTGGCGCTCGTCGTCGATCAGGCAAAAAATATCGCTGGATTTTTCTTTAATGCCCCTTTCCTTCAAAGTCTTAAATCAGGCTTTGGCGGTAAGGGGCATTTTTAAATTCCGTTTTGACGAAAATGATTTCTGAATCCGCTCCAAACCATTCATTTTATATCACCTTTAGTTCAAAAAATACAAAAATATTCCTAATTTCTTCAAAAATGTGATAAAATGACAATATAATTATTTGGGGGTTTGAGAACGGATGAAATTTGCCGAGATTTGGTTAACAGGTTTAACATGGTTCTTGTGGATTCTTTTTGCAATGTTTCTGATCAGCAACATGTGGGGATGGGCTGCGCTTTATTTCGTAATCGCATCAGTTGCTTGCAACGTTGATCCAAAGAGCGCAGGCAAAGCTGAAACAACTTCCGAAGAGACGATTGCCACAACGGAATTGCAATAAATAAGAGGCGAAAAAATGTTTTCCGCTTGAATTACATTAAATGTCGAACGAAGGCTTCCGCAAGTCGGCTGCTTTTGTCCGGCATTTTTCGATTTTGATACATATTTTGCCAATGCAGTGCCTGATAAATCAACCTATGAATTTGCCGCCAGACTCCTTTCGACTATTTCCATCATATCATGCATACTCAAAAAAACCGGATCCAATTTGCAATTGAGTGCAAAGCATCCAGGTTTTCAATTGAAACATAATTTTTCCCAATTTTCTTTCAGTTTGAGGCAAATTTTTCTCATCCTCTATTGCTAATCAGAACGCAAAAAGCCTTGATTTCAGGCACCTCTTTTTTGCGAAAGCTTGATAACGTGTTTTCCGTTTGCTTCCGGAATCGTATTGGCATAATCTTCATGATAAATAAAGCCCGATCCGCCGAACTTTTGAAAGGCAGCCGCAGTTTCAGCCAGATTTTCAAGCATCCGTCCGTTTTCCAGCGTTTGGAACATGCAAACGTACTCGCCTGCTTCTTTTATGAATTCGCCGTCATCGTCACGATAAAAAATTGCTGCAGGCTTAAGCTTTTTTTCATCAATTATGACTCCGTACTGCATCCCGAGCTCAATCGAGTTGACGACGAAGTGTTTCTTTAGTTTTTGATCAACGATCCCGTATCGTTTCTCTTCAGCCTGTTCAAAAAAGACCGTCCCCGATCCGATTTTCATGAATTCATTCATGCGCTTGATCAAAAAATCAAGTTCGCGTTGCCGTTTTTCCAACAGTTTCATTTTTTCATCCAAAGCCAGGCGTTTTTCTCGCATGAATTCAGCCTGTTCAACAAGCACGTCCTTCCTGAAAAAACTCTGAATTTCATCAAGCGATGCTCCCAATTCCTGGAGCATCTTAATCGTTGCCATCTTGTCGCACTGCATGACGTCATAGAAGCGATAGCCGTTTTTTGCGACTCGAACCGGTTTCAAGAGACCGATTTCATCATAAAAATAAAGCGTTTTTTTCGTGACGTGGCAGAGTTTGGCAAAGTTGCCCGTACTAATTTCGGTTAATTTCATCTTGACTGTCCTCTTAGGTGATACTTTATAAGAACATTATAGCCTTTTTTTGAGGGGGATTGAAATGACACAAGAATTGACAACAACTGAAATCAAAGCCAAAATTCGCCTGTTTGCCTGGCCGATTACGCTGAGCATGCTGGTTGCGCAGCTTTACAGCGTCATCGACATGGCCGTGATCGGCCGTTTTCTGGGCGCAAACGAACTGGCCGCAGTCGGAAATGCCGCCAACGTCATCATGGTTTTTCTGGCTATTTCCGGCGGTCTTGAGATGGCCGTTGAAATCATCGTTTCGCAGCTGATCGGACAAAAAAATCAGGACTCTTTGGCACAAACGACGCGAACGGTGCTTGCTTTTGACGGCATATGCGGCATCATCGTCGCCATTTTGGGCATCTTCTGTTTGCCCGCTGTATTTAATCTGATCAGCGTCCCGGACAACCTGATGCGCTACGCTTTGATTTACGGCAGAATCTATCTGGCCGGTCTTTTTCTGATTCACGTCTATGACGGAGGCCGTGCAATTCTGACCGCTGCAGAAGATACGAAAAAAAGCTTTTATCTGATGCTGACGACGACTGTTCTAAATCTTATTTTTAATTTGCTTTTTATCGTCGGACTCAAGCTCGGCGTGGCCGGATCCGCCATGGGAACCGTTTTGGCCCAGCTCATCGGTGCGCTCTTGACTCTCAAGCTTTTGGACGACAAATTTCATTTTGCAAAATGCAGCGGCAGAATCTTCAATGCAAAACAAATCAAAAACGTTCTTCATATCGCTTTGCCGACGACTTTCCAGCAGTTCGTCGTAACGTTTAGCGGCGTGCTCATTCAAAGTTTCGTCAATCCGTTCGGACGAGAGGTCATCATCGGCTACGTCGCAATTCTTCGCATCATGAACTTTTTCAGAATCGTTTTGGTGGGACTGGCACAAACCTTGACCGTTTACGGGGCCCGGCTCATTTCGGCCAAGCAGTTTTCAGGCTTCAAAAAGGTCTACCGCGAGTGCAGCAAAATCGGCCTTTGGTACTGTGCCTTGCAGGCAGTCGTTTTTGTCTTTTTTTCAACATACATTGCCGAAATCTTCTTTGATGTTTCAAAGCATCCAAAAGCGCTCGCGTTTTTTTCGGCATACCTTCTGGCATTCCTGTTCATCCAGGTTGCAAGCATTTTTAAATTTCAAAACGAAGGTCTGCTGCGTGCAACCGTGCAAATGAAAAAATACCTCTGCTGCAACGTCGGCGAACTCTTCCTGCGAATTTTTCTGACGTTTGTTTTAATCAGACTCGCCTTCTTTTCGACCAACGTTTTTTGGATAGGAGAATTGCTTGCGCGCTTCCTGATGCTCTTACTGTCAACTTATTATCTGAAGAAAACGACGGACGGATGGAAGAAAGAAAAAAAAGGCTGTTGACAATAAATTAATATTTAATTATATCCATCAGGCTTTGTTATGAAAAAGAGTGTTTTCTCCAAATCTTAAATTCGGAAAAAACACTCTTTTTAGTATTAATCAAATCTTTAAAACAACGTGTATTTTGAAAAAAACGTTTTTACTCTACCGTCACGCTCTTTGCAAGGTTGCGAGGCTTGTCGACGTCATATCCGCGCTGTTTGCTCGTATAGTATGCGAGCAGCTGAGCCGGCACGATCGAAACCAGCGGCGTCAGCAACGGATGAACATCCGGCAACACGATTTGATCCCCTGCATTTGACAGAGATCTTGAGACGATCGTGATGACGTTTGCCCCGCGAGCAATCACTTCCTGAACGTTGCTTCTCGTGTGCGCTGCGGTTTTTTCGTCAGTAATGATTGCAATCACCGGGGTACCTTCTTCGATCAAAGCAATCGTACCGTGCTTAAGTTCACCGGACGCAAAACCTTCAGTCTGGACATAGGAAACTTCCTTGAGCTTGAGCGCCGCTTCAATTGCCGTATCATAGTCGATTGCACGTCCGATGTAAAATGCATTGCGCGTCGTCTTGAGATTTTTTTCAGTCAGTTCTTCGATTTCATGCTTTTCGTCAACCATCGTTTGCATCGCGTTTGCAACTTTGGCAAGTTCCAAATGAATGTCAAAATCTTTGGCAGCCTCAATTCCGCGCTCTTCACCCAGTTTCTTGGCCAAAATCGCTTCGACTGCAATTTGGGCCGTATATGCCTTTGTCGAAGCAACGGCAATCTCCGGACCGGCATGCAAAAGCAGCGTATAGCTTGCTTCGCGCGACAAGGTTGAGTTCGGAACGTTCGTAATCGTCAGGCTCGGGTAGCCCAGCTCATTCGTTTGAACAAGGACCTGACGGCTGTCGGCCGTTTCGCCACTTTGCGTCAGATAGATGAAGAAAGGTTTTTCGGAAAGAAGCGGCATATTGTAGCCGAACTCTGACGAAACGTGTACTTCCGTCGGAATCTTAGCCAGCTTTTCGAACAATTCGCGACCGACAAGTCCCGCATGATAGCTCGTGCCTGCAGCAACGATGTAGATGCGGTCGCTTGCTTCGATTGCCTTCAGCAAGTCGGCTTCAATTTTGATATTGCCGTTTTCATCGAAATATTCCGTTGCAAGTTTGCGCATGACGGCTGGTTGCTCATCGATTTCTTTCAACATATAATGCTCATAAGCGCCTTTTTCAGAAGCACTTGCGTCTTGATCGACGTAAAAAGGCTTTCGTTCAATCTTTTTGCCGTTCTTGTCTTCAATTTCGATGCTGTCCGGCTTGACGACGACAACGTCTCCGTCCGTCAATTCAATGAACTCGTGCGTTTCCTTAAGCATTGCCATCGAATCAGAACAAACCGCATTGAAACCTTCGCCAACGCCGATCAACAACGGACTTTTTGATTTTGCGACATACAAGGTTTCGGGATCTTCTCGATCCATCAGCAAAAATGCGTACGAAGAAGACTCGTCAAGCACGCTGATCGTCTTTTTGAAAGCTTCCTTCGTTTCAAGTCCTTCGTTTGAAAAATGTTCAACCATCTGAACGACGACCTCAGTATCCGTTTCGCTTGCAAAATGCACGTCCGACAGATACTTCGCCTTTAATTCCTTAAAATTGCCGATGACGCCGTTGTGAACGAGATAAAAGCGTCCATTTTCCGAAATGTGCGGATGCGCATTCGTTTCACTCGGAATTCCGTGCGTAGCCCAACGCGTGTGTCCGATGCCGGCAGTTCCCTTTACGTCAGCCGTTACTTTGTCCTTTAAATCAGCGATGCGTCCTTTGACCTTAACGAGAAAATCATTTCCGTTGCCGTTGTTTACATAGATGCCTGCCGAATCATAACCGCGATATTCAAGTTTTTCCAAGCCGTTGATCAAAATTTCAACAGCATTGTCTTTGCCTGTAATTCCAACAATTCCACACATTTTAAGTTTCCATCCTTTTGTCTTTTTCTTTAGATTGGTTGTTATCATTTTAAATTGGTATATTCCATTATTATTCCCAGGAACCCAATCAGCATGTATAATATACCGCTTCTATAAAATGATGTCAACAAAAACATCAAAATTGGTACAGGTATAGACCAATGGTCGTGATGAAACATATACCCCCTTTTGTTGCTGCATTATTTCCTTAAATATGCTTATGATAAGTGTTATACGCACTGTATTTTTCGATGCGACGTGCTTTTGGTAAAATCCAGGGCGTCCGATGGCAATCGACTTATTGAATTTGGAAAAAATCTCTGCAGCATATTTACCGTTTACGGGCAAATTCCAGGAATCGACGTTTTGCCTCGTAATCGGCGACCGGCATTTACGGGCTAATCTTCAAAAAACGGCATTTTGCACGTAATCACTCCTTGTTGCTCGGAGGGGTTGAAAAATGTTCTACCGCTGACTTCAAATTTGAGGTGCGCGGCCTCGAAAGTAGACAAAAAACGGGGTGAATGCCTCATTTTTGTCTACCGGACTCTCCAAATTTGGCCCGCGCGGAACCAAAAGTAGACAAAAACCGGGATGAATGCCTCATTTTTGTCTACCGCCGCCTACAAATTCGGCCCGTGCGGCCTCGAAAGTAGAACAAAATCTCAAAAAATTGAGAAAATGTTCTACTCAGTTACCTTTGCCAAAGCAGTGTGTCCTCAGATTACGAGCAAATCTCAGAAATCAACGTTTTGCCAGTAACTGAGGTCCGGTGCAGTAATTGAGCAGATGATGCGCAACACTGCATTTGTCAAAATCACTGTCGTTTACGGACAAATCGATGAAAATGGGCACTCTGTCCGTAAAATTGAGTGAAATCTTGGCGGATTGCCCCCAAAATAAAAAATACCCCACAATCATTAGACTACTTTGTCTAATAATTATAGGGCACTTCAATCATGGCACGGATTTTTATCATTATTCAGTTGCGTACGGGGCATGACCGCTCGCTTCCACACCTTGTCCTAATCAGGTTTCGCCTCACAACCCCCTTGTCCCAAGCACCCTTGCTCGGGCAAGACGTGCTTACCCGTCGCAAGCGCGACTTGGATACGCGGGGGCTAACCGTTCGGCTCCACACCTT
>ERZ772872.1359-NODE-1359-length-22158-cov-3.003665_pt1 | contig 22158 bp, 17 predicted proteins | sample MGYA00512132_ERZ772872 | MGnify/ENA primary metagenome ERZ772872 (study PRJEB29015, sample SAMEA2737724) | human gut metagenome | biome: human gut; feature: human-associated habitat; material: faeces | place: China | collected 2012 ...
GGCTCTTGACCTGGATGCTGATGATTACCGCTCGCTCTATAACAGGGCATACCTCTATTCCGAAAAGCGGGATATCCCGCATGCCATGGCTGATGTGAACCGCCTGATAGAGCGTTTCCCGGATTTGCCAGAAGCTCTGTATATGCGCAGCAACCTGCATCGCATGAACGGCGACATGCGTTCGGCCGAACGCGATTACAACAAGGCGCTGGCCATGTCGAAAAATCTCAAAGGTCCGGATATCAGGTCACAACAGATTTCGGGCGCAGGAAGTGCGGCGGATGGAAAGACCGACGGAGGAGCGGACAGCAGCTCCGAAAAGGAAACTGAACTAACACCGGAAGCAGTGGCCAAACGGTTCTCGGCGTTGCGCACAGTTGAGCCGGATCTCAGCCTGGACGGCGACTATAACAACAAGAATATACGCGGAAAGGTACAGAATCGGTCGGTTCGCATAGAGCTTGAGCCGATGTTTGAGCTGACCTATTATACCGCACCCACCGAGTTGCAGCCGTCTGCCTATTATATCAAGGAGATTGATGATGTGAATGCCACTCGGGCATTGCGCTACATGGTGCAGCTTTCAAACAATAACCCTACCCTGAATGACGAGGATTTGATACAACGTCACTTCCAGTCCATTGATTATTACAATTCCTATCTTGCCACTCATGAGCCACGTGCCATCGATTTCTTTGCGAGGGCAATGGATTTTGCCGTGCTGCGCAATTATGCTGCAGCTGTGACGGATCTTAACAAGGCCATAGAACTCACTCCCGATTTTGCATTGGGGTATTTTGAGCGGGCAGTGGCACGCTACAAGGCATTGCAGGCGGGGAATGCCCTTGACGGGCCGGCACGTGTGGCTGAACTGAGGGCCATCATGGCCGACCTCGACAAGGCTATAAGTCTGTCACCACGCATGGCGTTTGCTTATTTCAACAAAGGCAATCTTCTGGCAGAAACGGGCGACCTGACCTCTGCCCTGCTTGCCTACAACAAGGCCATAGAACTGAAACCCGATCTGGGCGAAGCTTATTATAACCGGGGGTATGTCTATTTCCATCTCGGAGATCATGACCGCGGTGTGGAGAATCTCTCCAAAGCCGGCGAACTTGGTGTTGTGCCGTCCTATAATCTGCTTAAACGAATGAATTGACCTAACAAATAAACAAAAATTATATGGAACTCAATGCATCTGACATGAAAACACTGGAAGCCCGCGGCATTACGACGGCAGAGCTGGAAAGACAACTGAACTGTTTTTCCACAGGTTTCCCTTATCTCAAATTGGTTGACTCCGCACGTCCAGGCAACGGTATAACCGTTCTGACGACGGAAGAACAGTCAGCAGCCGTTGACCGTTGGAAACAATATCTGGCGGATGGCGGTGATGTATGCAAGTTCGTCCCTGCCTCAGGCGCGGCCTCACGTATGTTCAAGGCGCTGTTCTCCTTCGTAGATGGCGAAGATATGCATCCTGCCGCAGGTTCGCCCGTGGCGGAAGTCGTTGAAAACATACACAAGATGGCGTTCTATCCTGAGCTGAACGCGGTTGTGATGCAGCGCTTCGGTGCCGATGTTGACACCCTGCTGGCTCAGGGACGTGAAAAGGATGTGATTGGTTCCATTATATTGCCGGAAGGCCTGAACTACGGCAATCTGCCAAAGGGGTTGCTGACATTCCATCGCGCCGCCGGTGACACAACACGCACTCCGCTTGAAGAGCAGATTGTGGAAGGCGCGCAGTCAGCATGTCAGGCCAATGGAAAAGTAAACTTGCACCTTACAGTATCGCCTGCACATAGGGCTGCTTTTGAGAAGAAGGTTGCCTCCGTAGTGCCTGAAGTCGAGAAGAATCTCGGCGTTAAAATCAATGTATCGCTGAGTGAGCAGCTTCCCTCCACCGATACGATAGCTGCCAATCCTGACGGCACTCCGTTCCGCGACGAGAACGGCCAGCTCCTCTTCCGTCCGGGCGGTCACGGTGCGTTGATTCGCAATCTGAACGATATAGATGCTCAGGTGGTGTTCATCAAGAACATCGACAATGTGGTCCCGGATTCCTTGCGCGAGCCGACTGTTCATTACAAGCAGGTTATCGCCGGTTATCTGATTGAGCTGCACGACAAGGTGGCCGAGTATATCCGCCTCATTGATAACCGTACATACGATGAAGACGTTCTCCGGGAAATTTGCACATTCCTGCGCAATGCATTCTCTTTCGATGCTCCTGAGCTTCACAATCTGTCGGGCGAGGATCTTGCAACCTACCTGCGTGTGAAACTCAACCGCCCCATGCGTGTGTGCGGAATGGTAAAGAACGAAGGCGAACCTGGCGGCGGTCCGTTCATCGCATATAATGCTGACGGGTCGCAGTCGTTGCAGATTCTGGAGAGTACACAGATTGACATTAAGGACGAGGCAAGTGTGGCAATGGTGTCAAAAGCCACACATTTCAATCCGGTTGATCTGGTCTGCTATATCACCGACCTTCAGGGCCATCATTTCAATCTTTCCGAACATGTAGATCCCGCTACCGGATTCATCTCCTCGAAATCGCTTCACGGAAAGAATCTGCAGGCGCTTGAATTGCCCGGTCTGTGGAACGGTGCCATGAGTGATTGGCTCACAGCGTTCGTCGAGGTGCCGATTGAGACTTTCAATCCCGTAAAGACGGTGAACGATCTTCCTCGTCCTCAGCATCAGGGCTGACCCTCCCCTTCTCCTATAAATCACTTTAATCACTACGTGTAGGGACATCGCTTTGCGATGTGGAATTAAGGTTTACGGCATTAACACCGGTGGCATGTGAGTTCTATCTCACATGCCACCGGTGTTTTACACTATAAAAAAAGAATATGATATCTTATTCAGTTGCGGATGCCGATGTCTTGGCCGCCTGCTGACGGGCAATCTCTATGGTACGGTTGAGTTTTTGACGCAGCACCTGATTCTCGCGCGCACGAATCACGGCAGAACTGTAGCGGTAGGCATTGGCGATAGCTGCTGTCTGCGCAGCATTCAGCCGGATAGATTTTGTATTCTTGGCTCCGTTGAATATGAGTGTGCCTGTGGCAGATGGGTTGGCATTCATTGCCTGCATGTTGTGTTGTACTACCATAATATAATCCTCCTTGTCTCATCTTTTTGATGAGCTATTATGTTTTTTCTCCGGGGAATCCGTTCCCCGGGCTTATTTATAACAAACAGGGCGTCCCGGGTTTTGCCCTGTCTATTACCAGATGATTGTGTGATGCAAAAACTACTCTTTCATCTTTTCTGCATCTCTTTTTGCCTCTGCTTTCATGCGTTCATTCCATAAAATCTTTTTAATCTCTGCCTGTGCTTCTCTGGAAATTCCCGGCTCAGCATAATAGGTATCTTTCCTGCGCTCCGGGTTTGTTTCTGTTTTATTCCGGGCAATATTGACATCTCTCGGTGCATCCACCAGAAGTCTGATATGATTTCCGGCGCCTCCTGCGTATACCACGCGGATATTATCGCCAATGTTTAAATATTCCCCTTGCTTTAATGAAAGTTTGAGCATTTGTTACCTCCCTGCACACTTACGTTTTTTTGTAATTCCATCCATGATTTTTTTGCAACATAACTTACAGAAATGTTGCATTTTCGACATCAAACATGCGGATTTTCATTGTTAAATCATGTATCTGCAAATAAAAATACTTTTCCGTTTTTAGCTGCATTTTCTAAGGTGCGGTCATACCAAAAAAATGATGGAAGGAAAACCGGTAATAAAAATCATGGAAAAATCCGTTCTTGAGAAAATCTGATAAAAAATTTTATTTCAGGGGTAAAGTTTCCGAATGAATATCCGATATAGAACTTGTAAACAAAAAAATGCAACATTTCTGTAAGAAATGTTGCATTTTTTTGTTTACTCACAATTTATACATTGTATATACAGTCATTTTGGGATATAACTGTGGATGTCAAAGTGCAGAAACTGCACAATTTATCATGAATTTCAGGAGGTAATTCTCATGGGAACCACGCAGCCAATCAGAAAAGAGGACGAGTTATATTCATTTCGTATGTATTATGCAGATGAAAAACCGAATGTCCGCAATTATACACTCATTGTCCTCGGTTTAAATACCGCACTCCGTATTGGTGATCTATTATCTTTAAAATGGTCATCTGTATACAACTTCCAATTTCAAAGCTTTTACGACCACATTTTGATCCACGAACAAAAAACCGGAAAACGAAATAATGTTCTTTTAAATGCCACTGCAAAGGATGCACTGCAGGCATATTTCAATGAGCGGTCCCCGGAGGAAGGCGAATATATTTTCACGAAAACAACCTGTCACGAAAAACCGCTCAACCGCTCTCAGGCATACCGGATCGTCAAAACTGCCGCAGTTCACACCACACAGGAAGACTGCATCAGTTGTCATTCCCTCAGAAAAACATTTGGTTACCATGCATGGAAACAGGGAACTCCGCCAGCACTTTTAATGGATATTTATAATCATTCCTCCTACCGCATCACCTAGCATTATCTCGGAATCAGCCAGGATGAACGTGATGAGATTTATCTGAAACTTGATCTATGACCACTCCTGCTGCAATTCCTGCTCCCGGAACAGTGTATCCACGATCACATAGTACTCTGCAAGGCGTTCCGTCTTTTTGATCTTCTTGAGATACTTCTCCGGATTCGTGAAACTCTTACTCATATAGCACCAGAGTTCTTTCATTTTAAATAACGTGTTGCGGTCGCCGGACATCACGCCTTTGTAGCCGTCACAGATATCATCATGGAACGCACGGAGTGTCTGCTTGTCCACTATATTGCGCTTTTTGTTTCCAACCGGTGTATCCGAATCTTTAGCCTCAAACTGAGCCTCCACCATCCGAAGTTCTCCGACCAGCCCCGGATCCTGCAAAATACCTCTGCCAAGCATGACCTTTTCTGTTTCCGGAAATGTCTGCCGTAACTGCCCATATGCCCCAGCCGAATGAATATCCCCATTGAAGCAAAGGGAATGTCTGCTGTGTTCTGCCGCATACCGGTAAGTCTCCATGCGGGGTGGATATTTGTAAAAATCCTTCTGGATCCTTGGATGGACGATCAGCTCCGATAACGGATATTTCTCATAAATTGCAAGGAGATTCTCCCACTCGTCCGGCGAATCTTTTCCGACTCTGGTTTTGATGGAGATTTTGCAGTCACATGCATTAAAAATTTTATCCAGAAAACTGTCCAGTTGATCCGGTACCGCAAGAAATCCAGCCCCTCTGTTTTTTGCCACCACCGTTCCGGACGGACAGCCGAGGTTTAAATTTACCTCATCATAACCATATTGCTTCAACTGTTTTACAATCGAAATAAAATCGTCCGGCTGATTCGTCAGGATCTGCGGAACAACTTCCATACCCTGATTATGCTCAGGATCAATGTCCTTTTTCACTTTAAAATCCAGTTTTTTATTTGTGATAAACGGAGTGAAGTACCGGTCGATATCATGAAAATATTTCTGATATGCGTTACGGTAAATATAGCCGGTCAATCCCTCCATCGGTGCCATGTAATACTTCATTTTCTTTCCTTCCTGTTATTCCCGGTTCTGTATGATCTGGTAGATTTCTTCCGTCTGCGCATCGTCAGATCCACTCATATAATAGTCTGTTCCATCTGCGGAAAAATGCAGAAATTCTGTATTTTCCGGGTTTAAAAAGACCTCGCATTTTCCAACATTTCTTATGAAAAATGTTCCTTTTTCCAGCGTATCCATCGCTGTTCCGCTTGATTTACTCCAGGACGGAAGCTCTGTGATCTTCTCAACATGTTCAATATCTTCCACCTGAATCTCGTAATCTACGTTCAGATGTTTTGCGTAAAGTATCTCATCTTCTACCGCAAGCCGGATCGGTGTGAATTCGTCCAGTATCAGCCAGATACACATTGCCGGAATCGCCACCATAAGTACCACTGCGCCCAAAATAGCACTTCCTTTTCCAACCGGTGTTGCCAGATTCATAGTCGTTCCCATTCCGACTTTCTTTGGCACCATGCTGTGTCTGTCTGCCGGATTGTAGTAGAAGATTCCCCAGATCCAGTGCCTGTCGTCATCAGCGTTATCGTTCAGCTCACGCTTTGCTTCGTAGAGTGCTTCAATTTTCCTTAACTGTTTCATTAACGGAATACACAAAAGCAGTGTTGCCAGTGCATACACCATGCTGCCTGTCAAAATCATCCATCCCATATTATCTGCCAGAAAAGATGCTGCCAGGATCACTTCCACAAATGCCGTATTCAGCCAGAGTACGATGAGCCAGAAATTTTTCCAGATATTTTTTCTTGCTCTTGTATAATTCAGGTTTACGTCACTGTCATTATTTATCACCGCTGTCGGCTGTCTGTCCATCCGGACTGCTACAGCAGTCAGTACCACTCCGCATAGCCACATAACAATCGTAAGCCACCCTACACTGCTTAATTCTATTGTTTTTTCCAAAGCCGGATTGAAACTCTTTGCCCATACCGGCACAAGTGCAAGCAGCAATGCCACCAGATTTGGCAGGAAAAATGGCAGAAATTTTACTCTTCTGATTTTTCCGACTGCTTTCAATTCGATGCGGTGTTCCATCTTCTCCGTTTCATACAGACAGTGTTCCGTTTTCCATCTTTTCAATCCGTTGTTCGCATGCACCAGTGGGAGACACAGCAATACGATTGCAAGCAATATCCACATCATCCAGATCGTAAGCTGGATGGATATGTATTTTATCAGAAAACTGCTAAGTGGAACGATCAGCAGAAATATAAAATACTGTTTCATCTCTCTGCGGAACTTTTCCACAATTGCTACCACCTCCGGTTCCTTGATCCACTCCGGTTTCATGTTTACTGCAAACAGGCAGCCATCTGCATACTGATACTGTCCTCGGAAACAAAAATAGAGGACTAATAAAACCGGATACATTGTGAAAAACATAATTATGTTAACGATCATAGTTTTTCTCCTTTCAAAGCTGGATTGTAATAGGCGTTTGCGAAACTCCTCATACTCTTCTTTCAATTTAGATTTTCATGAGTTTCGCAATTGTTCATCAAATCACTACGTATTTTTTTCATACAGCTTCCCGCAGATTTCAAAAAATTCTTTTTTCGTCATGCCACTGACTTTCGCTTCCGAGATGATCTGCTGCAATAATTCCTTTGATTTCTCCGAAAGCTCTTTCGTCACCGCAAATTCTTTCCGCACCCTTGCGCCGCTCCTGCGGTCAGCGAAGATATAGCCTTCCTGTTTGAGCAGACTATAGGCTTTGTTGACTGTCATGGAATTGATCCCGATCTCTTCTGCAAGCCCGCGGACGGTTGGAAGCTGTTCTCCCGGCGATAGTCTTCCATCGGAAATCCCCTGTACGATCTGGTTTCGGATCTGCTGGTAAATTGGGATTTCTGACATCTCATTGATGGATATGATCATGTGAGGTTCTCCTTTCTCCCGCGTTTCTGTTATATTAATATCGAATTCTTTCTAAAATAAAGTGTCCGCCTGATACACATTTTCCTGCACGAGCGAATAACGTTGCTATGTGTTCGTCTTCATGAGTTGTACATCCTTGCGGAATGTTTTTATATAATAGGAATGAAGTTTCCTATTGCATAAAAATATGTATCATTTGTATTAATTATTACAATACAAATGATACATATGTCAAGTGTTTCTAAAAGATATTTGTGATTTGTGCAAGCAAAAAAGATAAATACGCATAGCAATTTCCTATAAAAAAGCAAAAAAGCGCCAGAACCAGCACCCTCTGCCGGAACTTGCGCTTCTTTAGCAAATTACTATTCTACAGTCTGTTTATGCCTGTTCTTTCAAAAAGGTCAAAAACGTCTCCACGCCTCCACCGAGCACCTTCACTGCCTCCGGGCGGTTTCCTTCAATCGCAGACACGTCAAAGAAATCACCTGCTTTTGATTTCTCTGTGTACATAAAGCTGTCACTTCCATATAACTCATGCTCGATCTCAACAAATTCATCGCCCCAGAATGAGCAGTCCTCTGCTGTGATTCCTTCTGCTTTGAATCTCTCAAGAAAAACATCCACATTATCGCTCTTGCAGGAAATTCCAACTTCCAGATATTTTGCATCGCAGGTTGCCGATACTCTCTGTCCGAATTCCTCTCCGGTCTGCTCTGCAATGCCGATCAGTTCCTTCAACCCAGATTCGATACCATGCTGTTTTAAGATCTGGCGTAAATGTTCCACCTCATCGCCCTGCATGAAAAGCTGGTCTCCACGGTCGTTTTCCACCATAAGATCGATCTTGCAGTAATTCGGACGGCTGAATACAATGTCTGTTTTCAGTCCGTATTCCCACAATAATTTCACATGGATTGCATAACAGATATCATGGATTTTCAACAAGCCTTCCTGGTCTGGAATCATGGATGCGAAAATTTCCGGTCTATCGTCCGTGATCTGATAGTTGTATGCCCCTCTTCCCAGTCCAAAGAACAAATTCTTCTGCTCTTCCTCTGTGAAATAAGTATGGAACTTCCCACCTGCTATCTTATCGTAAGTTGTCCCGCTTACGATCACGAGCTTTGTTCCCTGCTGTAACAGTGGCTTCATTGCAACAACTGCATCCTCAACCGGCGCAGTTCTTGATGTCACTGCGGTTCCGTCCCAGTCGAAGAAAATTGCTTTATACTTTTTATTCATAGCTGTCTCCTCTTGTTTATCTTTCACAATAGATAATTGTGAAACTCCTCATACTCTTCTTTCAATTGTTCAAAATCAACAAAAACATTCAAGACACGCTTCCGCTATGTGTCACTCGCAACGGTACTAAGAAGCCAGGCACAACTTACAGTTGTACCTACCTTCTAAGAACCGGCGGTTCCCCAATGTCTTTCATGTCTTTTGTTAATTTTTCACAATTCAATTTACACTTTCATGAGTTTCGCAATTATCTAATCTTTCACAATCTAATCTACGTTATAGATGAGTTTCGCTATTATCTATTAAAACTCAATCTTATTTCCTATGATTTATTGAATTAACTGAGCAGATACGTATACGTCTCCCCACTCTTCAGCACAACTTCCTTACCTCGCACCGTAAATGAAATCTCCCCGCCTTCCAGCAGCGTGAACTCCGCCTTATCCTTTGTAATACGCACTTCCAGAAGTGCTCCTTTGAATTTTAATCGGAATGCATATTCCTTCCACTCTTTCGGGATGGTCGGTTTGAATTTCAGCACACCATTCTGACAACGCACACCTGCGAATCCATTAACGATCGCCTGCCAGGTTCCTGCCATGTTGGCGGCATGGATTCCCGCGTAGAAGTTGTTGTGGTAATCATCGAGATCCATTCTTGCAGACTGTGAGAAATATTTATATGCTTCATCCAGATAGCCGATGTCACATGCCACGATTCCGAAAATACAGGTGGACAAAGAAGAATGATGCAGGGTAACTTCCTGATAGAAGTCGTAGTTTCTACGGATTTCTTCTTCGGTAAAGAGATCGTTATGCAAGTACATGCCAAGGATCGCGTCTGCCTGTTTTGACATGCGGTGGCGCATGATAAACAGCGGATGGTAATTCTCATACAGCCATGCACGCTTCTCCGGTGGAATCTTATTTTCATCCCACGGTTTCCGCATCATAAAACCGTCATCCATCGGATACACCTGCCGCTTCTCGTCGTATGGGAAATACATCTTTTCGATGATCTCACGCCAAATTCCCAGCTCCTCCACAGAGAAGTCTAGTTTCTCTTCCAGTCTCTTAAGATCCTCCGGTGCATGCTCTTTTAAGTATTCCACTGCTCCAACCGCATCCCGCAGGTTCTCTCTCGCCATCAGGTTGGTGTAGAAGTTATTGTCAACTAACACGTTGTATTCGTCCGGCCCGGTCACATCACAGATACAGTATTTTCCACCTTTGCACTCCGCAAAAGAACCGACATCTGCCCATACTCTGGCAGTCTCGATCAGAATCTCCGCACCTTTTTCTTTCAGGTAATCCACATCCCCTGTCACCTGAAGATAGAGTGACAATGTATAAGAAATATCCGCATTGATATGATACTGCGCTGTGCCGAGCGGATAATAAGTGGAAGCCTCCTCACCATTGATCGTTCTCCACGGATAGAGTGCACCTTTCATGTGACCTAAAATCCTTGCACGGTCTCTCGCCTGTGGCAGCGTCGCATAGCGGTAATCTAGCAGCTTTCTTGCAGTCTCCGGTTCTGTAAAGATCAGAACAGGGAGTACATACATCTCTGTATCCCAGAAATAATGACCTTCGTATCCCTCTCCGGAAAGTCCTTTTGCCCCCATTCCAGTCTTTCCGTCTCTTCCGGCTGACTGGATAATATGGAACAGATTAAAGTGTAAACCCTGCTGTAATTCTTCATTCCCCTTGATCTCTACATCTGCTGTCTTCCAGAAATCCTGCATATAACTCTTCTGCTGTTCTTTGAGCTTCTCATAGCCTTCGCTCTTTGCAGCCGCAAGCTCGTCCTGCACAAAAGCTTCCAGCTTCTCTTTCTCCATGTCAAGACTGGTCGAATAACAGATAAATTTATCGATTGTCACGCACTCTCCCTCTTTTGCTGACAAGGAAACTCTGGATACTGTATCCATTTCTCCTGCTTCCGCCATCCAGTTCACGTCCGTCACTGTCTGTCCATCACACCATAATTCATGAACACTTCCGCATGCCACAGTCAGGTGACTTCCCTTTGTCGTTCCCTCATAATAGGAAATGTCGTTCTCCGCTTTCACCTTATCAGGATCAAGTCTCCGTCCAAATGGTCCATAGTCCACGATTGGATTTGTTTTTCTTGTATGATTTTCCACATCTGCCTGCATTTTTGACACAAACTCCACCGTTCCAGCATAATTGACTGGTCTGACCTGATAACGGATTGCCATGATATTTTTTCTGGCAAAGGAAACAAGACGGAAAATATGAATTTCTGTCATTTTTCCACTTGAAGCCGTCCATGTCAGTTTCCGCTCCAGAATACCATCCTTCATGTGAAGCGTTCTTGCATACTCTTTTACTTCGCCCTGCTCCATCGTGAACTCTTCACCGTCCAAAATGACATGAATTTCCTTCAGATTCGGCAGATTTAAAAGCGACTGACTCAAAAGCGGTGAACCAAAATTCGCCTCTCCATAGCGGATCTCATTGCTTTCATAAAAGCCGTTGACGAAGTTTCCTTCCAGACCGGTATCCACATCGAATGGATACGCCTCCTCGAAAGTTCCTCTTGTGCCAATGTAGCCGTTAGACAGCGCAAATGTCGTCTCATTTCTGTAATTATTTTCTTTTTTGAATTCCGTCTCCGTGATATTCCATTGTTCGATCGGATAAATTGGTTTCTTAAACTCCATTATTCACTAACTCCTTCTGTTTTCCTAATACACAATCTCCCAGAACAACTCTTCTCTTTTAATAAACGAATATAAAAATTCTACCGCATCCTCTTTGATCGCATTTTTATGACATGCCAGCGCACGTGCCTTTCTGTTCTTGGAAAAATCAAGTGCCCACATATCTTCCGGAACTGCAAAGCTGATGCGTTCTTCCCATTTTAACAATCCTTTATCAAAATCTTTTGGACACGCAAATGGTTCACAGACATCCATACTCTTCGCATAATCCCAGATGTTATCTCTCTTAGCAGAGCGGTTCGGCCAATTTTCATCCCCGGCATTTGAGTGGACTACTCCTGAAAATAGTGTCGGATGATATTCTTTCTCCTCCGTCAGAATCTCTTTAATAAAAAGTACCAGACCACTGTGATCCCCATGTCTGTCATATTCTGCAGTTGTAAAAATAATTTCTGGACGTTTTTCCATAATGATCTCTTTTAAATCCTGTTTAAATTGATTTCTTGTATACAAAGCAGGTTTTCCATACTTTTCCGCATGATAATCTTTCTTGTCAGGAAGCGCATACGTATGATTCGAACAGTGCGACACATGTACACGGTCTCCCTCGCTGTCATCATATAACTGATGAAGAAAACTCTCTGTCTCATCCATCCCGGTATCCGCATAACCGAGAAATGTCACCTGTCTCCCGTCCAGTCCAAGCACCTGAAGCCCTGCCAGTGTCTCTGGCAGACGGACACTTCCGGTTGCCTCATCATGTCCTTCATAATCTCCGTTTCCTGCCATCACTACATGAACACCAATTCCTTTTGCAAGTGCTTTCTCCATAATACCTGCTGCAAGAAGGATCTCATCATCTTCATGCGGCACGATCACCATAATATTTTTGATTCCTGCATCCAGTTCCATTCGTCTCATATTCTTCTCCATTCTGCAATATCGTCTTACCCCTTCACTGCACCGGCAGAAACTCCTGCGATAATGTATTTCTGCATGAAAATATAGAAGATCATAAGTGGTGCAACACCAAGCATGAGCATTGGGAACAACGCTGTCCAGTCGGTTGAGAACTGTCCGATATTTCTGGATACTTCCTGAAGGATGACATCCTGCTCACGGCTCTGTAAGAACAGAAGCGGTGTCATAAATTCATTCCACACATTCAAAGTAACAAGGATAACAACCGTTGCAATAACCGGTTTCAATAATGGAAGTACGATCACAAAAAACTTACGGATCACAGAGCAGCCGTCGATTTCTGCCGCTTCCTCTAACTCCTTTGGAATGGTCGATTCCACAAACTCTTTAAACAGGAAAATTCCCTGTGGAACATTGATCGCCACATCCACAAGAATGACTGCCCATGCCGTGTTCATCAGTCCGATACTTTTCACAATTTTAAACAGGCTGACAATATTCATCTGGAACGGAACAACCAGACCTGCAAGGAACAGCAGGAAAATGCGGTTTCCCCATCTGGACTTCGTTCTTGCCAGCGCATAACCTGCCATGGATGTAACCAAAACAATAATTGCAACTGCAAGTACTGTAATTTTTACAGTATTAAACAATGCTCTCGGATACTGCATATTTACAAAAGCATCTACATAATTCTGGAATACCCAGACTTTTGGAAGCCCCAACGGAGACTGTGTTGCCTCCTGCGGATTTTTAAATGTCGTCACGATCAGGTAATAAATTGGAATAAACCATACCGCTGCCAGAAGTATCATAAAAATCTCTGTAATAACAAGCCCGCGTTTTTCTTTTTTACTGACTCCCATTTCACTACTTTTCTGTTTTATCATGAGATAGCCTCCCCCCATTTTCCCATTATTTTGGTTGTCACACCGCTAATGATCAATACGATGATAAAGAAGCATACACCGAAAGCGGAACCTACCGAATAGAAGCCATCCGAGATACCTTTCTTCATCATAACTGTCATAACCGTTTCCGTTGCATTTCCAGGTCCGCCGGAAGTCATGGAGTAGATTGCGTCAAACGCTTTCATGCCTCCGATCAGTCCGGTTACTACAATAATTTTTACGGAAGGACACATGAGTGGGAGCGTAATCCTAAAAAAGCTCTGTCTGCCGTTTGCTCCATCGATCTGTGCCGCCTCATATAACTCTGGTGCGATACTCTGCAGGTTGGCAAGAAAAATAACCATCGCCCAGCCGGTCCACTGCCAGATCTGCGTAAATATAACAGAGAATAGTGCCCGGTTTGTCGTGAAGAAGTTAATCGTATCTAACCCGAAGCGGTGAAGCAGATTGTTGATCAATCCATAGTCCGAGGACGATAAAATAAAGTTCCATAAATATCCAATAATCAAAGAACTGAATACTGCCGGGAAAAAGTAAACCGCACGGAGCAGATTTCTTGTCTTTAACTTTTTATTCAAAACAGCAGCGATCGGAAGACCAAGAATTACCTGAAATCCAGTCAGTAATATGGCATAAATCAATGAATTCTTGATTGCAATCCGCATTAAAGGCGTCTGGAATACTTTTATATAATTCTGAAATGCAACAAAGTGCAGATTTGTCGGATTCATATCAGTATAATCAGTAAAACTATAAAAAATGGTGTACATAAACGGCAAAATACTAAAGATCAGATAAATTGCCAGTGCCGGAATAATAAACACCGCAAAGTAACGTCCGAGTGAACCACATTCCCTTTTTTTCTGTTTTTTATTCATAAAATCTTGCTTCCTTTCCGAAAAAAGGCAGAAAAAGAGCCTCAAACCCAGCCTCACTGCCGAGTTTGAGGCATCTTCACTGCACTCTTATCTATTTTGATAATAGCTCAGAAACCACTTCATCAACCGTCTGTAATGTTGTGGATAAATCCTGCGCACCTAAAAGATAACTCTGCATCTCTGTTCCATAAGTCTCATGTGCACCTGCTGCAGAACCCCATTCATTCCATGGGCAGTAAACATTTCCTGCTGCTAACGCACCTGCGACACTTGTATATGCTTCCGGAAGGTCAAATTCTACTCCATTTAAGTAAGAAGAACCCCCCTGATTGTTCTGCCATAAAGCGTTCTGTCCATCTGTCGTTGAAATTGCTGCAAGCACTTTTTTCACTGCGTCAAGGTTCTTGGAAGAAGCATTTGCTGCAAATCCACAGCCAGGACCACCAATGAGCCAGCCTGCGCTCTCTTTTGTTCCATAGAAAGGCATCATGTCAAGCTGTAACTCCGGATTTTTTTCCATGATCGCATCATAATCCCAAGGACCGGAGCAGAACATTGCTGAACCGCCTGTTGCAAACTGCTCTAATGCCTGATCATGATCAATACCTGTCATGTCTGCTGTGTATACACCATTATCGATCAGTTGTGACCATGTCTCGATATATGGATTCCAGGTTCCGTCCATTGTCACTTCGCCGTTACGATATTTTTCTCCAAAACCTTTTCCCTCATCAGTGGACAGATACTCTGCTGTCACAAATGCCATAGAACTCTTTAACAGCGGTTCCCATGATTTTAAGCCTGCTGCAAGTGGTGTAACTCCTGCATTCTGGAATGTTGTACAAACATCTAAAAACTCATCAAATGTCTTTGGAAGTTCCACATTATTTTCTTCAAAAATTTCTTTGTTATAATAGATTCCTTCAAACCAGCTGATTCCCGGAAGTGCATAGGTACTTCCGTTATATCCGTAAACACTTGTACCTGCTGTGGAATAATCAGCTGCCAGATCATCCAACGCTTCCAGATAACCTAATTTTGCATGTTTTAATGCAGAACCCGGTGACTCGCAGATGATGTCCGGTCCTTCGCCTGCGGAAAGCTGGGTATCAATAATTGTATCGTAGTTAGAGTTATCAATAAACTGATATTCAATCTCTACCTCCGGCACTGCCTCTGCAAGATAATCTAACATTGCCTGTACCGTGTCTTCACTATTCCAGTAAGACATACGGATTGTCACTTTGTCCGAAGAAGAGTCTGTTTTCTCTCCCTTTGTCTCTGTCTTAGATGCTGAATCTGTGCTTCCTGTATCCGAGGAGCTTCCACATCCTGCTACTACCCCAAGTGTCATTGCTGCGCACAATAATACGCTCAAAACTTTTCTCTTCATACCTTTTTCTCCTTTTCCCGAAAGAAAATACCGCTGTCTGCTACTGTTTTTCTCTTTCATTTGATATATTTATCATACAGTCGAACCTAGCAGAATAAAATAATACTTTCTTTGGAAAAGTAATACTTTTTCATGTATTTTATTTTGGATTTTTCTTCTGCAGCGTATCCGGCATCTTTACCGTAAAGCAGGTATATTTTGCATCAGTGACTTTCACTTCAAGACTTCCGAGTGCTCCGTAATAAAGCTCCAGACGTTCCTTGATATTGTGGATTCCATAGCCTTTTCCCTGTTCATTCAACAATTTCTCTACCATTTCAAGTTCGATCAAAGGTCCGTTATTGTAAATAGAAAATACCAGCTGCTCCGGTTTTCTGCAAAACTCTACAATAATTTTTCCGGTGTCCGGTTCTTCCATATAATCAATGCCGTGCTTCATCGCATTTTCCACCAGCGGCTGAAGCAGAAAGTTCGGCATACAGCATTCGAGACCGCTCTCATCTATACGGTATTCCACCTCAAATGGTTCCTCATGCATTTTTTTCTGGATCTCAATATACGCCCGGATATTCTCCAACTCACTGCTCACCGTTGTGATCTGTTGTCCGTTGTTTAATGCTGTGCGGTAGAATTTTGCCAGAAGTCCTGTGATATCGCTGATATCGTCATCCCCTTTTCTGAGCGCCTTCCACTTGATACCTGAGAGGCAGTTGTAGAGGAAATGAGGGTTCATCTGCGCCTGCAGCGCTCTCAATTCGGATTCTTTTTTCTCAATCTCCATCTTGTATACTTCATTAATCATGGAATCTAACTGCACAGTCATTCTTCCGAGACTGTTCGTCACCATGCCAACCTCATCCGTGTCGGTTGTGTGACAGGGATTTTGCAGATCGCCGTTTGCAATACGCTCCGCCTGATCCCTCAACTGCAAAATTCTCTGACCGATCACACGCGACAGCACTCCAATCACCACCAGTGTCAGTCCGACACAAATAAGTACTACTATGATTGTAGAAAATATAATGGAATAAATCTGTTCCGAGATTGTATTCCGGTCAATAAAATAGTAAATTTTCCAGTCGACTTTTTCCATCGACGCTTCTTTTAAAATATATTCTTTATTTAAGACGGATGCATCCTCCGGGTTTTCTCCGATGTACGCTTCAATTTTCTGTTCCATCTGCTCATCAGCAATTTTTTTTGTGTAAATCACCTGACCATTTCCGTCTTTTATCACGATCCCGTTGTCCAGATAATCCATCGTATCAAACGGTTCCAAAATCCGGTTTAAGTAAAATTCCGCACGCAGTACACCGATTCTTCTGCTGGTCGTTGCCGTATCTAAAATTGTCCGCGTTGCATACAGCTTTCCGTCCTCCTCGACCGTCCACTCTGTATTAAAATCTTTTTCGTGCTTTTTGTACCACACCGTATCCTCATATGGCTCCGCCGACTCCAGGAAAGAGCCTATGTCTGATGCCGTATTTGGTGTGACGATTTTGATCATTTTTAAGTTTTCATCACTCGTTATAAAGTACCAGAATACCGGTTCCACCGTCTTATTCAGGCTCTGTGCGATTGCACTACCATTATAGGCATTCCCCTCCAACGTCTGTCGAAATTCCAGATTGTACGCCAGATATTTTGTAAAATCTGTCTCTCTCTGAAAAATAGCGTCTGCCTCCTGACACATACGGTGTAAATTATTGTCCATCGTCACTTCTGTCTGGTCCAGCAGATTTTGATTTGCCGCAGAAAACGAATGAATACCGAGAATACATAACGGAATCGACACCAGAATAATATAACTTATAATAAGCTTTTTCTGCATGGACGCATTATGTATAAACCAGTTACAAATTTTCTTCACTTGACCTTCTCCCCACTTCTTATGTATTTCTGGCAACATGACCGCACCACTGTATTTCACTTCCAATTTTTCTGTTTATTTCTGCTCACGGTACTGCTTCGGTGTCACACCATAGTAATTTTTAAACAGTTTGTTGAAATAGGGCTGGTTTGTGTAGCCACATGCCTTTCCGATATCCACGATCTTCCAGTTACTCTCCTCTAACAGTTCTTTCGCTTTCTTCATGCGATAGTCTGTCAAATATTTCACAAGATTGTATCCTGTCTCCTTCTTGAAAATAAAGCTCACATAAGACGCTGTGAGGCAGACTTTTTCTGCGATCTCTTCCAGACCGATATCATGCATATACTCATTCTTGATGACTTTTTTGATTTCGGATACCGTGAGGCTCGTATCCGGCAGACTCTGTTTCTGGGAAACAGTGATCTCCCGTATCACTTTTGACACAACTTCACCCACTTTCCAAAGATCATGACTGTTCATAATTTCATCTGCTGTCTGCATGATCAGGCTCTCGTTATAGATGCCGTATTTCTGATAAATAGCCTTGACAATATCTAAAATCAGATACTTTGCATAAAATGCACTCGACGCTTTTTCATTTTCCAGACGTTTCAGATAGACCAATAACTGTTCTTCCACTGCAGGCATATTTTCATCCTCTATGCTTCGGAAAATACTATCTTTCATCTGCATGGTTTCCTCGAGCGTTCCTGTATCCCGCGCTGCTTTCTGTGCAATGTAGATTACTCCCGAAAAATAGCTGAACGTGTCATTTCGGACATCTTCCATTTCTTTTACCCTGCCTGAAAATTCTTTTATTCCAAAGAATGTTGTTCCGACAATAATCGATGGCATCTCTGCTTTTTCCTCGGTCAGATCGGCATATAATAAACGGATGGAATTTTCCACTTTCCGTTCCTCGATCGGCTCTCTGCTGTAAATGATCACATAAATCTGGTTTGGATAAAAGTCGATCTGTTCATATGGTAATTTCATATTGCGTTTCAGTATTTTTTCAAATTCTTCCTCGCACAGTTCAAAGTAATTGTTCCGTGTCTCAATACTCACGAAACAGATATATTTATTTTCCAGATTAATCTTGTATTCTTTTAATTTTTCCACAATCTCTGTCACAGATTCTTTCGTGTTAAAAAGTCTGTATAACAATAATTTTTTATCTGCGACTAACAGATTTTCTTTCTGTTCTTTCCACTGCTTTTTCTGTCTGCAAAGTGCAATGACATGCTCCATCACCTGTTTGAATTCCTCCACTTCGATCGGTTTTAACAGGTAATTGACCGCACTTACCTCGCATGCCTTTTTCGCATAATCAAACTCGCTGTAAGCACTGAATATAATAATGATCACATCCGGTCTGTTTTCCTTTGCATATTTTGCAAGCTGCAGACCATCCATATATGGCATTTTCACATCAGTCAATAAAATATCCACATCCTGATATTTCTGTAGATACTCCATTGCCAGTTTTCCGTTAGCTGCTTCCGCTACTTCAAGCTCAAACTGAAATTTTTCAATCAAAAACCAGATTCCCTCACGCTCTGTTCTTTCATCATCTACTAATAGTATTTTCATTTTCCCCACAATCCTTTTTTCTTCTGTATCATTTTTATACGCATACTATTTCCAATCTCCTCTTTCCGACATTCTTTCATCTCTTGTCGTTTTGTATACACTGCCTCAATTATATTGTATTAATCCGGTATCATGTTTGAAATAACATATTTTTTTGATTTCTTGCAATTATTTGGTATCTTTCATTTTTACCGCAGATTATTCACCTTCCCAACTGAAATATATCCATCAACAAGTGCCCGGAAATCCGTTCCCTCCGGGGCATTCTCATTATAATTTCCATGCACAGTCAGTCGTATTCTTCCATTTTCAAGCCCCTCTTCCAGATACTCGTCAATGAAAAATCCACAGTCTGCAATTTTTCTGTCATATAAAATTCCCCGCAGCTTCTCAAGTTCACACTGCGGAAAATTTACGTTCCAGATCTGATTGTACGCCAGAGGCTGTTCCATCAATTCTTCCATCATCCGCTCAAGGTAAGCGTCTGTCACCTCATGACACTCCGATGCTCCCTCGGAGAACGCAACCGCATGCACACCTGCGCACGCAGCTTCTAACGCAGCACCTACGGTCGCTGAATACTGAATATCTGTTCCGCTGTTATAGCCATAATTGATACCGGAAAAAACATAGTCCGGCTTTTCCTTCACAATATTTAAAATTCCAAAACGCACACAGTCCGCCGGTGTTCCTGTACTTGCATACGCGTGCACACCCTCCACCGGAAAATCAACCGGAAAAAACTCTATCGTTTCATGCAGTGTGATCCTGTGTGACATTGCACTGCGCTGTCCGTCCGGTGCCACTACCCAGACTTTACCATATTTTTTTGCTGCCCGTGCCAAACGAATGATACCGTCTGACTGTATTCCATCATCATTTGTAATTAATATTTTTTGCATTATGTTTTCCTTTTCCACAAATTTTCTGAGACTCTCTTCTCCATCTTTTCTATTTAATTTATCATATCCTTTTTTCCACGAAAATGCAAAACTCCTCAAAATGAGGACTTTTTAGCCTTAAAAGTCCTCATTTTGAGGAGTTTACTTTTTCGTTCATATACACAAATATAAACTGCATTCCCTTATTCTCTGTTTTCATATTGAAACCATCGCCAGTTTTACTGCTTTACTCTTCTCCGAAATAAGCACTTTTTTCAAGAGTGATACTGGGCGGATTCGAACCACCAACTTCGGTTTTGCAAACCTATGCCCTACCAGCGGCTACAGCATCGGATACGAAACAATAAAATGCACACTCCGCAAACATTCTATTGTCATAAAAATCCCCTCATGGAGTATGTTTATCAAATTTTCCATGAGGGGATCTGTTTCAAACTGATTTCATTCTGCTGCTTCTTTCACAATCAGAACCTGAAACGCTCTTAGTTGCTGAATAATGCAGTAGACAGATATCTGTCACCGGAATCTGGAAGAAGAACTACAATATTCTTTCCTTTATTTTCCGGTCTCTTTGCTAAAATAGTGGCTGCTTTTAAAGCTGCTCCTGAAGAAATACCAACCAGAACGCCCTCGCTTACTGCAAATGCTCTTCCCTCGTCAAATGCATCCTCGTTTTCAATAGGAATGATTTCATCATAAACGGTAGTATTCAAAGTATCCGGAACGAATCCTGCTCCGATTCCCTGGATCTTGTGCGCTCCTGCTTTTCCTGTAGAGAGAACTGCACTTGTTGCAGGCTCAACTGCTACAACTTTGATATTTGGATTCTGCTCTTTTAAGTATTCACCAACACCTGTTATGGTTCCGCCTGTACCAACTCCGGCTACAAAAATATCTACTTTTCCGCCTGTCTGCTCCCAGATTTCCGGTCCGGTTGTTGCCTTGTGTGCTGCCGGGTTTGCAGGGTTTACGAACTGGCCTAAAATAACGGCTCCCGGAATCTCTTTTGCAAGTTCATCCGCTTTTGCGATCGCACCTTTCATTCCCTTAGCGCCCTCTGTCAAAACAAGCTCTGCGCCGTATGCTTTCAAAAGATTTCTACGCTCAACACTCATGGTATCCGGCAGTGTTAAGATTGCTCTGTATCCTTTGACCGCTGCAACTGCTGCAAGACCGATACCTGTGTTACCGCTGGTTGGTTCAATAATGGTTGCGCCCTCTTTTAAAATACCTTTTTTCTCTGCATCCTCGATCATTGCCAATGCAATTCTGTCCTTTACAGAACCGGCCGGGTTAAATGCCTCAAGTTTTACTAAAATGGCTGCGTCTGTCACGCCTGCTTTTGCAGCATATCTGCCTGCGTTTACGATTGGTGTTTTTCCTACTAACTCTAATGTGCTTGATTTGATATCACTCATGTTAATCCTCCTTGTTTTTGCGAAGCAAAAATCCGAACTCTTGTGAGGAGAGGATTTAGCCTCCTTGTTTTTGCAAAATTAAAATAGTGATCTTAGTGAGAAGAAGCTTTATCTTCCAAAATAAAAATGGCAGGTATCCTATGCACGATACCTGCCTGAGTTACAAATTTTCAGCGGGTACACAATGCATATGAAAAATAAACCGTACTCATACATACAGCCTGACAACAACAACAACACATCATATGATTTTTCTGTGTGCTTAATCCTGTGTATTTCATATCATTGTCTCCTTTCTCATTTCCTACTAATCATATAGGAATATGTGTTTATATTTGAATTATAACGAGTAACATCTTTACTGTCAACTATTTTTTCATAAAATTTTGCAATTCTTTTCGTTATGATACATTTCTGTTCACTTACATTGCAATAACGATGCATGGCTGCTACTATATCTGGTTTAGCTTGCAAATTTTACAGTATCTGCCGGAAGTACTTTTGCGATGCGCTCCAGTGCCTCTTTTAACGTACTTCTCGGACACGCCACGTTGATCCGCTGGAATCCTCTTCCGCATTTTCCAAAAATTCTTCCACTGTCAAGCCAGAGCTTTGCCTTGTGAACGATCAAATCTTCCAGCTCCTGTGCGCACAATCCGAGTCCGTTAAAATCAAGCCAGATCAGATACGTTCCCTCATGTTCCACCATGTTCACGCCCGGAAGATTTTTTTCCACAAATTCTTTTGTAAAAGCGATATTGCCAGCCACATATTTTTTCATCGCCTGATACCACTCTTCCCCGTCCCGGTAAGCCGCCTCACATGCCACAAGTCCGGCTGCATTGAGCTGACTGTATCCGGCTGCAGCC
>ERZ772872.1364-NODE-1364-length-22124-cov-3.131904_pt1 | contig 22124 bp, 22 predicted proteins | sample MGYA00512132_ERZ772872 | MGnify/ENA primary metagenome ERZ772872 (study PRJEB29015, sample SAMEA2737724) | human gut metagenome | biome: human gut; feature: human-associated habitat; material: faeces | place: China | collected 2012 ...
TGTTTCGAAGAAAATGATCTTTTGGACAAAACAGAATATACACAGGTGGCAATGGTAACTGCCTGTCTTGCGATGACAAGAGCCGTAGAAGCCATGGGACTCCATGCTGATATGACGGCCGGTTTAAGTCTTGGTGAGTACTGCGCAATTGCGGTGGCAGGCGGGATGTGTGATCTGGATGCAATCCGTACGGTGCGTGCAAGAGGAATTTTTATGGAACATGCAGCACCGGAAGGAACCGGGGCAATGTCCGCAGTACTCGGACTTGATGCAGCAGTCATTGAGGATGTCTTAAATGGCAGAGAGGGCGTTTCTATTGCAAACTACAACTGCCCGGGACAGATCGTTATTACTGGTGAGGCAGCTGCGGTTGCTGAGGCAGGAACTGCTTTAAAAGAAGCAGGAGCAAGAAGAGTACTTCCACTTAAGGTGAGCGGACCATTCCATTCACCGATGATGAGACCTGCAGGAGAAGAACTGGCGAAGGTTTTTGCAGGAGTCAGTATGAATCCATTAAAGGTTCCGTATGTGGCAAACATTAACGCAGAAGTAATCACAGATTGTGGAAGAATCGAAGGACTTCTGGTGGATCAGGTCAGTGGATCTGTCCGCTGGCAGCAGAGTGTGGAAACCATGCTTCGTGAAGGTGTGGACACCTTCGTTGAGATCGGACCGGGCAAAACCCTGACAGGTTTCCTTCGTAAGATTGATAAAAATGTAAAAGCTTATCACATTGGCAGCTGGGAAGAAGCAGTTCAGGTGTGTGAGGAATTGAAATAAAATTTGATAAGACCGGATGAAGGTACATCTGGTCACAGCAGATGCCGAGAGGAGAGAAATAAGTGGCAGAGCAGAATAAAAAGAAAGTTGCTGTTGTAACAGGTGCTTCCAGAGGAATCGGAAGAGCCATTGCCCTGGAGCTTGCTTCCAGAGGTGCAGCAGTTGTAATCAATTATAACGGTTCTGAGGAACGGGCACGAGAAGTGCAGAAAGAGATTGAGGAAAAAGGCGGAGAGGCTGAGATCAGACAGTGGAATGTTGCGGATTACAAAGCCTGTGAAAGTGCCGTAAAGGACATTGTAAAAACTCATGGAAGCATTGATATTCTGGTAAACAATGCCGGAATCACAAAAGATGGACTTCTGATGGGAATGTCCGAAGAAGATTTTGATCAGGTGCTTGATGTCAACCTCAAGGGAACTTTCAATATGATGCGTTTTGTTTCCAGACAGATGCTCCGTCAGCGTTCAGGACGTATGATCAGTATGGCATCTGTTGTGGGGATCGCAGGAAATGCCGGACAGGCAAATTATGCGGCATCCAAAGCCGGGATTATTGGTATGACCAAAAGCGCGGCAAGAGAGCTTGCATCCCGTGGGGTTACAGTTAATGCAGTGGCACCGGGATTTATTGAGACAGAGATGACAGCAGTTTTATCTGAAGAAGTAAAAAAAGCGACTGCGGCACAGATTCCGCTGGGACATTTTGGAAAGCCGGAAGATATCGCAAAGACAGTAGCTTTTCTGGCATCTGACGATGCAGCATACATTACCGGACAGGTGATTCAGGTTGATGGAGGAATGGTCATATGAGTAAGAGAAGAGTAGTTGTAACCGGACTTGGCGCCGTTACTCCTATTGGAAATAATGTTGAGGATTTCTGGGCAGGAATCCGTGAAGGAAAAGTCGGCATCGGACCGATCACAAAATTTGATACAACCGAATATAAAGTGAAGATCGCAGCGGAAGTCAAGGACTTTGTTGCAAAGGAACGGATGGATTTCAAGGCATCGAAGAGAATGGAAACATTTTCCCAGTATGCGGTTGCAGCGGCGAAGGAAGCGTGTGCGGATGCGGGATTTGAAATTGAAAAAGAGGATCCGTACCGTTGTGGCGTGATCATCGGTTCAGGAATTGGAAGTCTGCAGCAGATCGAGAAACAGTACACGACAATCCTGGAAAAGGGACCGGGAAGGGTAGCACCACTGATGGTTCCGATGATGATCTCCAACATGGCAGCAGGAAATATTTCTATTCAGCTGGGACTCCGCGGCAAATGTACAGATGTTGTGACAGCCTGTGCATCCGGAACACACAGCATCGGAGATGCGTTCCGTGCGATCCAGTACGGGGATGCAGAGGTTATGCTGGCAGGAGGAACCGAAAGCTGTGACTGGGCATCGATGCTTCTGCGTATGTACACAAGGTGGGCAGAATCCAAGGGATATTCGATAGATACCCTTGATTATCTTGATGGTGATGAAGCAGGAGTTAAGTCCGTAACCATACAGGTTAACGGAGAAAATGCTTACGGTTATCTTAAATCGGAAAAAGGCGTTCACCGTCTGGTTCGTATTTCTCCATTTAATGCACAGGGAAAAAGGCAGACTTCCTTTGTCTCCTGTGATGTGATGCCGGATATTGAAGAAGACATTGATATTGAAGTAAAGGATGAAGATATAAGGATTGATACCTACCGTTCCAGCGGAGCCGGTGGACAGCATATCAATAAGACATCTTCAGCAATCCGGATTACCCATTTTCCGACGGGAATTGTAGTAACCTGCCAGAATGAGCGTTCCCAGCACATGAATAAAGACAAGGCAATGCAGATGTTAAAATCCAAGCTGTATTTATTGAAACAGCAGGAAAATGAAGATAAAGCAGCAGATATCCGTGGCGAAGTCACAGAAATTGGCTGGGGAAATCAGATACGCTCCTACGTATTGCAGCCGTATACTATGGTAAAAGATACCAGAACCGGCGTAGAGACGGGAAATACAGATGCAGTATTAGATGGAGATATCGATATTTTCATTAATGGATATTTAAAGTGGCTGTCACTGGGCTGTCCGGAGAAGATGGGAGAGTAAGATGGAAAAAGTAATCATACCACTGGTCATTATTCTTGTCATTGTGGGAGTGATAGCAGGCGTGGTTTTCTATGTGAAAAATAAAGTAAGAAAATTCTCACAGGATCTCTTTGGAACAGATTCTTTAGTGGAAGGCTGGAAGAAACAGGAAGAGGAACTGTCTGTCACACCATGTTCCGTATCCGGAATGACAAGATTATTAGAACCACAGATACAGCGGGATTTCCCGGAATTTAACTGGGTGCAGTTTAAAAATAAGGCAGAAGATGCATTGAAATTGTCATTGATGGCAATTTCCGCACATAGTATAGGAAGGGCAGAGAGCCTGTCGGAAGCACTTAAAGAAGAAGTGGCAGCAAGAATTGAGCAGAATCAGACAGCAGGTGTAAATGAGGTATATGAACGTATCCGTGTTCATCAGACTGAGATTGCCAGATATGAAAAACAAAAGGGAAAATGCATTATTACACTACAGAGTGCAGTGGAGCATATTCACTATAAAGAAAAAGACGGAAAACTGATTTCCGGTAAAAAAGATTTGTTAGAACAGACCAAGTACAACATGGAACTGATGTATATCCAGGATGAGAGCAAAGTCAGTGCTGATAAAGGGGTAGGACTTACCTGCCCGCACTGCGGTGCTCCGGTTACATCCCTTGGAGCGAAATACTGTGAGTTCTGTGGCAGTGAAGTAATACCAATCAATATGCAGGTTTGGTCTCTGCAGCATTTTTACGAAGTTACATACCAAAAGGTGTAATGAAAATATATAACATAAGAAAACAGGAGGTTTGTTATGGGTTTAATTAAAGCAGTAGCACAGGCAGTTGGAGGAAGTTTTGCAGATCAGTGGTTAGAGGTAATCGAGCCGGATGATATGGGAGATCAGACCGTCTTTACCAGAGGTGTGTTGATTCGCCGTGGACAGAATACAAAGGGAACGGATGATACCGTATCTAATGGTTCCATCATCCATGTATATGATAATCAGTTTATGATGTTAGTAGATGGTGGAAAAATCGTAGACTATACTGCAGAACCGGGATATTACAAAGTAGATAATTCTTCTTTGCCATCCCTGTTTAACGGGCAGTTAAAGGATACTTTAAAAGATTCCTTCGCACGTATCAAGTTTGGTGGTCAGACACCGGATAAACAGAAGGTATTCTTCATAAACCTTCAGGAAATCAAGGGAATCAAATTCGGAACAAGAAATCCGATTAACTATTTTGATAATTTCTACAATGCAGAATTGTTCCTGCGTGCACACGGAACTTATTCCATTAAGATTGTAGACCCGATTCGTTTCTATGCAGAAGCAATTCCAAGAAACAAAGACAGGGTAGAAATCACAGATATCAATGAACAGTATATCTCTGAATTCTTAGAAGCATTACAGACATCCATCAATCAGTTATCTGCAGATGGTGTCCGCATTTCCTATGTATCATCCAAGGGACGCGAGCTGAGTAAATACATGTCAGAAACTCTTGATGAGGAATGGAACCAGATGCGTGGTATGGAGATTCAGGCAGTAGGTATTGCAAGCATCTCTTACGACGAGGAATCCACTAACCTTATCAATCTGCGCAACAAAGGTGCAATGATGGGTAGTGACCCGAATGTAATGCGTGGTATTGCTGTTGGAAATATTACGGAAGGTATCCGTGATGCAGGTTCTAATGCAGCAGGTGCAATGACCGGATTTATGGGTGTTGGAATGGGAATGAATGCATTCAACAGCAGCATGGACAGCTTAAATCAGATGACTGCAGGCATGCAGCAGAATCAGCAGATGAATAATGGAGCACAGATGGCAGGCGGAGTAGCAGGCGTGCAGCAGGCAGCACCGGCTCAACAGGCAGCTCCGGCACAGCAGGCAGCAGCACCGGCAGGCAATGAGTGGACCTGTGAATGCGGAACAACAAATACCGGAAAATTCTGCTGTAACTGTGGAAAACCGGCTCCTGCACCGGCAGTAAAGTCAGACTGGACCTGTGAGTGTGGAGCAGTAAATACCGGAAAATTCTGTACTAACTGCGGAAAACCGGCTCCGGCAGCAGACTGGACCTGCGAATGTGGAACAGTAAATACCGGAAAATTCTGCAGCAATTGTGGAAAACAGAGACCATAAGGGAGGAAGGAGCATTGCATGTCAGTAATTAGTTTTAAGTGCCCGAATTGTGATGGCGAACTGATTTTTGACCCTGCTTCCGGAGCATATAAATGCGAATATTGTGGTTCAAAATTTACACAGGAAGAACTGGATGCCATGAAGCCGGCGGAGGAAAAGGAAAAGCCTGCCGGCAGCATGGATGGAAGTCAGGCTTCTGAGAATACAGACGGAACACAGGAAGAGAAGAAGACAGAGGAAGAAGCAGTCATTTATACCTGCCCAAGCTGTGGCGCACAGATTGTAACAGATGCAACCACGGCGGCAACCTTCTGCTATTATTGCCACAATCCGGTAGTGCTTTCCGGAAGATTATCTGGAAACTATATGCCGAATAAGGTAATTCCGTTTGCAATTGACCGTAAAGAAGCAGAAAAACGTTTTATGGAATATGTAGGCAGGAAAAAGTTTGTTCCAAAGGCATTTTTCAATAAGAAACAAATTGATAAATTATCTGGTGTATACTTCCCATTCTGGATTTATGATACCAGGATGAATGGTAATCTTTCGGCAGAGGCAACCCGTGTCCGGGTATGGCGTTCCGGGGATGAAGAATATACCGAGACTAAATTCTATGAAGTAGAACGTGGCGGAGATGTATCTCTTTCCAATCTGGAGCTGAATGCGTTACAGAAAGCCAACAAAGAGCTGGTAGAGGGTGTACTGCCATATCAGTTTGACAAGATGAAGGATTTCTCCATGGGGTATCTTTCCGGCTTCCAGGCAGAGAAGCGTGATATTGAAAAAGAAGGCGTAGCAGAGGAAGCTAGACGAGAGACAAAGGATTATGCAACCAGGCTCTTGCGGGAAAGTGTATCCGGCTATGACGGTGTGAAGGTACATAACTGCGGATTTTCTAATGGCAGTGAGAACTGGAATTATGTGCTTCTTCCAATCTGGACCATCACCTATCGCGCCAATAATGGCAAGATGTATTACTATTCCATGAATGGTCAGACTGGAAAAGTATGTGGAGAACTTCCGGTAGATTATAAGAAGCTGACTCTGGTTAGTGGAATCATATCAGCAGCAGTGCTGGTACTTGGATTGTTAGGAGGGCTGCTGATATGGTAAAGAAAAAGATAATTGTACCGTTACTGCTTTTATGCAGTATGTTATTTGTTGTTCCTGTTATGGCATCAGAGCCAAAGGCAGACTTCGTCTATGATGACGCAGAGCTTTTTACCCAGAGTGAAGCAGATTCCATCAGTGAAAAAATCGGCGATTTTTCCAGTGAGACCGGCTGGGAAATCTATGCATTTACCACAGAGGATGCGCAGGGGTATACTTCCCAGGAGTATGGAGAGAATACCTTTGACCAGTATGCCACCGGCATGGATGGCGTTGCTTTTGTCATTGACATGGATAACCGTGAAATCGCAGTGGTTCATTTTGGAGAAGCAAACCGTTATTATACGGATGAAAGAGTAGAAAGTATTCTGGATGAAGGCTTCAATTATATGGGAGATGCAGAGTATGCAGATGCCATGGAGGCAATGATTGATGAGGCAGAATATTATTATGGACAGGGCGTGCCAACCGGTCAGTATAATTACGATGAAGAAACCGGGGAGTATGATTACTACGAGAAAAATACGCTGACCTGGTTTGAAATTCTGATTACCTTACTGGTGGCATTAGGTATCGGTGGTGCATTCTGTGGAATCACAATTGGTAAATATCGCCTGCATTTTGATAAGTACAAATATGATTACCACAAGAACAGCCATGTAAATCTTACAAACCGTACTGACCGCTTTGTAAATCAGGTAGTAACCCATCGTCATATCCAGAGGGAATCTTCTGGTGGAGGCGGAAGTAGTTCCGGCAGAACAACAGTACATACCGGAGCAGGAGGACGAAGCACCGGAGGCGGAAGCCGTAAATTCTAAGAGCTTTCGGATAAGGAAAGCAAATATAAAAATTCGTCAATTTACCCATATGGAATCCGAAAAAGGTTCCATATGGGTACTTTTGTATAAAAAAGAGAAATTTACTTGTAATGGCTGTGTATATGTGCTATCATCTTTCTGGTGAGAACAGTTGTATTTGTACCACAAACAGTCGGAGGGGAATATGGCAGAGAATACGAAGTATTTTGTGTTGAAAGAGAAGGCTGTACCGGAGGTATTGCTGAAAGTAGTGGAAGCGAAACGTCTTTTAGAATCCGGACGCGTAACATCTGTACAGGAAGCAGCCGAGCAGGTAGATATCAGCCGGAGTTCATTTTATAAGTATAAAGATGATATTTTTCCATTTCACGACAATGCGAAGGGGAGAACAATTACGATGGTAATCCAGCTGGATGATACGCCGGGATTATTATCAACCGTTTTGAATATTGTGGCAGAGTTTCATGCCAACATATTAACTATCCACCAGTCTATACCGGTAAACGGGATTGCATCCCTGACACTGAGTATTGATATTCTGCCGGAGACAGGAGATTTGTCACAGATGGTAGATAAGATTGAAGGACAGGATGGAATACATTATCTGAAAATATTAGCCAGGGAGTGAAACAACAATGAAAGCAGCAGTAATGGGATATGGAACAATTGGTTCCGGAGTAGTAGAAGTATTAAACATTAATCATGACAGCATTGCAAAACGTGCAGGCGAAGCAATCGAAGTAAAATATGTTTTGGATTTACGGGATTTCCCGGGAGACCCGATTCAGGATAAAATCGTGCATGATTACAAAGTAATTGCAGAAGACCCTGAAATTGGCATGGTAGTTGAGACAATGGGCGGTGTAGAACCGGCATATACTTTTGTCCGTGCCATGTTAGAGGCAGGAAAGCATGTAACAACTTCAAATAAGGCATTAGTAGCAGAGAAAGGTGCAGAACTGATTGCACTTGCCAAAGAGAAAAATGTGAATTTCCTGTTTGAAGCCAGCGTAGGAGGCGGTATCCCGATTATCCGCCCGTTAAATTCCTGCCTGACTGCCGATGTAATTGAAGAGATTACCGGTATTTTAAATGGAACGACCAACTATATGCTTACCAAGATGAGCGTAGAGGGTTCTGAATTTGCAGATGTATTAAAGGATGCACAGGATAAAGGATATGCAGAGAAAGATCCGACTGCCGATGTAGAAGGCTTTGATGCATGCCGTAAGATTGCAATCTTAACTTCTTTAGTATGCGGACAACAGGTAGACTTCAATGACATTCATACGGAAGGAATTACCAAAATCAGTGCAACAGATATCAAATATGCAAAAGCAATGGGTAAAGCCATTAAATTACTGGCAACCAGCCGTAAAGTAGGAGAAAGCTATTGTGCAATGGTATCTCCATGTATGCTTCCACAGGAGCATCCACTGTATCCGGTGAATGATGTATTTAATGCAATTTTTGTACATGGTAATGTATTAGGAGATGCAATGTTCTACGGAAGTGGAGCAGGAAAACTTCCAACCGCCAGTGCTGTTGTGGCTGATATGGTTGAAATTGCAAAATTCAAAGACACCAACCTTCCAATGGAATGGAGACCGGAGAAATTAGAGCTTGCAGATTATAAGATGGTAACCAACCGTTTCTTTGTCCGTACCAAAGCAGACGAAGCAGCAGTAAAGAATGCATTCGGAGCAGTTGAGTTCGTTGCAGCAGAAGGTGTAAACGGAGAACTTGGATTTGTAACAGAAGAAATGACAGAAGCAGCATATGAAGAGAAAGCAGCAAAACTTGCTGATATTCTTCAGATGATTCGTGTAAAATAGTTGCGAAAAACCCTTCTGGAAATTATAATTGTACTAAGGGTATAAATATAATTTCAGGAGGGTATTTTTATGTCAAAATTTATTATGGCGTTAGACGCCGGAACCACCAGCAACCGGTGTATTCTCTTTAATGAAGCCGGTGAAATCTGCAGTATGGCACAAAAAGAATTCCGTCAGATGTTTCCGAATCCAGGATGGGTAGAACATGATGCCAATGAGATATGGTCGACGCAGCTTGGGGTAGCAGTAGAGGCAATGTCTAAGATTGGTGCTACGGCAGCAGATATTGCAGCCATTGGAATCACCAACCAGAGAGAGACGGCAATTGTATGGAACAAAGAGACCGGAGAGCCAGTTTATAATGCGATAGTCTGGCAGTGCCGCCGGACCGCTGATATTGCAGATGCGTTAAAGAAAAAGGGGTTGGAAGATTCCTATCGTAAGAAAACAGGATTGATTATTGATGCCTATTTTTCGGCAACGAAAATCAAGTGGATTTTAGATAATGTGAAGGGTGCAAGAAAATTAGCGGAAGAAGGAAAGCTGCTCTTTGGAACGGTAGAGACCTGGCTGATCTGGAAACTGACGAAAGGGGAAGCACATGTAACCGATTATTCCAATGCGTCAAGAACCATGCTTTTTAATATAAACACATTAACCTGGGATAAAGATATTCTGGCAGAGCTTGATATTCCGGAGAGCATGCTGCCAAAGCCGATGCCGTCAAGCTGTGTATATGGTTATACAGACCCGGCATATTTTGGAAGTGCGATACCGATTGCCGGTGCAGCAGGAGACCAGCAGGCAGCTTTATTCGGACAGACCTGCTTTTCCGAAGGAGAAGCGAAGAATACATATGGTACAGGCTGTTTCCTGTTGATGAATACAGGAGAACGTCCGGTATTTTCAGAAAACGGACTGGTCACCACCATTGCCTGGGGGCTGGATGGCAAAGTAAATTATGCACTGGAAGGCTCTATCTTTGTGGCAGGTGCGGCAATCCAGTGGCTGCGTGATGGTATGCGTCTCATTGACTCCGCATCGGATTCAGAGTATATGGCGACCAAAGTAAAAGGAACACATGGCTGTTATGTGGTTCCGGCATTTACCGGACTGGGTGCTCCGTACTGGGATCAGTATGCAAGAGGAACAATTGTAGGAATTACCAGAGGAACCAACAAGAATCATATCATCCGGGCAACTCTGGAATCTATTGCTTATCAGGTGGAAGGAGTTATCTCTGCCATGGAAGCGGATGCTGGAATTGAAATCCGTTCCTTAAATGTAGATGGCGGAGCCAGTGCCAATAATTTCCTGATGCAGTTCCAGTCAGACATGATACAGGCGCCGGTCAATCGTCCGGCATGTGTAGAGACAACAGCAAAAGGTGCGGCGTATCTGGCAGGACTTGCAGTAGGCTACTGGAAGACCAAAGAAGATGTGATAAAGAACCAGCAGATAGAGCGGGTATTCCATCCACAGATGGAAGAAGAAGAGAGACAGAAGAAATTAAAAGGCTGGAAGAAGGCAGTAAAATATGCCTTCGGATGGGCAAAAGATACAGAAGAAGAGGAAGAGGCGTAAGCCACTTCCTCTTCTTCACTTTACAGGAAATTGCTTTCCTGTAAAGTAAAAAACGCTCCGCGAGGATGCGCACTGCGGCGTATAAGGTAGATGTCGCAAGCGACCGCCGCAGGCGCGAGAATGTGCCAAGGCACATTCTTTTTTCTCGTTAAGCGTTTGAAAAAGCTGCTGGTGGCAGCTCCTTATAGGTTTCGATATATGATATATTATGATATATGCGTCAGCGGCATAAAATCAATCTGAAAGAATAGAAGAGCTGCATTTTTCACAATGAAATTTATAATAATAATAGCCAGTGCAATCCAAAGAAATGCTTCCCGGAAATGCATGCCAATACGAAGCCTTCCCTTAGAGAGCCGTTCAATGGTCTGGGAAATCATAAACCAGGTGCAGAGCACAAAGGCATATGGCACAAAGGGATGATAAACCAGTGAGTGCAGGAAATCCCCATGCAGTAAAAAAGCTACGGCTCTGGTGCCACCGCAGCCAGGACAGTAAAGTCCGGTCAGGCTGTGAAGCACACAGGGGAAAAGATATTTTGAAAGCTGGATATTTGTTGCTTTTATAAAAAGCACCAGCAGAAGAAGTGTGCCTATGATGCACCAGCCGGTGATATATAATCCGTTGTCCATAGCAGTGGACGTTTTTTTCTTTTCCATATAAACCCTCGCAAATCAGTATTCAAACAAAATATAGAATCTGTTGGTAGTATACAATTGTCATAAGGGAAAGTCAAAGTTATTGTGTTTCACCCAAGATATGTGTATAATAAAAAGAGGCACTTTTTTCAGACTTTGGAAGGAGGAGTGGTTTATGCAGATTGATGGATGGAATCCGAAAGATATAGGATATGATACCGGGTACAATCATACATATGGGGTCGGAACTGACGCAGATGCGAAGAGTACCGGGGTGGCAGAGGGCAGCAAAGGCGAATGCCAGACCTGTAAGAACCGGAAATATCAGGATGGTTCCAACGAGAATGTTTCTTTTAAATCAGCTTCCCACATCTCTCCGGAGGCGGCGGGAATCCGTGTGGCAGCCCATGAGGCAGAACATGTTTCCAATGCTTATGCCAAAGCAGCAGAAGGAAATGGTCAGGTGGTATCTGCAAGCGTAACACTTCGTACCGGCGTATGCCCGGAGTGCGGAAGAGTATATGTGGCAGGCGGAGAGACCAATACCACCATTAAGTATCCGAATGAAACAAATCCTTATCAGCAGGAGCGGAAGAGCCAGGATGCGGCAGATCTGACCGGAGCCAGAATCGACACAAGAAAATAAAAACAGGAGCTTGAGATAGATGAAAAGAAAATCAGCAGAAATAAAACGTATTGCAAGAGAAAATCTTACCGGACATTATGGATTGCCAATGGGAGCCATGGTAGTATCGCAGTTAATCGTAACTTTGCCGACCATGTTCTTTTCCTGGAATTTGACACCGTATTCCGGAAAAATGGAGTGGGCAATTTATTATGTGGCAGCATTTGTACTGGCATTGCTGGGGGTTGTTTTAAATATAGGAATTCTCCAGATTGCCCTGCGAATGGGAAGAAAGCAGCCATATAAGTTTACCGATATGTTCTATGGATTCAATCATCATCCGGATAAATACATTCTGGCATATCTTTTATTTATGGTTGTGGTATTAATTCCGATGCTTCCGGCAATCGCAGTCTCTGTTGGAATGTATGTAACTGCCATTTCCGGCAGCATGAAAATCACAGAGGGGATTTTTATTGGCTATGTAGTAGCTATGTGTGTACTTGGAATTGGAGGAGAAGTGATCGCATTTATTCTTTCCTTAAAATATTCCATGCTGTTTTTGATATTGCTTGAGGATAATACCAAGGGAATCCGGCAGGCAATGAGGGAAAGTAAAGCACTGATGCAGGGCAACAAGGGAAGATACTTCTATATCATGTTAAGCTTCCTTGGCTGGTCTTTCCTTGGCCTCCTTTCATTTGGAATTGGCTTCCTGTGGATTGGACCATACTATACGCAGACACAGGTGACATTCTATCGTGACATTACAGGAGAATTAGACCGGACAGAAAACCAGACAGACCCATACGGAACAAAACAGCAGAATCCGCAGTACAGTACGTGGAGTGCTTCGGTATAAAAATAAGAAAAGAAAAATGCCGGGAAATCAGAATTGGTTTCCTGGCATTTTTCTTTTGCATATATTTACTGGTACATTTGATTCATTTCATTAAACTGCCGCATCAGTTCGTTATAATCAGCGGTATTTCCATTGGACATCTGGTTGATGAAATCGGCGTTGGTAAACATCATGACAATGACGAAAGTATAAAGTGCAATAGTAAGTACAAGACCGATAATTCCAAGGACGATACCGATTTTGCCGGTGGTGGAAAAAGTCATCTCGCCGCCACGGGAAAGAAGTCCTAAAATAATGGCAAGTGCCCCACAAGGCAGTGCTGCATACAGGCAGCAGAAAGTTACAATGGAGACAATGCCAAGAGCAATGGATGCGGTGGCAAGTCCGGTGGAACGTTTGTCCATGTAATTACGTTGTGGTGCCTGGTTCATATTATATGAATAATTGGGATTTGGTTGATAGCCGTTTGGCTGCTGTTGAAAATCCATAAAAAACCTCCTCAAATCGTGAATAAATCCAGTATACCATTTTCTGCCGGAAAAAACAATAAAAGCCAAAATCTTCCCTTTTGCAGAAATGCCTGATGTGCTATAATGAGCGCAAACGCATCAACAGGAAAGGAAATACAAGATGGACATAACAGCAAAAATTGCCGAAGAACTTGGAATCAGAAAAAATCAGGCACAGGCAGCAATTCAGTTAATTGATGAAGGAAATACCATTCCTTTTATTGCCCGGTATCGAAAAGAAGCAACCGGCGCATTAAATGATGAAATATTACGTAACTTATTTGACCGGCTGACTTATCTTAGAAACTTGGAAGAGAAGAAAGAACAGGTCATTGCCAGCATTGAAGAACAGGGCAAGCTGACGGACGAACTGCGGAAACAGATAGAAGAAGCACAGACACTGGTAGTCGTAGATGATTTGTACCGTCCATACCGACCGAAGCGCAGAACCAGAGCAACCATCGCCAAAGAGAAGGGCTTAGAGCCGCTGGCAAATGTAATCAGTCTTCAGATGCTTAAGACTCCAATCTTAGAAGAAGCAGCAAAATATATCAACGAAGAAAAAGAAGTTCATACTGCAGAGGAAGCGTTAGAAGGTGCTAAGGATATTATTGCAGAGCATATTTCCGATGAAGCAGATTATCGTATCCGCATCCGTGACCTTACCGTAAAACATGGTCGGATTGTATCTGCTGCCAAAGATCCGGAAACAGAATCTGTTTATGAAATGTATTATGATTTTGATGAGCCGATTGCAAAAATGGCAGGACATCGTACGCTGGCATTGAATCGTGGAGAGGCAGAGAAAATACTGACAGTAAAAGTAGAAGTGCCGGAAGAACAGATTATTCCGTATTTACAGAAAAAGGTAATAACCAAAGATAATGCCATAACCAGACCTGTTTTGGAAGAAGTAATCGAAGACAGCTATAAGCGTCTGATCGCACCGGCAATCGAGCGTGAGATTCGAAGTGACCTTACGGAAAAGGCAGAAGACGGAGCAATCAAAGTTTTCGGAAAAAACTTAGAGCAGCTTCTGATGCAGCCGCCAATTGCAGGACAGGTTGTGCTTGGCTGGGATCCGGCATTCCGTACCGGATGTAAGCTTGCAGTGGTAGATCCGACCGGAAAAGTATTGGATACGACAGTCATTTACCCGACAGCGCCACAGAATAAGGTAGAGGAAGCAAAAGTAGTATTAAAGAAACTGATTTCCAAGTATCATATTACACTGATTTCTCTTGGAAATGGAACAGCATCCCGTGAGTCGGAGCAGATTATTGTAGATTTATTAAAAGAGATTCCGGTAAAAGTACAGTATATTATTGTAAATGAAGCAGGTGCTTCCGTATATTCTGCAAGTAAACTTGCAACAGAGGAATTCCCAAACTTTGATGTGGGACAAAGAAGTGCCACTTCCATGGCAAGACGGTTGCAGGATCCGCTGGCAGAGCTGGTTAAAATTGATCCGAAATCCATCGGGGTTGGTCAGTATCAGCATGACATGAACCAGAAAAAATTAAGTGAAGCCTTAGGCGGCGTGGTAGAAGACTGCGTAAATAAAGTTGGTGTAGATTTAAACACCGCATCTGTATCCCTGTTGGAATACATTTCCGGTATCAGCAAAGTGATTGCGAAAAATATTGTGGCATACCGGGAAGAAAATGGAAAATTTGCATCCAGAAGCCAGCTTTTGAAAGTAGCAAAATTAGGACCGAAGGCATATGAACAGTGTGCCGGTTTTCTTCGTATTACCGGTGGAAAGAATCCGTTGGATGCAACCGGCGTGCATCCGGAAAGTTATGAAGCAACCAGAAAGCTTTTGGAAAAATTAGGATATTCAGAAGAAGAGATAACTGGTGGCGGATTAACCGGGATTTCAAAGAAGATTTCAGATTATAAGAAACTGGCAGCAGAATTGGAAGTAGGAGAACTTACTTTACGGGATATTGTAAAGGAACTGGAAAAGCCGGCAAGAGATCCGAGGGAAGATATGCCAAAGCCGATTCTGCGGAGTGACGTACTGGAAATGAAGGATTTGACCCCGGGAATGGTATTAAAAGGAACCGTCCGTAATGTCATTGACTTCGGTGCCTTTGTGGACATCGGAGTACATCAGGATGGTCTGGTACACATTTCCCAGATGAGCGAACGCTATATCAAACATCCGCTGGAAGTGGTCAGTGTGGGAGATATTGTAGAAGTAAAAGTAATGAGCGTAGACCTTAAGAAACAGAGAATCCAGCTTACTATGAAACTGTAAATAAAAGGTAACAGATAAAATTGGGTATTGACAAGGAAAAAGTGAAGCTCTACAATAGACCCATAGTAATTGAATAGGAAGTCTTCGGGGCAGGGTGATATGCGAAGCATAGATTCCCGACCGACGGTGATTGTGCATGACACATTAGTCCGTGAACTGCAGTATTGCAGTTGATTTGGTGAAAATCCAAAACCGACAGTATAGTCTGGATGGGAGAAGATAAGTGACCATTAAGGTGATTATTTTGCGTGCCCCGGATAGTTTTATCCGGGGCTTTTATGGTACACCAATACTCCGGACATCCCTTGCAAGAGCTAAAAGTAAAGAAAAAAGGAGTAAAAGAAATGAGTACAAACAGTGTAACAACAAACAGCAACGTAAAAACAGGTGTAAATGCAAGATATCTGACGATGACAGCAATGCTTTCGGCCATTGCGTTCATCCTGATGTTCCTTGATTTTGCAGTTCCGTTTATGCCAAACTTCATCAAACTGGATATTTCAGAACTTCCGGCATTGATTGGAGCATTTTCCATGGGACCGGTCAGCGGAATTGTAATCTGCCTGATTAAAAATCTGATTCATCTGACTATTACAACCACAAGTGGTGTTGGAGAACTGTCCAATTTCATTCTTGGAGTAGCGTTCGTGCTTCCGGCAGGACTGATTTACAAATTTAAGAAGAACCGCAAAGGTGCATTAATCGGTTCTTTAGCAGGAGCACTTTTCATGGCAGTATTCAGTGTGGTATCAAACTATTTCCTGGTATATCCGTTCTATACAGCATTTATGCCGGAAGATGCCATTATTGGTGCTTACAATGCAATCGCTTCTGCAGTAGGCGGACATATGGATAATTTATTGGAGTGTCTGGTAGTATTTAATATGCCATTCACCTTCTTAAAAGGTATGATTAGTGTTGGAATTACATTTTTGATTTATAAACATATTTCACCAATCATCAAAGGAACCAACAGCCGTAAGAATTAGACGTCCCTTTTTTGCCCGACACAAAATTGATAAAGAGTTTGTCTATTCCCGAAAATAATGCTATACTTCAATCAGAAAAGTAAGCAGGAGGAAAGACAATGCCAATTGAATTTGATGTAAAAATAACAGCGAACGATATGTACCGGTTTAATATGTATCATATATATACCAGTTTTACCGGAATCTTTTCCATCTTGGCAGCGGTGCTTGGATTTGTAGCCGCAGTGGGAACCTATGGAAAGGTAGATACCATGTATACGGTGCTTTACATCATATTTGGCATTGTCTTTCTTTTTTATTTTCCATTAACCTTGAAAATGCGGGCGGCAAGACAGATTTCCATGTCAGAGGCACTGAAAAGTACGCTGCATTATATGTTGGATGATGAAGGTGTCCATGTATCTCTGGGAGAAGAAAATGCCCTGCTGGAGTGGAAACAGATTTATAAAATGGTGTCAACAAAGCATAATGTTCTGATTTACAGCAGCCGCGTAAATGCATATATCCTGCCGATGGAAATTGTAGGCGGACAGTATGCAGCGTTGAAGAAACTGGCAGATAAGAATTTGAAGAAGCACCAGAATTGTATGAAGAAGAGATAGGAAGAAAAGTATATGGTATATGAAACATTTTCGGCAGAAGAAACAGAAAAGTTAGGCGAACAGATTGGACGGGAAGCAAAGCCGGGAGAAGTGTATACATTAATCGGAGATTTGGGAGTAGGAAAAACCGTTTTTACCCAGGGAATAGCCAAGGGTTTGGAGATAACAGAACCTATCTGCAGTCCGACTTTTACTATTGTGCAAGAGTATGAAGAAGGAAGAATGCCATTTTATCATTTTGATGTATACCGGATTGCGGATATTGAGGAAATGGATGAAATCGGCTATGAGGACTATTTTTATGGAAATGGTCTGACCATGATAGAATGGGCAAATCTGATTGAAGAAATTTTACCGGATCATTACCGGCAGATAACAATAGAGAAAGATTTGGAAAAAGGATTTGATTATCGCAGGATAACAATAGAAGAGGTGGAACGATGAAAATATTGGGATTGGACAGCTCCGGACTGGTAGCCAGCGTAGCAGTAGTAGAAGATGATGTGCTGTTGGGAGAATTTACTGTAAATTATAAGAAAACACATTCACAGACCTTGCTGCCAATGTTAGATGAACTTGCGAAGATGATAGAACTGGATTTGGATACATTAGATGCCATTGCAATTGCAGCGGGCCCGGGCTCATTTACCGGACTTCGGATTGGCTCTGCAACAGCAAAAGGATTGGGACTTGCACTGGATAAGCCGCTGATTTCCGTACCGACCGTGGATGCATTGGCATACAACCTCTATGGGCATAGAGATATTATCTGTCCATTAATGGATGCCAGAAGAAACCAGACCTATACCGGTTTATATCAGTTTGAAGACGAAAAAATGCAGGTATTGTGCCCACAGTGCGTTGTGGGAATTGATGAGATTGTAGCAAAGATAAATGAAAACAATGCTCCGGTTGTATTTTTGGGAGATGGTGTCCCTGTATTTACCACTTATATAGAAGAAAACTGTAAAGTGCCATATTCCTTTGCACCGGCACATGTGAATAAGCAGCGTGCAGCAGCTGTTGCAGCTTTAGGAGAAGAATATTACAAAGCAGGTAAATTAGAATCTGCAGAAGAACACAAACCGGAATATCTGCGCCTTTCCCAGGCAGAACGCGAGAGGATGGAACAGCATGGAAATTCGTAGAATGTCAGAGGCAGATGTTTTTGATGTAGCGGCCATAGAGGCAAAAGTCTTTTCGCAGCCATGGAGTGGGCAGGGATTTCGCGATGCTCTTGCCATGAACCATGTGATTTTTCTGGTGGCAGAAGAAGCGGGTTCCATCTTAGGATATTGTGGAATGTATATGGCATTAGATGAAGGCGAGATTACCAATGTGGCAGTAAGTGAGGCCTGCAGAAACAGAGGTTATGGGGAACAACTGGTAACAGAACTAATGCAGCAGGGTAGAAAACATGGTATTAGCCGGTATGTTTTAGAGGTAAGGGTATCCAATGAGCCTGCCATTCGCCTGTATCAGAAACTTGGATTCTCTGTACTTGGAACTCGAAAGAATTTTTATGAAAAGCCCTCAGAGGATGCATATATCATGAGCAGGGTCCAGTAATTTCCGCTGCAAATTTATTGGAATGGTTCTATAATGAAAGAGAACCACAAGATAAGAGACGGAGGATGCGAAATGGTTTGCAATTGTTGTGGAAAAGAAATCGAAGAACGAAAACAGGATTATATTTATATAGAAAAAGAATGGAATTATTTTTCTACGAAGGATGGTGTGAAAAGCAAACTGCGTGTATGCGAGTCCTGCTTTGATGAATGGACAAAACAGTTTGTGATACCGCCTTTAATGGAAGAAGTAACAGAAATTGTATAGAGAGCTGAGGAAATAGAATGTTAGATGTCTGTTTATTAGGAACCGGTGGAATGATGCCATTGCCATATCGCTGGCTGACTTCACTGATGACAAGATATAATGGCAGCAGTCTGATGGTTGACTGTGGCGAAGGCACCCAGATTGCAGTAAAAGAAAAAGGCTGGAGCTTCAAGCCGGTGGATATTATGTGCTTTACACATTACCATGCGGACCATATCAGCGGACTGCCTGGAATTCTTCTTACCATGGGAAATGCGGAACGAACGGAGCCGCTGACGATGATTGGACCAAAGGGGCTGGAACGTGTGGTAAATGCACTGCGTGTGATTGCACCGGAACTGCCTTTTGAGATTAAATTTATAGAACTGACGGAACCGGAAGAGACTATAGAATTAAAGGGATATACGATCCATGCTTTCCGGGTGAACCATAATGTTACCTGCTACGGCTATACCTTGGAGATTTCAAGGGCTGGAAGATTTTCAGTGGAACATGCATTAGAACGGCAGATACCGCAGAAATACTGGAGCCGCCTGCAAAAAGGTGAAATTATTGAAGAAGAGGACAAGACCTATCTGCCGGAAATGGTATTAGGCCCGCCAAGAAAAGGCATCAAGCTGACATATTGTACTGATACCCGCCCGACGGAGAGCATTGCAAAAAATGCCAAAGATTCCGATTTATTTATCTGTGAAGGCATGTATGCAGAAAAAGAGAAACTTGCAAAAGCGAAACAATATAAACATATGACTTTTTATGAAGCAGCACATCTTGCCAAGGATGCCGGGGTGAAAGAAATGTGGCTTACCCACTTCAGCCCGTCCCTTGTAAGGGGCGAAGACTATATGGATGCTGTAAGGAAGATATATCCGAATGCATATTTAGGCAAAGATGGAAAGAGTGTTACACTGGATTTTGAGGAGGCGTAAACATGAAGAAACGTACAGCAGGCATAATTAAGACAGTTATTATAGGTGTGATTTGCATTGGAATTGTGGTCGGATTTTATTATTATCTGACAAACCGCTCACCAAGAAGTGTGGAAACAACAGGAGAAACAGATGAGATAACCTCTGTTTTAAGTAAAAATTTAGAGAAGGATTATCCGGCGTCACCTCGTGCTGTAATCAAATATTATAATAGGATTCTGCTCTGCCTTTATAATGAAACTTATGATGATGAGCAGTACCAGAAGCTGTTGGAGAAGATGCGTGCACTGATGGATGAAGAGTTATTGGAAAACAATCCGCAGGATACATTTTCAACCCAGATGCAGAATGACATTGCGGCTTATAAAGCAGAAAGTAAGATTATAGCAACAGCATCTGTCTGCGATACAGATGAAGTGGCTTATAAGAAAGTAGAGGGAAGTGATTGTGCCTATGTGACGGCATCTTATTTCCTTCGCTCTACCAAGGCATATAACCGGGCTAACCAGGAATATGTGCTGCGTAAGGATGAGAATGGGGACTGGAAAATATTAGGATTTGTGGCACTGGAAGGAGACAATGGTGATGCAGAAAAATAAAGGAGATATTGCAATTCTTGCAATAGAAAGTTCCTGCGATGAGACTGCGGCAGCAGTTGTAGTAAATGGAAGGGATGTAAGATCGAATATCATTTCATCCCAGATTGCATTACATACCTTATATGGAGGTGTGGTTCCGGAAATTGCATCCCGTAAACATATTGAGAAAATTAATCAGGTAATAACAGAAGCGATGCAGGAAGCGCAGGCAGACTGGGCAGATATAGACGCAATCGGTGTAACTTATGGACCGGGATTAGTGGGTGCCCTCCTGGTTGGTGTGGCAGAAGCGAAAGCAATCAGTTATGCAAGAAATATTCCACTGGTAGGTGTGCATCATATTGAGGGACACATCAGCGCAAATTATATTGAAAATAAAGAGTTAGAGCCACCATTTTTATGTCTTGTGGTATCCGGCGGTCATACACATCTGGTAAAAGTACTGGATTATGGAAAATATGAGATACTTGGAAGAACCAGGGATGATGCAGCAGGTGAAGCCTTTGATAAAGTGGCGAGAGCAATCGGATTAGGCTATCCGGGTGGACCAAAGATTGAAAAAGTAGCACATGAAGGAAATCCTCATGCTGTGGAATTCCCAAGACCGAAGATTGCAGATGGGGAGTATGACTTCAGCTTCAGTGGTTTAAAGTCTGCTGTTTTAAACCATCTGAACAGCTGTAAAATGAAAGGTATTGAGATTGTGCAGGCAGATATTGCAGCATCTTTCCAGAAAGCGGTTATTGATGTGCTGGTGGGAAATGCCATGCATGCCATTGAAAAATATCAGATTGATAAATTTGCTATTGCGGGAGGAGTGGCTTCTAATGGAACCTTAAGAGGAGCAATGGAAGAAGAGTGCCGGAAGAGAAATGTGGCATTTTATCATCCGTCGCCGATTCTCTGTACCGATAATGCAGCAATGATAGGTGCAGCAGCATATTATGATTACCGGGCGGGAATCCGTTCCGGACTTGATTTGAATGCAGTACCAAACTTAAAATTAGGAGAACGTTAATGGCAAAGTATACAGCAATCGTGCTTTCTGCGGGAAAAGGAAGCCGCATGGGAAGCTCTGTCCATAAGCAGTATCTGCTTCTTTGTGGGAGGCCGGTGATTTATTATACCCTTAAGGCATTTGAAGAAAGCCCGGTAGATGAAATCGTACTGGTAACCGGTGAAGGAGAAGAGGAATACTGCCGGAAAGAAATTGTAGAAAAATATAAATTGCATAAAGTAACGAAGATAGTAAAGGGTGGTAAGGAACGTTACCACTCTGTTTTTCAGGGCTTAAGTGCGTGTGAACATACGGATTATGTACTGATTCATGATGGGGCACGCCCGTTTATAGGGCAGGAAGTCATCCGACATACAATGGATGAAGTGCAGAAAAAACATGCATGTATTGCAGCTGTGCCGGTGAAGGATACCATAAAAAAGGTAGATGAAAATGGAAAAGTAGAGGATACCCCACCAAGAAAAAACCTTTATACGGTACAGACACCGCAGGCATTTTCCTATTCCCTGATTTATGATTCTTATCAGAAGATGATAGCGGATGGAAGAGAAGATGTTACAGATGATGCAATGGTAGTGGAGGCGTATGGAAAAGTTCCGGTATATGTAATAGATGGTAGCTATCGCAACTTTAAGATTACAACACCGGAAGATTTGGAAATGGCGGAGTTTATGCTGAATGCAGGAAATCCTGGTAAAGGTGTATGTTCATAGAAAATAAACCATCCGGCATCAGTGGGAAATCAAATGGATATATTTTGAAATTTTGAAAAAATGAAAATAATTGTTGACATGCTATCTATTTGATGATAGAATCATTTTTGCGCTGATTTGAAGCGTATCAATATGGAGAGATATCGAAGTGGTCATAACGAGGCGGTCTTGAAAACCGTTTGTCC
>ERZ772872.1366-NODE-1366-length-22117-cov-4.705466_pt1 | contig 22117 bp, 18 predicted proteins | sample MGYA00512132_ERZ772872 | MGnify/ENA primary metagenome ERZ772872 (study PRJEB29015, sample SAMEA2737724) | human gut metagenome | biome: human gut; feature: human-associated habitat; material: faeces | place: China | collected 2012 ...
TGAAATTTGCCTATTTTATCCAATAAACTATGATCTATATTGCTAAATCCCTTTAATTTGTTTAATTGGGTTTCTATAGTAATAGTTTTATGTTTAAAATCTTCGAGTGTATAGGGGTATTTCTGCATTGTTTCATACTTGAATAATTCTTTATATTCTTGTTCAAGAGCAGAAGTAACTAATTCATTTCGAGTTATATTGATAATTAGAGTTTGGTCTTTGTCAGCTTTATAAGATGAAGAGATTTTATAATCATAATCATCGCTTTCGCTTTTATTTATTTTACCTTTTAAATCCGTAAAAGGAGAATATAAAAATATTGAAAACTCTTCTGTATTAAAAGGAGGAACTAAAATTTCTAGGTTTGCAGATAAGCTTTTAATTGCTTCTATATCCCAAACATCATTTAACTGTGTTATTTCTAAAACAGTCCCATTTTGGAATGGTGGAATTTCTTTTATGATTTTTTTTTCTTCAATTAAGTGATAAATTTTGCTTTTTACATCTTTCGGATCAATATTGTTTATCGATGCGTAAATATCTGATACTGTAATACCTGGTTTATCAAAGTAACTCCAATCTACAGTCCATTTATATCCTATATCACTTTTTTCAGGAACAGTATACATGGTAGTGTAATTCCCTAATCTATTTAATGCAAATCGTCCAATACCTTTAGCTCCAGTTTTTATTCTGCCATTATCTGATTTTATATTAAATAATTTATCATCAGTTCCTATTGTCATCCAACAATTTTGTATTGTTGTATCATTCATACCACATCCGAAATCAATAATGTAAATTGTAGCATTTAGGGTGCCTATATTCTCAAAAAGTATGAAACAATACTGGGAGTCTGCATCATATGTGTTTTTTACTAACTCAATAATGGCTCCTTCTGCATTGGAGAAGTTTTCTAGTCCAATGAGCTTAGCAGTTCTTGCAGAAACAGTAAAAGGTATTTGAGACATAATCTTACACTTAATTTAGATTGAGCAAAAATACAATTAATTCTCTTATTATTTTTAATAACTATGAAAAAAGTATTGTTTATTAATAGAATTGATTATTCTTTTTTCATTTTCTTTCTCCACCTCTGAAACCCTCTCATCAAACTTTCCTCTTCCACCGACTCCGCCATATCATACTTTACCACAAACTCATGCATCGACTTTATATACATCACTCCATTTTTGAACTTATTTTCCAAAAGGAATGAATAAAGCTCCGCTTTCATTTCCACCTCAATTTCCTTTTCGATAATAAAGATACTGTCCTGCCCGAAATAATTATAAACTTCCGGATTCTTCCCTTGCCTTGGGCTGGGAAGAACAAAAGTGATATTTCCTGTCTCTTTCCAGGAGACGCCTTGCGGATGAGGAACGGATAATTGATGCAAGAAGTGATAAATGGGAGTGAGGTGGGAGAGGTGGATCGGGATGGGGAGCCTTGAAGGCGGATTGTTATGCGATTGAAGTTCTAAACTTTGTCCGTACCGGACATACATATACCTCGCCAGATATGGCTTGATGGCAAACGTGACTGTAACCATGGGATTTGAATTTTGAATTGTTGAAATTTGTTGTATACTGATTGCCGCTTCGTGCGGCAGATTCCGTCGTGTTTGTTGGAAAAAATCCCATGGGTTACGGGGACGGAATTCTAATTCGGTAAGAAGTTGAAATTCAAATGGTTACAAATGCTGGTTTTTCCTTTAAAACCAACGGGCCGTTCCTTTAAAAGGAACGACCCGTTGCACACCGAGGAAGGATCTCTTCCTTTTAAAGGAACGGACGGCTCCCTAAAATCCATAGTGCAAAGCTATGCCTAATATTCTAATTTTTCAAAAGGAATAATAGCGGAAATATTTATATTATGTAATGAAATATCATAAATAGTATACATCTCTAATTTATGCGTATGCATATTGGAAATATGTAATAAAAATATACTGATTACTAGAACGTGTATTTTAACTATATTTATCATATAACTATTCTTAAAGTGGAAAAACTTTTTATTCCGTTTCTTGTTTCTTGCGTAACAGGCGGAAAAATAGTTCTGATAAGTAAGGTGAACTTCGTACTTTTACGTCTCAAACAAAAAAAGCAAGATATGATAACATCAGTGAAACTTATGCTGAATAAGAGCAGGATATTGAATAATGGCAGTTACCCTTTAGTATTTCAGGTGATCCACAATCGGAGAAAAAAATTACTGTATACAGGTTACCGGATGAAAGAAGAGGTGTTTGACGAGTTGGAAGGGAAGATTATGAATGGCGTAGGTTCTACTTTTACGGCTACAGAGGTCGTGAAAATGAACCGCGAGCTGCGGAAGATGCGGAATCGGATTGATACACGGATCAGGCAGCTTGAGCGGACAAGGGAAGAATTTACAGTGGAGGATATTCTGGCTCAAAGTGCTTTTGGTACAGGAAAACCACAGTTTTATTTATTGCGATATATCAATGCGCAGATTGAGCGTAAGCAGGAACTGAAGAAAGTGGGAATGGCTGCGGCCTACAAGAGCACCCGCTCGTCGTTGGCAAAATTTATAAGCCGCCCCGATGTCCGGATGTCGGAGGTCGATTCGGCGTTCGTCAGGAGATACGAGGATTTCCTGTATAGTAACGGCTCTTCCGGAAATACGGTAAGCTATTATCTGCGCAACTTGCGTTCCCTGTACAACCAGGCGGTAGCGGACGGTTATCATCCTCGTGGCGAATATCCGTTTGCGAAGGCACAGATCCGCCCGGCGAAAACGGTGAAGCGTGCTTTGTCACGGACGGATATGCAGAATTTGGCGGATTTGAATCTGGAGAATGAACCGGAACTGGAATTTACCCGCGATCTGTACCTGTTCAGCTTTTATGCGCAGGGAATGGCTTTTGTCGATATTGTCCTTTTGAAGGAGGCTGATATTTGCAATGGTGTGCTGACCTATTCTCGTCATAAGTCGAAACAGTTGATTCGCATAGCGGTGACTCCGCAGATGCAGGGCTTGATTGATAAATACAAGACAGAAAATGAGTATCTCTTTCCGATCATCAGCGGTGAATATGCTTCGGGATACCAACAATACCGTCTGGCGTTAGGGCGTATCAACCGCCATTTGAAGAAAATCGCTGTTGTAGCTGATATAAAAGTTCCGTTGACGACGTACACCGCACGACATACTTGGGCTACTCTTGCCCGTGACTATGGAGCTCCAATTTCTGTGATTAGTGCCGGACTTGGTCACACGTCGGAAGAAATGACACGTGTCTATTTGAAAGATTTCGATGTATCCATGCTTAATCAGGTGAACAGCATGGTTACAAATTTATCCAAGTGAAATGAAAATTTGTAATATAATCCGTTGAAAATTAGAAGATATAATATTTTTATTTATCTTTGCGGTATTGTAATCTATTCCGTAATAGAGATTATATTAAAATCTCTTTGTTGTTTTGAACTATTTCACGCTGCAAAGTAAGCTTATTTTTTTATAATATAAATTGTCATAAAGTACATTTTTTTATTCATTTTGTACACGTCGCGTGGTTATCCTCATAAATAAGGCTGTTTTCGGTCTGGCAGCGTTCCATTAACTGTTTGGCGGTGCATCCGAAATATAGTTTGCAGTGACGGTTAAAGTTACTCTGCGAATCAAATCCCAATTCTTCAACGGCGTCTTTTATACATACTCCCGGTTCGGTCATTTTTTCGAGTATCCTCTGGTTCTTTTGTTTCAGCATCCATTGTTTGGCAGTCATTCCGAACACCTCGTTGAATTTGGAAAAGAAGCGGCTTCTTCCCAGGTTTGATAGTGAAATGAGCTGTTCTATATTATCTACTTTGGTATGGTTGCGCATGACAAAATCCTTGAAGTCCATTTCTTTTCCGATGATAGGATGAAGCAGGGTTGCAATCTCCCGCTTTTCATAAAATCCGCGCAGGAGAAAGAAGAATTCCCGTTGCATCAGGGTGTGCAGGTGTGCACAACTCATCCCGTTCTTGATACAGTGGGTCAGCACTTCGAGGAACGGTGTCAGCGGGTAGTGTATTCTAATCGGTGAGAAGTCATATTCAATGTTGTCGCAAAGGTCTGATAAAGATTGCAATATGAGCTTGTCACAGTTTCCTTCGGGCATATCGAAAAACATGGAGAGCAGGTTTGAACCGGTTTCCGCAATTCCTTTCAGCTGGGAAGAACGGGGGATGAGTATCATCTCTCCGGCATGAAACGACCTGTTGTGGAACTGGTTGCAAGTTATGGTGAAATCACCTTTCAGGAAGAATAGAAGATAATTCTTACTTGTAGTGTCTTCCTCAAATTCTGTGTTCTTATCGAACTCAAGATACTTGAATCCGGTTTCAATCGTTGTCATGTAGTTTTGGCATGACAGGTGTTCTTCGATGTACAGCAATTCGCTTTTCATAAGTTTTGTTTCCATGGCAATAACTGTTTTGATTGTTTGGTCTGTTACCTATCTGTTTGTTTCACAATTGTTTCAGTATCTGTATTTTTAATGAATTATATATCAGAATATTATTTTCTGTTTTGTTTGCTATGATTCGTTTTGTCATGATACTGAAACGTTATATGGGTGCTTTATGTGATATAAATCATTGGTAATAAGGCTTTTATTGTTTGTATTCTTTTGTTTCATCTCTATTACGGAATAGAGATGAAACAAAAGCAATAATAAATAATAAGACGACATGAAGAAATATCTATGTTTAATCGGAGTCTTGGGAATACTACTTTGTAATACGGACAACTCTTACGCCCAAAAGGTTGCAGTAAAGACTAATTTGCTTTATGACGCTACTACTACAATGAACTTGGGGCTGGAAATAGGTTTGGGCAAGAAATGGTCTCTCGATTTATCCGGAAATTATAACCCCTGGAAGTTTGATGATGAAACGCGTCTGCGTCACTGGGGTGTACAGCCGGAACTTCGCTACTGGCTTTGTGAGAAATTCAACGGTCATTTTCTGGGTCTGCACGGACACTACGCCAAATACAATGTGGGCGGAATGTCATTTTTGAGTGATAACATGGAACGTCACCGTTATCAGGGACATTTGTGGGGCGGCGGAATATCCTACGGTTATCAGTGGCTGCTCGGCAACCGCTGGAGTATGGAGGCTGTACTTGGAGTCGGATATGCGCGGTTGGATCATTCCAAATATCCTTGTGCCACATGTGGAACCATTCAGAAAAGTGAGAAGAAAAACTACTTCGGCCCAACAAAAGCTGCCGTGAGTATCATATACATTATAAAATAGGCTAATGATGAAAAGAATCTGTATATACGTGACCTTGGGACTGCTAGGCGCAGTTTCCGCCCATGCCCAGGAGATAAATATCGGACAAGCCGTTGCCCGGAAAATAAGCGATGACAAAGTGGAAGTCTCATTTAATATGGATTGCAGCACGCTGCAGCTTCCTTCACGCCGACAGATGATAATCACTCCTTTGATAATCAGCCGGTCGGAAAACGATACGCTCGCCCTGCCTTCAGTCTGCATTGCAGGCAGAAACCGTTATCGCATGAACAAGCGGAAAGAAAGTCTGTATGGCAAAGAACCGGCTGCGGGAGAGGGACAGGAAATGATTCGTTTTAACAGGAAACGGGATATGTTGTTAGAATATAACGAAACAGTTCCGGCACAGGAGTGGATGTCCGGAGCACGTGTCGAGATATTCCGTGAATTACAGGGATGCGCAGGTTGCGGAGAAGCACTGGGTAATGATCCCGTTGCGGAGCTTCCTTTATTCAAAGAGGTAGTGGAACGCCCGAATCTGGAAATAATGGTGGCACAGGCAGAGGAGAAACGCCGTTCTTTCACCCGCAGTGCATATCTTAATTTTAAAGTGAACCAGTCGGCATTGCTTGCCGATTATATGAATAATCCTGCCGAACTGGCTAAAATCCATTCGTCCATTGATTCTATCCGTGAAGATGATAACTATCGTATTGCCCGGATTAAGATAGTGGGCTACTCATCGCCGGAAGGCAATTATGACGCCAATGCCCGCCTTTCCGAACAACGTGCGAAAGCGTTGGTACAAAACCTGAAACATGCCTATAAGGTGGACGACAGTATGATAGAATGCCGTTCGGTACCGGAAAACTGGGAGGGACTAGCTGCATGGTTGTGCGAATACCGTCCTTCCTATATGCAGAAAGTACTCGATATTATCGGGCAGACTCCCGAACCGGATGCGCGCGATGCGAAGATAAAAGCTATCGATGGCGGAAAAATATATAATGCCTTATTGCAAGAGGTATATCCGAAGCTGCGCTTAGTGGAATATACAGTCAGCTATACAGTGGTTCCGTTCTCTGTAGAGCAGGGACGGGAAATCATCAGAACACGTCCCGATAAGATGAACCATAACGAAATGTATCAGGTCGCAGTCAGCTACGGCAAAGGTTCGGACGAATACAACAGGATTATCCGGATGATTGCTGACCGTTTTCCGAGTGACAGGATAGCTAACAATAACGCCGCTATCGTGGCTTGGGAAATGGGAGATTACGACGCGATGCGGGTGTACCTGAAACGTTTGGAAGGTATAAAAGCTGAATAATATAATCTGAAACTTATACTTAGTAATTAACATTTTAGTATTCATTAAATTTTAAATCAATGAAATTGGACAAATCTTTTTTAACGCTGTTTGTCGGACTGGCGATGGCAGCATGTAGTAATGATGAAGAGATGACAACCGGCGGACAAGACCAGCTGCCGGTAGACGGCAGAGAGGCTTATATGTCCGTAGTTGTAGATATGCCTAAAAGTACGGGAACACGCGCTCCGGGAGAAAACCACGGAACAGCGGACGAACAGAATGTACACGAAGTACTCCTTGCGTTGTTTGATGCATCGGACGTTTGTTTGGAGACAAAGACATTGACTCCGGCCGAGTATATTTTGAATGCAGGCGGTAATCCTGCAACAGGGACAGGAACAGCATTCAAGGTTCCTTCTACTACCGCCAAAGTACTGGCAGTAGTCAATCCGAGTGACAAATTCAAGGCTGCCTGTGTGGCTTCCGCTTCCTGGTCTGTCATCAACGGTGCGGTAGAGCAGACACTTGACGAAGTGATTGGAGCAACAAAGGACAACTTTATGATGATTAATGCCGGCGACAATGCAAATCCGGCTAACGGAGCATTGGTGACAGCTAATGTAAAGGTGGTTGATGGAACGTCTATTGCTGATGCTACTGCCGCGATTGCCGCTGCCGAAGCTGACCGTTCACTTATTCATGTAGACCGTGTCGTAGCCAAAGTTTCTTTAGGAACAAATCCGGACGGCGTCAAGCTTCCTGCAGGAGTGACTTGTACATTCGGCAACTGGGCATTGAATGTTACCAACAAGAGCATGTTCCCGTATGCTGAAATCGTAATGCCTGCCGGAGGTTCTACCAATGCGGATTATAGAATTGACTCGAACTACGAACTGGCAGGATTCAATGTGTCACAGTTCAACTATCTGAAAGTTGCTGACGACGGAACTTTGCCTGCTGATTTTTCAGCTATGACGGATAGCAAATACTGTCTTGAGAACACAATGGCTGCCGACGCACAAACCCAGGCACAGACTACAGCTGCCGTAGCAAGTGCGGTTTACACTCCTAATTCATTTACAGTGGGTAAAAGCTGGTTCCGCCTTTTGGGTGTCACTTATCAGACATTGGCTGATTTGCAGACTGTATATAATATTGCAAAAGATGCAACAACAGCCGGCACAGCAAATGCGGCACAAACACAACTCATCACTCTTTGTGACCAGTTCTATGCACGTATGTCCGCTGCCGCTATTAAACAAAGCAAAACTGTCGGTGCTGATTTTGCCGCTATTACTCTCGCCGAACTGGACGTTATTGCGAACGGTGGTGAATACTCCAAGCCTGATGCAAATGCCGGTGAAACCGTAGGTGTAGAATACTTCCAGAAAGGTGTATGCTACTATAACATCCTGATTCGTCATGACGATGCAATCACCGCTACAATGGCACTTGGCAAATATGGTGTCGTACGTAACAACTGGTACACATTGGCTATCAACAGTGTGAAGCAACCGGGTACTCCTTGGATTCCTGATACCACAGATCCTACTGACCCTGAAAAACCAGGTGAGAATGATGATGACGCTGAAGCATATCTCTCTGTAAGTATTACGATAAATCCATGGACTACCTGGAGTCAGGGAGTGGATTTGTAGTGATAACTATATTGGGCTAAAATAACAATTAAAATAATAAGAAGGCGTTATGATACGGCGCAGCTTGTCTTGTGACGCCTTCTTTTTTCCTCTTTTCGTTTTTGTTCAGCCGGCGGAGGCTTATTTCCGTGAATCAAGACCTTGATATAAAAAACTGATAAAAACAGGTCTTACCATACAGGCAAGTTTCGCGACTTGTCAACTAAAGCAGATTATTCCGAGAAAGGCAAAAGTCGCTTTTCCACACTATATATGAAACTAGAAAAATAAATAGACCCATAGATTATGAGAAAGATAATGAATACAAAAGGTGCTGTCCGACGGATGAATTATGGAAGTTGCCTGTTGTTATTGCTTGTACTCTTTTCCTGCACATCCATTGATGAGACACTACCGGAATGTCAGTTGTATGTTCGTTTCCGGTATGACTATAACATGGAGTTTTCCGACGCTTTTGCGGCTCAAGTGAATCGTGTCGACGTGTTTGTATTTGACAAGGAAGGTACGTTTATCATGAAGAAGAGCGAGCAGGGAGAAACTTTGGGCAGCGGTAGCTACCGTATGCCGTTGCCGCTTCCGGTCGGTGAATACCGGATAGCCGCTTGGGCGGGAGTGAGCGATGACTTTGAAATGCCGGAACTGGTTGCCGGGAAATCAACATTGGAAGACTTGAGGGTAAGAATGAAACGGAAAGAGTCATTGGTGCACAATAAAGCTCTGAACCCGCTTTGGTATGGCGAGGTGAAGACTGTCGACTTTACCGGCAGACAGGAACAGACGGAAATGGTCTCTCTGATAAAGGATACCAATAAATTCCGCTTTATCTTGCAAAAGTCCGGTCCGGGAGAAGAACTGGATATGAGTGATTGCCTGTTCGAAATCCATGCGGACAACGGATATTATGACTGGAATAATGACTTGCTGGATGACGACGTGGTTAGTTATCAGCCCTATCATTTGGAAAAAGTGGAAGATGTGGGCATTGTGGCGGAAATGAATACCATGCGCCTGCTCGAACATAAAAAAGTATATCTGACGCTTACACGCAAGTCGGACGGCAAGGAACTGATGAAGGTTGACCTGATACCTTACCTGTTGCTTACAAAAATGGAAGGGCACAATATTCCGGCACAGGAATATCTCGACCGGCAGAGCGAGTATGCGATAGTCTTTTTCTATAATCCGGAATTATTGAATTTCCTTTCCACGAAGATTGTGATTAACGGCTGGACTATCTGGTTGAAAGGTGAAGATCTCTAATAAATGCGAACTATAACAGCAAATGGATATGAGGTATACAAAATATAAATGGATGATGTGGCTTGTGCTGCTTTGTTTCTCATGTGTGAATGATGAACAACGTGCAGTTCTGTCGGATGAACCAGGAAAGGTGCGAATGAATATGAGTATCAGTACACGTGCTACATATGATCCTGAAGTATTGAACGAAAATGAAACGCGTATCAACCGGTTACGTCTTTACGTTTTTGATGGTTCTACTTTAGATAAGATGTATTATTGGTCGGATTTGAATATAAATGATGGTGTATACGTTACTCCGATATTTCTAGTAAAGGCTGCTACTGGTAAAACGTTTTATGCCATTGTAAATGAGCCAACGGATATGGATTCCCGTGCTTTATTGGAAGCAGTGGATCATCCGGGTGATTTGGCTGAAATACAATATAGGAGACGTGATATAATGGATTATTGGAATCCTAATATAATGGGCTACTATAATGATTATTGTTTGCCGATGTATGGAGAACTGACAGGAGTGGACGCATTGGAAGGGACGACACAAACAATCAATCTGCAAGTAGACCGGGCTGTTGCGAGGGTAGATGTTTATATGAGGAGGGAAATTGGACAGGATGAAAACTACTGGGAAAACAGGCTTTATATTGAAGAGTTAGGAGTGGATCGTATATCAGATATTGGATTTATATCGCCTGTCCGAGTGCCGGATAACCGTTACGATAATATCTATTTTATGGACAGAAAAGAAATCAGAGAAGAAGTATATTCTGATGATAAAGGAGAATTATTATATTCTTTTTATGTTTCGGAAATGGAGTGTATATATGATAAATTATCCTTAGATTTCCATTATAGATATGAAACGGGATATGATGATTATGCTCGGGTCGAGTTGGGTGGATATAACAATTATCCACAGGGCGAAATTCTAGAAAAAATAGAACGTAACCATGTATATAAACTTTTTTGCCGCTTTACTCAAAAGATAGCTAAGTTTGAACTAAATCTGACAGTGTGTCCATGGGAGTATCTTCCGCCACAAGCAGAAGAGGTGAAGGGAGAAGTTAAGATGACGAATTGTTATATGGTAGCTCCGGGCGGAAGGGTGGATATTCCTACTGAAAACGTATATAAGATATGGGCTCAACAAGCAGAGTTTGGCAATATTCCAATTCCGGATGGAGACGTAACGGCAGAACTCGTATGGCAAGATGAACAAGGAGTTATTGCGGACGAAGGAGTAACGGTAGTCAATGCTTCGGAGCGCGAGAGGGCTTATTTGCAGGTAAGGACGGCAAAAGAGGGAAATGCGGTTGTTGCGATGAAAGTAAACGGCGAGATTTATTGGAGTTGGCATATTTGGTGTACAGATTATGAACCAAATGTAACAGAAGGACAGAAGTTTTTTAATAATTTGGTTTGGATGGATAGAAATCTGGGAGCTATGACTAATGAATATACAATTGACGGTGGAGTAAAAGGTCTATTTTATCAATGGGGGCGTAAAGATCCTTTTCCTGCATCAGAAGGTTGGACGGATCAAGAAAAAATGTTATATACCCTGACGGGTACTACAAATTTGAGTTATAAGGAAGTTGATACGTCTGAAAATTTAGTTGAAGCTATTCGCCAGCCCGCTCGTTTTCTTATTGCTATTACTTCACCTGGTGATTGGTATACAAATTCTATGTCGTTGTTAAATCGAACTTTGTGGCTACCAAATACAAAAACGATTTTTGATCCTTGTCCTGTAGGATGGCGTGTGCCCGGTAATCAGCCATGGACAGGATTATTGCAAGGGGGGCTATTTTATTCATATGGATTGGTTCATCCAGATGCTGGCTATTTTCCGTGTACAGGGTATCGTAGACCACAAACTGGTAGAGTTGATAGTTTAGGTAATATAGTTGAGTGGTCTGCGGTTGCCGGCTCAACCTCAACTAATGAATGTTATGGACTTTTATTGAACTTGAACACGATAAGGCAGGACTGGACGACTTATTGGCGCGCAGACGGACGTTCTGTACGTTGCGTTAAAGAATAAACTAAGAATAACAGAATAAATATATAGTATGAAAAAGTACATTGTATATCTAATATTATGCTTTGTAAGCTGTTTAATATTCTCATGTACTTCTGTGTATGAGAATGGAGACACCTCATGCATACCGGAAGGAATGGAGAGGCTTACTTTTAAAGTCATAGTGCCTTCTTCTAAAGTTGTAGGTTCTAATACACGCAGCACTGCTTTAGAAAAAGAAAATGAGATAAAAGACTTGTTTGTAAAAATAGGAAATTATGATAGTGACCATTATAGAAATTTCTATTCTACGCGGAATGGAGCAATATATCTTGATTCCTATGTTTATGAGGATAGTATATATAGGGCAAGTATTGAAGTGCCTGTTGGTACATTTAGAGATGGAGATAATATTTATGTGTGGGCAAATCAAGAATATCCGATTGATGTTACTTCAGAGGAGGAATTGACAACTCCGTTATATATGTCCGGGATAGGGACAATAAGAGATGGGTGGGGCGGTGGTCGTTTTTTTGAGGTTGATGTACATTTACTTCGTGGAGTCGCTAAGTTACGAACCGTGGTTCGTACTACAAAACGCTCCGTTCTAGGGGCATGGAATATTAATCAGGTAGAGACTCAAATACTTCATATGCCTTCGTGTATTCGTCCATTTGCACCTTTTGAGACTCATCGTAATCCTGCTGCAAATGATTGGTGGAATGACGTATATCACAGATATATAGATTGTACCTTAAATTATCTTGGTTGGTGGATTTCTTGGGAAAATTCTCATTTATTATCATCCGTTGAGTTACCGATAGATGACGGGGTAAATGTTGATAAGGTAACGGAGACGTCTTATGACCGCTATATTTATGAGAACTGGTTAGAGAATGAATCAGACTATGATGAAAATATGAATGTTACAGCTTTGAAAGTCAGAATTCCTTTGTGGAATAATGAAACAGGAGAAAATCGCACAATTAAACGCGTTATTCCCATTAAAACAAATGATAGTTATCGAATATTGAGGAATCATATTTATACAGTGGACGTAAGGGTGCTAAGTGTGGATGATGTAGAAATTGATATGGATTTGTTGGACTGGAGAGAAGAGATAAATATTAATGGCGATGTCCCGGGTGAAGGCTTTACGGTAAGTAAGGGGGAAGTAGCCTTATTGCCGAATATAACTGATCCGACTTCTGTTTTTACAGTTTCAACTTCAGGCAGGCCTGACAAAACTATAAGTATTTCTATTGTAAAGGCTGACAAACAGACTGAAATAACACAAGATAAAGAAGGGGTGGTATTATGGGATTATACTAATGGAAGCCTGCAAAGAACAAATAATGATAATCATATTTCTATAAGTAGTAGTGCTGTGTCAGCTGACGAACTTGGAATAAAACTAGCTATTACAACGAAGGATAAATCAGGTTTCGAAGGTGGCTTTTTCAAGGTCTCATGTGGAAATTCTGTACGCTATTTACCTATTGTGGAGCCTGCTCCTACCGTAGCATTAGATATCAATGAAAGTTATGCCAACTGTTATATTGCAGAAAAAGTAGGAACTTATTCGTTCAATGGGGCTATTATGGGAAATGGGGCAGAAGGAATTATTCATGATCCTTCTCATGAGAATCCCGATTATTCTTTTGAAAAAGCTGATGGAACACAAATGGTTAAAGCGGAAGGAGCAGGAATCGCTCCTAAATCGGCAAAGTTGCTTTGGCAAGATGCAGAAGGATTAATTACACAAGTTGCCTTCAATAATGATAGGGTTGAATTCATAACTTCGGGTAGTCAGGGATTTGGAAATGCTGTAATTGCCGTGTATGATAATGTAGATCCTAATGCAAATGATGCAAAGGTGCTTTGGAGTTGGCATATTTGGTGTGCTCCTCGTCCTTCAGATAGATATATTCATTCAGAGTCCGGAGGTACGATTTACACGTTTATGGATCGGAATATAGGGGCTGTTTCGGATGCTGTAGGTGATAATTCTTATGGTCTGTATTACCAATGGGGACGTAAAGACCCGTTTGAGAAGCCAGGTAAACCTCTCTTTGACGTTTTGGGGATGAAGGTTTCTGCTTTGCATGAATTAAAACGAGTTTCATTAAGTGAAGGTATTATAAATCCCATGTCTTTCTTTAGTAAAGGGACTGATATAAGAACTGCCTGGTCATTTTTCAGTCCGTATAGATGGGAAGGTAGAGATATAACAGCAGGTAAATCTATATACGATCCCTGCCCCTATGGATATAGGGTGCCTATTAATATTGTTTTTTATAATTTGAGAAAGGACTATTATTTAACTGAAAATTGCCGTATGGAAGATACGGGAGTTTATTTTTCAGTAATACAGCCTGGTAGAGAATTGTTTTTCCCAATGACGGGTGTAATTGATTTCGATTATAGTTTTGTATATGATAATGGGCTACAATATTGGACTGCTTCTCCAATGACAACAACAAGTATGACTTTTGGGTGGTATAATGGAAAGTGGATTGATTTTTACGATAATGACATGGGAACAGCACGTGGATTACCAATACGTTGTGTGCGGGAAGATTGATTATTGGGAATGATAAATACGTATAAGATATGGAAAAATGTATATATATAGTTTTGTTCTTATTAGGCAGTTTGGTATTAGGAAGTTGCGAAGATGATTGTTCTGCTGTTGCGGAAGGAGATAATCAAAAAAATGTAATACAACTGTCTATTGTGGGCATGCAGGATGTCCAGGTGCGTGGGATAGCTTCTGAATGGCAGAATGAAATCTCATTTTACACTTTATTTGTATATAGGGGTGATAATTTAAAGAGTACTCCTGTATATTATCAAGATGGAAATTCCAGGGCAATATTGGGAAATTCAACAGCTTCCCCATTATTGAAATTTACAGATGATTTTACTCCGCAAACGAATGATCGTGTTTACGTATTACTAAATGCTAGTGTCGGTAATTCTTCTATTTCGGAAGAAGATTTGCAGAAAGCTAAAGTCAGTCCTATTCAGGGCTTGTCTGACTCCGGTAATTTTTATATGTGCTTTAGTGGCTCATTGGTATGGAAGGAGAATGCATCCAATCTTTGTGTTATGGATCGTCGAATGGCTGCCGTTAGAGTAAATTTGTCTTCTGGTATAAATAAGACAATAAACAAGATTGTCTGCTATAATGAACCTCGTTATATATCTTTGTTTAATGGTGATGATATATATACGGAAGTTGGGGAACTGTCTTATGCTTATACTTTATCTTCGTTAGGTATAAGTTCGGCAGAAACGTTAATATCAGAATACAGATGCTCTGATCATACTGCCATGTCAGGAGGTAAAACACTTCAGGAAACTGTTTTTAGTCCTCAACGGATGGGAGTGATAATTATTGTAGAAGATAATGTTACCAATAAAGAAGAATATTATCGGCTCGATTTTTATGATAAAGTTGCTGGTAAGTACATAGATGTCAAACATGGATGCCGATATACTTTCAATATTTCTAGCGTGCGTTCTGATGGTTATTCTTATGTAGAGGATGCGGTAAATATGCCGGGTAGTAATTTGGAATATACAGTTTCTGTAGATAATTCATGGACAGGAGTATATGAATATAACGGGCAGTATCAAATGAATTTTAGTAGGGGAGCAGTTGAACTTTTATCTGAAATTTCAGATCCGGTCTCATTGGTAAATGTCGATTTATATAACAATGATTCAGATGAGGCACTTTTGGATAAATTGATCTTTCGTAGTATAAGGGTTGTTCAACCAGACAAAGAAACGACTATGCCTACATCTAATTTGCAGTTATGGCGTTATGATGAGAAAATAGAGAATGTAATTAAAGTAGATAATAATTATGCATATAACGACAATCGTTCGCAACGTATTGATTGGCTTAGTGGAGATATTTATTCGTGGAAGTTTTATTGTACAACAGGGAAGGGATTTGATGGTGGCTATTTAGAAGTGAAAATGGGAAATATGACTAGATATATTCCAATATCAGAGATAGGGACTTCGAATGTATTGGACGAGGAAGGGACTTCCAATTGTTATATTGTATCTCCCTATGCAGGAAAATACTCGTTTGACGCTACTGTTATGGGAGTCGGTGCGAGAGGTATTATTGATGTGGGAACTTTTAGGGATGCCGATGATAATCTGTTGACACAGGCAGGTGGTGCGGAGATTCATCCTAAATCTGCAAAACTAATTTGGCAGGATATGGAAGGGTTGATAACGCAGGTTGCATTTAATTCGACAACAAACCGAGTTGAATTTGTAAAAGGAACAGGAAGTGGCAATGCCTTGATTGCTGTATATGATGATAACGATCCTAATGCAGAAAATGCGAAATGTCTTTGGAGTTGGCATATTTGGTGTACAGAACAACCGGAAGAACAAAAATATGTGATACCTACGAATGACCGGACTTATAGTGGAAAGCAGTATTATGTACTCGATCGTAATTTGGGAGCTACATCTGTCCAAACTAATTCGATTAAATCGGTTGGCTTACATTATCAATGGGGACGTAAAGATCCTATGATTGGCAAAGTGTCATTAACAGAGGGAAAGGATGCTCTGGTTTATAATGTACGTGATAAACAAATAGAGTTGGAAAATGTGGTGATGAATCCGAATGTTTCAGGGCTTCAGTATGCTATTCAGAATCCGGAGAAGTTTATAGAATGTATACTACACGGTAGTATGGAGGATCGTTACAATGATACATGGATACCTTATTCAGAAGAACTTTATAACTTGTGGGGAGTCCCTGTCCAGGATTATAAAGTTGAGGCTGTAAAAACAATTTATGATCCCTGCCCGCTGGGGTATATGGTTCCGCAAACAGACTTTGCCGCTTCTTTTTATAAATCCGGTGTAGGTTCTGAATTAGATAATTTGTATTACGATTCTTCCATGTCTTATGAAAATAATATGGGATATTGTTTTTATTATGATGCTGAACGTCGTAAAAAGGCTTATTATCCTGCTACAAGTGCAAAAGTCGCAAAAAACACCTTTTATTTTCTTACTGATGGGTATTATTGGACTTCCCGTCCACAAAAATGGGCTACTCCCAGTAACGATGGTTCAATGGCGTGGGCTGAATGTCTTATGTTTACATCGTCAGAAATTGAACTTTCTGCATATACGGGTTCTTGGGATGCAGCCCAATCAGTGCGGTGTGTGCGTGAATGACGTTGTCGTGTAAATTATAAATTATGAAAATATGAACAAATCAGAACTAATCAAAGAAGTAGCCCTTAAAGGTCAGTTGAGCTTTAACGAAGCTACGAATGCAGTAGATGCAATCATGGAAACCATTGCGGAAACAATGCATAAAGGAGAGAGTGTCACTTTAGTCGGTTTCGGCAGTTTTGTCGTTCAGGAACGGAAAGCACGCAACGGGCATAATTCTGCCACAGGCGGCTCAATGCTGATTCCGGCCAAACGACAAGTGAAATTCCGCCCCGGAAGTAAAATGAGATTAGAGTAAAGAAACAGGTTAAACTAAATGTTGAACATAAAAATTGAAACATGAAAAAGAAAATTATTACAGTTGCATTGGTATTATCATCAGTCTGTGCCATGGCACAGCAAAAGGAAAATCGTGACACGGACGGAAATATTCTCCGTGGCCCGTATGAAACGAATAGTTTCTGGAGTAACTGGTATATCGGTGTAGGCGGTGGAATCAATATCTATGAAGGCGAATTTGATAACAAGACATCGGTGGGCAACCGTATCGCTCCTGCACTGGATGTGTCGTTGGGCAAGTGGATTACTCCTTCTTACGGAGTCCGTCTGCAATATTCGGGTCTGAAAGCCAAGGGGCTGACGGACGCAAGCGGAATGTATGCCAAAGGGGCGCATCGCGGTTATTACAAGGAAGAGTTTAATGTATCCAATCTCCATGCGGACTTTATGTGGAACTGGTCGAACGGTTTCCTCGGATTCAATGAGAAACGTGTGTGGAATGTGATTCCGTTTGTCGGTTTCGGTTGGGCACGTTCGTGGGGAAACAGTACGCATGATAATGAAATTGCCGCCAACATCGGTATTTTGAATACGTTCCGCTTGGGCAAGCGTCTGGACCTGACTCTGGAAGGACGGCAGATGCTTGTGAAAGAGTGTTTTGATGGAACGGTAGGCGGCAGCAAAGGTGAAGGAATGAGTTCTGTGACACTGGGTCTAAGCGTGAAGTTGGGCAAGACCCGTTTCAATCGTGTCGAGAAAGTGGCTCCTGCAGATTATTCATCTTATAATGAACGTATCAACGCGCTTCGTGCCAAGAATCATGATTTGAGCACCGAAGCACAGCGCCTTGCCGCCGAACTGGAAGCTGCCGGAAATCGGAAACCGGAAGTGGTGAATGAATCGAAAGTGACTGCTTCGCCGGTAGCCCTGTTCTTCAATATCGGCAAAGCTACCCTGGACAAGAAGGAACTTACCAATCTTGAGTTTTATGTGAACAACGCCATCAAGGCGGATAAGAACAAGACTTTCACGCTGATTGGTTCGGCGGACAGCGCTACGGGCAGCAAGGAACTGAACCAGCGTTTGAGTGAACAACGTATGGAATATGTGTACAATTTATTAGTCGAAAAGTATAAAATTTCCCCTGAACGTCTCGTGAAGAAAGCGGAGGGCGATACGAACAACCGTTTTAGTGAACCTGAATTGAACCGTGCCGTAATCGTCGAATAATAGTTTTATTTCATTTCAAGGTATTTCAGGCAACATTGCGGGGCTGTCTCGTTTTCTTCTACGTCGGGACTGAAAGTGCTTTGTCGTTACAAGGTGGGCTTGTCGACCGGTAGTTGGATGGTTCTTTGCAATGTTGCTTTTTTTTAAATGAAGAGAAGGATATGATAATATATAATAGTCTGTTGGCGAAAACTTTCCTGAACAGGAAGAAAAGGCATTATTTTATGATTTTCGGTTGTTGTTTCACCCGGTTTAAATATTTGGAAGGGTGGGAGGAGATGGAACTTCAGATTCATGCGCGACAGTATACGGAATGTTTCTTCTTGGCATTATTGCCTGCATTGGTGCTATCCGTCTGGCTTTCGTGGTGGTGGATGTTGCTTGCGTTCATGAGTTATCATCTGCTTTACTGGCTGGAGAGGTGGTTCGGACACCATTCTTCATTTGACTGGGAAGCGTTGGAGCATTGTAGCGATGCGCTTTATTTGAGAAAGCGGAAATCTCGTGCCTGGATGAAATGGTATGGGAAGAAGTCGTTGCCGCCTTCGGAATGGGAGGATGATTAGAGAGAATAGTATATCTTATACGAGTAGAAAAAGTAGATTATGAAAACGAAATTTATAGCTGAAATGGTGGGCACTATGGTGCTTGTCTTAATGGGATGCGGTGCTGCTGTATTGAATGGCGGCGCGACATCGGTAGCCGCGGTGTTGACGATTGCTTTCGCGTTCGGTTTGTCGGTGGTGGCAATGGCGTACACAATCGGTCCTGTTTCGGGCTGTCATATCAATCCGGCCATCACCATCGGCGTTTGGCTGAATGGCGGACTGTCGGTAATGGAAGCCGGTGTGTATATCGTAGCGCAAGTGACGGGCGGAATACTTGGCTCTGCATTGCTGTGGTTGATTACCGGCACAATGGGGATAGAAGGTACGGGAGCCAACGGTTTTGAAGAACCGTATCTGCTGGCTGCATTTGTGGCCGAGGCGGTGTTTACGTTCATCTTCGTGCTGACTGTATTGGGCACTACCGACCGGGATAATAGCAGTCCTCATTTTGCCGGACTGGCTATCGGATTGACTTTGGTACTGGTGCATATTGTATGTATTCCCGTTACGGGGACATCGGTTAATCCTGCCCGTAGCATTGGTCCGGCATTGTTTGCCGGAGTGGAGGCTATTAGCCAGCTTTGGTTGTTTATTGTGGCTCCGATTGTCGGTGCGGTGGTAGCAGTGCCTGTCTGGAAAACAATAAAAGGAAATTAATTGTTTCATTTCATGTTTTTGTGAGAATAGAAAAAGATGTAGGTTTTTCCCATATAGTATAATAAATGAGTTTAATGGCCTATATCCTTTATGTCGCTGTGAAGCGCCTCATTTCCCCAAGAGAATCCGTGCCCCTGCCATTTTTCTTTTTATAATAGTAGCATAGGAAAAATGGAATCATGGGTTCTCCTCTGCCTGTGAAGGTAGACTATTGTTTGTTTTGTTTGTGTGGTGCACCTTCTACCTAGAGTGGGAAAGGAGGTGCACCTTTTTTATTCTCAAAAAGAATAGATAAAAATGCGGAATAAATAGCTTAAAATGCTATATTTGCAAAATAGTCACGTTTTTAATACATTGAAGTATGATTTTAGAATTTAAATTTAAAAATTTCAGATCAGCTAAGGATTGGCAGATATTAAGTTTTGAAGCTTCTGCAGATAAGGTTTCAGAAGAATATTACTGTACCACTATCAACGATACGAAAGTATTAAAACTCGGTATCCTCTATGGAGCTAATGCTTCAGGAAAGACTAACGTATTGCTGGCACTTGACTTCATACGAAAAATAGCCATTTCTCCTAAGATAAACAAAATGCAGCCTATCGGGTTTACTCCGTTTCTCTTGGATGATACGACAAAGAAAGAATGTGGAGTATTTGAATTGACTTTTTTTGTAAACAATATGAAGCATATCTATTATCTTGAAGTAGATAATAGTGCTGTTCTAAAAGAAACACTTAAATATTATCCCGGTAAGCAACCAGCCGAAATTTTCTCCCGAGAGACCATTAATGGAATCACTCATATCCGATTAGGAAGCAAAGTCAAACTCAATGTGGCCGAGCAGGAAAAGTTGCAGGTAAATACACTTAGTAATATGAGTGTTGTTTCAGCTTATGCTACAGCTAACTTTATGTTTCCTGAATTAGAACGTGTCTATAACTATTTCCTGAAGCAGTGGTTGCCTATACTCTTGCCCCAAACGGATTTGAAAACATGGACAACAGGAGAAATGGAAGCAGAGAAGGAGAATAAATCCTTTTTATTAGATTTACTGCACCGTGCAGATTTTAATATATCCGGTTTTGATGTTCAACAAAATGAGAAAAATAAAAAAGATACGGATTTGATATTTGAACATACGATTGTAGCCAATGGAACATCTTCTGTTCATTACCTGCCTGATATACTTGAATCAGCAGGAACAATGCGCTATTATGGTTTGGGAACTATTCTGAATATATTACTTGAAAGAAATGCTATCATACCTGTTGATGAACTTGAGAATTCGCTGCATCCGGATTTATTTGCCCATTTCATCAACTTATTTTTGGTTAATTCGACTTATTCGCAGCTGATTTTCAGTACGCATAATCTCCAATCATTAGACACCGAGGATTTACGTAAAGATGTAGTCTGGTTTACAGAAAAAAAGGATGATGGTTCAACAGACCTGTTTTCACTTGATGACTTCAATATCCGCAATGGCGTTTCGTTTCTCAATGCATATAATGCAGGGAAATTTGGCGCCAAACCAACGCTGGGCGGTATTTTTATTCCTAAAAAACGATAAGTATGGCACGCGAAAAAAGAATAAAAGAAATTCGGAAATCTTATGCGATTATCGGTGAAGGAATCACAGAGTTTTTCTATTTTGATGGATTTCGTAATGTTGAAAAGGACTTATTGAAGAAGTTCAATGTTACACTAAAGCCTGATAAGCCCAAACATCCTGACTACAGTGATATCATAACGAAAGCTCAATCGCTATTAGCAAAAGAGTTTGATGTCGTTTTTTGCTTGATTGATATGGATTATATCAATGCAGATAATGTACGTAACATCTCTATTGATATAAACAATCCACACACTTCATATTCAAGGGTATTTGAAGTGTTTGAAGAACTATTACAGAAGAGATAGATAAACAGGAGTCAAAACACCAAATTTACATTCAAATTTATCTCCATTCTCATTTAGAATACAGGCAAATACACTATCTTTGTGAACGTCAAGACCACATACGATTCTCATAGGCGATTACATTTTGAAACTTTGAGTTCGTTAAACAATTATTTTGGGGCTCGCTCACCGAGACCTCCCACGCCATAAAGATAGGGGTGGTCTTGACTTTTTCTTATTGCACTAGCATATAAATCGTGATTTATATCTAAATTTGAATAATTAAAAATAGAGGAAACATAATGGACGGGATATTACGTAAACTTCCTATTGGAATACAGACTTTTGCCGAGATTCGTAAAGAAAATTATCTCTATGTAGATAAAACTGCTTTTGTGTGGCGAATAGCTAACACTGGTAAACCTTATTTCTTGAGCCGTCCTCGCCGTTTTGGCAAGAGTCTTCTTCTTTCTACTTTTGAAGCTTATTTTGAAGGTAAAAAAGAATTGTTTGAGGGGCTGGCTATAGCCGGCATGGAAAAGGAATGGAGGAAATATCCGGTACTGCATCTGGATTTGAATGCTAAAAAGTATGGAAATTCAGATGACTTGCTTGCTATGTTGAATCAACATTTGGAGAAATGGGAAACTGTATATGGAGATGAGAAAAGGGAACGGAGTCCGGAAGAACGGTTCGATTATATTATCCGTCGT
>ERZ772872.1372-NODE-1372-length-22087-cov-77.468500_pt1 | contig 22087 bp, 18 predicted proteins | sample MGYA00512132_ERZ772872 | MGnify/ENA primary metagenome ERZ772872 (study PRJEB29015, sample SAMEA2737724) | human gut metagenome | biome: human gut; feature: human-associated habitat; material: faeces | place: China | collected 2012 ...
CAATAAAGTTCTGAAAATAAAAACCCTTCGGCAAAGTCCACGGATTTCCATAAAACTCTTTATTTTGCTTAATGGATGCCATAAACACCCATGCCACCGGAATAATAATACTGACTGCAAGCATTATTAAAACTAAATAAATAAAAAATTTATACAACCGTTCCGCAGAATTCGGATTATTTTTCTCTCTCATATTTTCTCTCCTTAAAACTCCAGTGGTTCACGCTCTGTAACTTTATTTACAAGTGCAGACAATGCAAACGAGAAAATAAATATTACAACACCTATTGCCATACTGTATCCATATAATCCGGCATCCTTCTGTCCATACATATAGCTTAGTGACACTTCAGAAGCTCCGTTTGGGCCACCTGAAGTCATAGCTTTTACAAAAAGAAATGCCATATTAATAGTAGAAATAATAAAAAATGTTAATGTTGTACGAATATTAGTCCAGATCAACGGAATTGTAATCTGAAAAAACTGAACGAGCCTGCCTGCACCATCTAATCCGGCACTTTCATACAGGCTTTTCGGCACACTCGCCATAGATGCCATGTACATGACCATATAGTAACCAATCGCCTGCCAGATCATTGCAATAATAAGACTGACGATCACAAGCGATTCACCTTTCCACAAAATCGGGTTCTCCATTTTATGAAACAGTCCGATAATACTGTTTAGCATTCCGTTCTCCGGCTTATAAATTGCAGAAAAAATACCTGCAATTACTACAACCGATAAAATATTGGGAATATAAAAAATAATACGGAAAAAATTCTGTCCCCTGATTTTTTCTCTTGACAGAATGCCTGCAAAAACAAGTGCAAATGCAAAGGTAACTATTGTAACAACAACAATAAGTAAAATCATGTTTTGCATGGATCTTATAAAATTAGTATCCGATATTAATGTTTTAAAATTTTTCAGGCCAACAAATGTTTCATTCGGTGAATATGCACCTTTTTCAAATAACGACATCCGGAATACATTTAAGGTAGGCAATATCATAAACACAAAAAATAAAATTACTGCTGGTGCTATGCATACCACCAAAAAACCGCTTCGTCCTCTGGCTTTTTTCATACTTTCACGTTCCTTTCAAACAAACCGTACTATTTAAAATTCGGCGGACAAAAATCCTGTCCGCCGACTCATTTTTACCACTATAGCATTAAGGAAAACTAAAAACTCTTATTTCAAATTTGCCCGCATCTGGTCACTTGCCGAAATAATTCCATCAATCCACTCCTGCTCTGTCATATCTCCTGATACCAAAGAGTTTACAGGGTCAAAGAATACAGTACGTACTTCAATACCCGGAATTGCTTCAAATGATGCAAAATTGCCCATGGCTGCCTTTGCTCCATTATCATAGATAGAATAAAACATGACATTATCACCTTCTAATTTATCTGCAATTCCTAATACCGGCTGAATAGCTCCTGCTTTTGCAAAAATTTCACATGCTTTATCACTGTATAAATATGAGATAAATAATTTTGCTGCATCCTGATGTTCTGCACCAGAAGGAATCCATGCCTGCTCAAACCATGTATAACTATAACTGTCTCCTCCCGCTTTTACCGCCGGAAGAGCTGTCATACCCCACTTAAATCCATCTGCACGAGGAGCATCTGCCATTTCACCGACAATCCAGGTTCCATTTGGCATGAAAATTGCCTTATTATCAAGTACTAACTGCTGGTTCTGTGTAAAATCCTGATCATTTGCCTGTGCCGGTGTAATAGGATTTGTGTACTCAGCTAACTTTGCAACAATATCAAAACATGTCTGTGCTTCTGGTGTTTCCCAGATACCTTCTTCATAATTTGTAGCCTTATCAAAGAATTCAGGTCCGCCTGCGGCATACATTAATGCATAGAAAAATGCATCAAAATATCCTGTTGTCGGATATGTAAATAAATAAATTCCCTCTTCTTTTGCTTTATCTCCAAGTTCCCACATTTCATCCCAGGTTGTTGGAACATCCCATCCTTTTTCTTCTAAAAGACCTGCATTATAAAACAGACCACATGGGGAATAAAACATTGGTGCAAGATATGTCTTTCCATCACCATAAGGATTCGTCAATGATGTATCTGTAAATCCTCCTGCAATCTTCTCTGAAACAAGTTTATCTTCTCCCGGAACTTTCATAGATAAGACATCTGTAATGTCAGTAATCATATTTCCCTTAATAAACTGTTCCGTTAACGCAGCTTCACGTCCCGTGGCCAGATGAATAACATCCGGGTATTCGCCTCCCTGCATGGATGGTCCTATTACATCCTCCAATTTTTTATCTGTTGTAAGTTCTACCTGAATTCCGGTTTCTTCTGTAAATGCATCTGTCACTTCCTGCCACATTTGCGAACCATAACCTGTCTCAATCGCAGCTACACTGATTGTTGTTCCAGCATAAGCTGCATATGGATCATCTGATGTTGTCTGTCCAGTTTCTTCTGTCTTGCTGTTATCTGACGCAGAATTCTCCGTTCCTGAATCTGTACCGCACCCTGCAAATAAAGATGCTACCATTACCATACTCATCATTGTACATAAAATTTTTTTCTTCATAGTAACCTCCCATTTTTGTTATTTTTTACTATAAGTTCTTATGTTTCCTTCCCTACATTTGTTATTATATAGTACGCCATCTCTTTTTCCTATCCATATATTGCTCTATATTTTATAATTCTTGCTTTATTTTAAAAATCTTGTTATTTTGTTTTTTTTATTGTATACTAAGTACAACATCGTTCCATTTTGACCAGGAAATCATTGCAATTATAACATGAAAGGACTGTATTTTCCATGAGCAACCGCAAATTTAATCTGGATAATGAGGTACAGCCGGAAATCCATTTCCGCCTGCTTTCCATATCAGCATCCAAATTTGAAAATGACTGGACTTCGTTTCCCCACAGCCATCATTTTACGGAAATCTTCTTTATTAAAGACGGCACCGGACGCATGCTGATTGAAAATGAATCTCTTCCGGTCTCCTCAAACAGCCTTGTCGTGATCGGTGCACAGGTAACACACACAGAGTTTTCCGATCCGGAAAATCCACTGGATTATTATGTGCTCGGAGTGGAAGGATTAAAACTGAATACTGACAAAGAACCGGAATACATTCATGTCCCGGCTTTTGCAAACTCGCCTTTTATCCGCCAGTGTTTTGAAAATATCCTGCGGGAAATGCATAACAAACAGGACCGCTACGCAGAGATCTGCCAGCATTATCTGGATATTTTAATTTTATATTTCTGCCGGAAAGACCATGTATCCTATGAAGTGGTGGATGCGCAGAACAGCAGCCGCGAATGCCACAAGGTAAAACGCTTTATCGAGCACAATTACCAGAGCATGATCTCTCTGGATTCGCTTGCCGAAAACTGCAGTCTCTCAAAATATTACCTTTCACACCGTTTTGCAGAGCTGTACGGGAAATCTCCCATCGCTTACCTGAACGAAGTTCGGCTGGCGTCTGCGCGTGACCTGCTGCTCACAACCAATCACAGCATCGAAGAGATTGCCGGATGTATCGGGTTTTCCTCTACCAGCTATTTTTCGCAGTCCTTCCAGAAAAAATTTCATGAATCGCCACAGCAGTTCCGCAAATCCCACCGTGTCAGGACATGACCATGTTTCATTTTTTACATAAAAAAATAATTTTCTAAAAATTTCCCCGAAAGAATATCATATCTTTCGGGGAAAGGAAATGGATTTTTATTCTTCCGTTTCTGGAATCCTGGTGGTACATATATCAGATTATTCAGGGAAACTATGCCTATCAGCCGGATTGGAAAGAGAAAAATGATTTACGGTCTTCTTATAAAAAATTTTATATTGCTGTCCTTATTGGTTTTCCTTTCTCTTTCCCTGAATCTATTCTGTGTTCACTTGATGTTTCGTGGAGGAAAATACAACCCATCTGAAATTTCTGCTTTAAATGTTTTTACAATGTTTTGGACTAACCATCGTGCATATTCTGATCACATGTATTATCTATGGCATTATGGGTATGTTTTGTTGTGCAACATCCTTTTATTTCCGCAACCGAAAAACGGTATATTTTGTAAGTATATTTTTCTGGCTGATTGAAATTTTAAAACCTGGCTCCCTGCTTCGCACCAACTCTATTGCTTTTTTATGCAAATATGCTATTGTAAAATTAAATATATATTCTGGAAAATATTATGTTGCCAATTAACTATTTACACGAAAGGAAAACCATGATTAAGAGTAAAAAAAATACTATAGGAATTGTGAAAGATACAATTTGTAAAATCGCCCTGAAAAAAGCAAATACAAACTGTCTTAGCCTTATGTATGACCCCCCAAAACCAAAGTGCACTTGGTATCAACCTCAAGATCAACATTATTTACATTCAAATAAGAAAGGTGGAAATTGATTATAAAAAAATATTAAGTATAATTTTAGTTATGGTATTCATGATTACTTTCAATAACAACGTATATGCTGCAGAATTAGATAATATGCAACATAACGACCAAGCATATGTGTTAAATTCATTTTCAGGAAATAACTTGGAAAGTATTTCAGTGAGATTTTAAAATCACAGAAAATCAAATTGAATTTGAACAGTTTGGAAGAAATTTTTTATTTCCTATACACAAATTAAATATGGATACAAGTGACGGGAAAAACATTCCAGATGCCAATTTTTATACAGGTATATCTTCTGCTATCTTAAAAACAAATATTTTATTTGCCTACAAATACAATTTTATTGTCCTGCCAGAAATTAATATCGTATTCCAGTTCAATATGCTTGGAGCGCCGCATTCTCCTTTGAGGAAACACAAACGCTCTTAAAACAAACCGGATATCCCCACGGAATAAGAGGTTTGCGATGTTCACTATGCTTCCATTCCTTTAAATAATCCATTATTTTTCTATACATCACTGCACCTCCATGAAATGTTTACTTTTGGCATATCAATTATTCATGTAAAAATCAACGTATTTTTCATTTGTTTTTACACTAAATTGCATGAATTATTTCTAAAATTATACATTATTTAACACGATTCCCCGTATTACGATCAAATAATTAAAAAAGAAACCGGGCATCCACGTTGTAAACATGAACTCCCGGTTCCACTTTTTTAGTTAAAATTTAAATACTGCTACTCCGTAAGGCGGCAGCTTATATCCGATCGAATAATCCCGTCCATCACAAGGCTTCTTTTCTGCCTTGTAAGACAGCGGACGCTTCGTATCTTCTGTGTCGGTTCCACCAAACTGCGGATCTGCACTGTTTAATACCAGCTTATAGGTATGTCTGCCCGGCACACCTACCCGATAATCGTCACGCTCTACTGGTGTGAAACTGATCACGAAGAGCAGGTTATTCTTTCCATCCTTACTCTTTCGCACAAAGCTGAAAATACTGCGTTCATAGTCGTTGGCATTCATCCACTCAAATCCTGCCCAGGTCGTATCCTGCTCGTACAGGCATGGATTCTTACGGTACAAATGAAGCAATGCCTTTACCCAATCCTGCATATGTTTGTGTTTCGGATCATCCAGCAGGAACCAGTCCAGTTCGCGCTTCTCGCTCCACTCACGCTCCTGCGCGAATTCCTGTCCCATAAACAGAAGTTTTTTGCCGGAATGTCCCATCATGAATGCATAGCCAGCCATAAGGTTTTTAAACTTATCCCCTTCGAGTCCGGGCATCTTGTTGAGCATGGAACATTTCAGATGTACGACCTCATCATGGGATAATACCAGAATGTACTTCTCACTCTCATTGTAACTCATGGCAAAGGTCATCTTGTTGTGATTGTCCTTGCGGAAATACGGGTCAAGCTTCATATAGTCAAGGAAATCATGCATCCAGCCCATGTTCCACTTGTAGCTGAAATTAAGTCCGTCATCCTCTACCGTACCCGTTACTTTCGGCCATGCCGTTGATTCCTCTGCAATCATCACAGAACCCGGATTTCTTCCGAGAATCAGCGTATTGATGTGCTTGAAAAACTCAATGGCTTCCAGATTTTTATTTCCACCATAAATATTCGGAACCCACTGTCCATCTTCCTTCCCGTAATCCAGATACAGCATGGATGCAACTGCATCCACACGAAGTCCGTCTACGTGATAATTCTCAATCCACATCAGTGCACTTCCGATCAGGAAGTTCTTGACCTCATTCTTTCCGTAATCAAAGATTTTGGTTCCCCAGTCCGGATGCTCTCCTTTGCGCGGGTCTGCATATTCATAAGTTGCAGTACCATCAAACTCTGCAAGTCCATGCGCATCTTTTGGAAAATGCGCCGGTACCCAGTCAAGAATCACGCCAATCTTGTTCTTATGGCATTCGTTGACCAGATGTGCAAAATCCTCCGGTGTTCCATAACGGGAAGTCGGTGCATAATATCCCGTTACCTGATATCCCCAGGAACCATCGTATGGATACTCGGAAATCCCCATCAGCTCAATGTGGGTATACCCCATCTCCCTGACATAAGGAATCAATGTCTTTGCCAGATCGCGGTAGGAATAAAATCCATCATCGTCCCGCCCCGGATGGCGCATCCAGGAACCCGGATGTACCTCATAAATTGCCAGCGGCTGCTCATATACTTCCTCTTTGGAAAGTTTTTTTCTGGCACTCATCCATTCGCTATCAGACCAGAGGAAATTGGAAATATCCGTGACAATGGAAGCGGTCTCCGGCCGCAGCTGTGCATAATTTGCATAAGGGTCTGCTTTGTACAGCTTTCTTCCGTCCTGTGCGATAATCAGGAACTTATACATGCAGCCCAGCTGGACACCCGGTACGAACAGTTCGTATACCCCCATCGTCTCCGGTGTCACACGTTTCATCTCATGGGACGTTTCATTCCAGCCGTTAAATTCCCCAATTACGTATACGCGGTCCGCATGCGGTGCCCAGACATCGAAGCATACACCCTCTTCTCCTTCAATTGTCATTTTGTGAGCACCCATCTTGCGATAAATATCATAATGTGTTGCCTGTCCAAACAGGTAACAATCCATCTCTGTAAAATTACTCATAAATACCCTCCCTGTCTTCTCTTATTTATTTTACTCGAAGTCTTTTTCCGTTAGTACAATTCTGTCATCATCCGTATAACGGCTGGCGGTCAGAATACTGATGGCTTTCTTTAACCCTCCATGTGCCTCCCGGTGAATTGCTTCATCCACAATATCTTTCACCTCTGTCAGTGTCGTCGCCTGATCCAGTCTCTGAATATTGCTGATCCGGTTATACAATGCCAGAACCGCCATATCATCAATTTTGTATCCAAGTTCCCTGGAATAAGAACGTGCAAACGTGACCAGCTCATCATTTGTAAAAATCGGAACTGAGATCTGTTCACTGAATTTTTGGGCAAATGTTTCATTCTGCGCAAATAATCTCTTGATGCCCTTGGATGTGTCTTCGAGTATAACGAAAAGACCACTCTCATCTGCGTCCAGCAATCCGGATAACTCCGACACGGTCTTTTTCTCCATATCTCCTGCCTGTTCAATAATCAGGCATCCTCCTGCCACCTTATCCAGCAGCCCGCCGACATTTTTCTGGTTCAATGCTTCCGCATGGATCTTTCCAATCTTTCCATCCAAAACCCCGGTCTCCTGCTGCAGGACTTTGATCATGCTGGTGGCAAGTGTTGTTTTTCCACTTCCCTGTCCGCCTTTAATTACGAGATTCCCCCTCGATGCAGTTTCCTTATTTTTCAGATGGGACGAAGCAACTGTCAACGCTTTGCAGAGCTGATCCTCCATGCCCTTCACCGGCATAAAATACGAAAAAATCGCTTTCTGTTCATCGGTCAGTTCTACAAGCGGGATATTCTGTTTTTCCTCTTTTCCCAGATCCACCGGTGTGTCTACCTGTGGAATATGTACTGTTTTTCCTTTCCAGGAAGAGCGATCTGTTTTTCTTCTTACAAAAGCAAACTCTTCTTCCCTCTCCTGTGCAAGTGTTGGTTTCTGTGGCAGATCCGCGATCGGAACCTCCTCAAAATCCTTTTTCTTTGTTTCTGTTTCTGTTTCCATTTCTTCTACACCACGATTCTCATTTAAGTTTTGGTCATCTTCTGTCACATCGGATGTCTCTTCTGCCGGTTTCTGTGCGGCAGCTTCAGTCTTCTTTTTCTGCTGGGAACGTACCATTTCTTCTAAAGATACTCCCTCTGGCCAAAGTTCTTCGGCATCTGTATCCCTGGCAGGCTGTTCCTCTTTTTTGTTCTCTTCCTCTTCTTCCTTTCGTTCTTCCGGCTCATTCGTTGCCGGCGGTGTTTCCCTTTCCGGCGTCTGTGGCGGTGTTTCCGTCGTTTCCTCCACAATATCCGCCTTCTCTGCCAGTACCGCATCCAGTTTTGGCAATACTCCTGTCAGGCGGTCCATAATATCGCCTGCCTCCTGCAGTGCACGCGCTTTGGCGGATTCGAGTTTCCGCTTTCTGGCATCTTCTAATGCAGCTTCCGCAGCCTTGCGCATTTTCTCCCACTCACTCAGCACTTCCTCAATTGTCATCTGGCCTGTGATCTGATGCTCAATCATGTTTTTCTCATTTGTCATCATGCTCATCTGACCATCGGAGTCTTCTCCCAACAACTCTTTGAAATTTGTCTTGAGTGAACCATCAATCTCCTCATCTGTCTCAATGTGCCGTGTATTCTGTTCCGGCTGTGCCTCAGGCTTTTCTTCCTCCATCTGCATTTTCAGATAAGGGACATCTTCCACCATACGGTTGATATTGTCCAGCGTATCCGTGACCGTCTCTTTTTCGGTTGCATCCATGATCTGCTGCATACCCTTTGCAATTTCCGCCTGAAGATTGACGGTATTAAACCGTTCTGTGTTTACTTCTACTTTTGGAATTGCGACCGGATCATGCACGGTCTCCCCAGCACGCGCCATCTCCTCCACATCAATGTGTGTCAAACCTGCTCTGTCATCTTTTGCCTGACAAAACGACCGATACTTTTCTTCCTGTGTTTTTGTCAATGGCTGATACAGCATTTTCAGTTCCAATGCACGCTCTACATATGGCCCGTCTCCAAACCAGAGAACCAGCTCATCACATGCATCAATACACTTCTCACTCATCCCTGCTTTGTGATACAGATAAGCAAGCTCATATGCCCACTCTTCCGTGTATTCCTGTTCCTTGAGTTCTTCAAGAATCGGTATCAGTTCTTCATAAGAAGCCCCCTGTGCCTTCTGTATATCATAGCGAAGCACATATTTAAGGGTGTCATGAGGCGCAATCTCCACAAACTCATCGTAATAATCCTGTGCCGCCTGAAAATCTTTCATCTTGACCGCCACTTCCGCAAGACGGTAAATAATCATTCTTCCGATCGGCGAGCGGTCATATGCCATCAGCAAAACTTCCCGGCTCTCCTCATAACGCTGTACTTTTTCGTACACTTCCCCAGCTTTTACCAGACCATTTACATTTTTAACCTTATTCCAATTGATAGTATCTGCAATATCTGCTGCCTCATCGTATTTCTCTTCCGCATAACGGGATTTCATCTGATCAAGCTTCAGATTATATTCGTATTTGTCCAATTGTTATCTCCTTAAAATATCCCCAAACAGGTCTATCTGTCTATTTTCAAGTATACCATAGGCGGCAATTAGTGTCAAAAAATAATCCGAAAAAAAGAGCTGCACACAAACGCGTACAGCCCTTGAAATTACTGGTTTTTCTTTGTTTCGTCTTTCTTTCCGGAATCTTTTAAAGTTCTCTTTTTCTTTTGTTTTTCCCCGTAATATATGATCGCACTGGTTGCCTCATCTACACCGGCTGCCTCCACATATGCCTCCGTTACGGTTGTAAGGTTTTTCTTCCGTATGCTGTGGTTTACCAGTCTGCGGATAATATAGTAAATCATCGCAAACACCGGAACCCCAAGCAGCATTCCCAGGAATCCAAACAGTCCGCCTCCGATCAGAATCGAAAACATTACCCAGAACGCGGATAATCCGGTGGAATCACCTAAAATCTTCGGTCCGATAATATTTCCATCCACCTGCTGCAGAATAATGATAAATATCAGCAGATACAACGCATGCAGCGGACTCTGGATCACCACCAGAAGAAGTGTCGGAATCGCACCGATAAACGGTCCAAACACCGGAATGACATTCGTCACACCAATGATAACCGCAACCAGTATCGTATCTGGGATATGCAGAATCAGACATCCAAAATAACAGATCACACCGATGATGGCAGAATCTATAATCTTTCCAATGATGAAACCACCAAATACTTCATCTGCCTTGTGGAAAACTTCGATAATAATGTTTCCATGTTTCGGTTTAAAGATCGCATACACAATCTTTTTGCTCTGTCCCACCAGGCTTTCTTTAATGGATAAGACATAAACAACGACAATGATCCCAATGATGAAGTTTAATATGGATTTGACCATCGTGATTACGCCGGAAGTAATCTGCAGCAGATATTGCTGCATCTGTGGAAGCAGATCCTTCGTTGCCCAGTTTTCCACCTGATCCGTCAGTTTTGTCAGCATATCACTGATGGTATCTGTCACTCCATAGGCTCCGAGTTTTCCACTTTTCACCATATGGATCAGGCTCTCCACATTACCAGGCAGTGCTTCCACCAGCCCGGTAACACTTGATACCACCGAAGGAACAATTGCCGCAATCAAAAGTACCAGAATCACCAGAAGAAACAGGATTGCCCCGGCAATGGACAATCCACGTGCCACTTTAGCCGCTGATTTTTCTGATTTCATTTTCTTTTTCAGAAACGGCAGCCAGTGCCGCTCCTGAAATTTCATAACCGGGTTAAGCAGATAAGCAAGTCCCAGTCCGATAATAATCGGCTGCAATGCACCTGTAATCAGATGCCAGGTATCTGCAACCCCCTTGTACCGGAGCACCAGGAAGAAAAATACGGTACAACAGGCAAAGGTGAGAAATACCATCAATCCGATTTTAATCAGAAGAACCGTCTGACGCATGCCATCCTCACTCTGTTTGATCTGTTCCATCTGTTTTTGTTTTTCCACGTCTGTCATACAAGATCTCCTATCCGCGGTAATAATTGATCAGGCAGCCTTTGAGAATAATATCTTTCTCATCCGGTGTCAGTTCTCCCATACGCAGGGTAAATGGCTTTAAAGCACCATCCTTTACCACATATGCCTCAAATTCTGTTTTTCCGTCTGCGATCGCCTCACGGATCTTTGGAACAAACAGGTAATCCAGATTGTGGAACGGAAGCTCTCCCTGATCAATAACAAACGGGATCATACCCCAGTTAATCAGGTTGGAACGGTATCTCTTGGTCGCATATTCATTTGCAATGTTTGCCCATCCGCCAAGTACCTTCTGGCAGGAAGCCGCCTGCTCACGCGCAGAACCGTCTCCCGGTTTTACTGCAAAAATCGTACTTCCAAAACCAACGTTTGAGCGGTTGACATCGGAGAACGTTGCACGGATGGTATCCATAACCGGATGAATCTCCGGAAGTGCATCCCCCGGACAGGTATCTGCTTCGACAGCCTTCTGTGCCTTCTGTACTTCCTTGGCACGTCCAACATATTCCGGATCCTTTCTGGAAAGTGCAAACTCTGCCAGTCCCAGTGGGTTGGAACGGAAAGAGGATGTCTCTCCGGAAGGAATCAGCTCGTCCGTTGTGGTCACCGGATCGTGAATCTCGGAAACAACTTTCAGCACAAGATTCTCCGGAAGCGGGCTCATAGCCGGCCAGTCCTTGATATTTGGTCCAAACTGGATCTCTACGTCCGGATCTGCCACACCCTTGCTGTCAAATACACGGTTTTCATAAATGGTCTTATCAAAGAAGTATTTCGGCTTGCTGTAGTTTACATCAATATCGGTAGCTGCGGTAAGGAATCCCTTATTTGCAGCGGTTGCAGCGATAGAACGCGCATCCATCAGTGCTACGGAAGCAACCTGTCCGTTCTGTACCTTAGATCCCTCACGATTCGGGAAGTTACGTGTAGAATGACGGATAGAAAATGCATTATTTGCAGGTGTATCTCCGGCACCAAAGCATGGTCCGCAGAATGCAGTCTTGACAATAGCACCTGTCTCTAACAGATTGGCAACGGCACCGTTCTTAACCAGTTCCATATAAATCGGAGTGGAAGCCGGGTAAACACTCAGCGTAAACTCGTCCGCTCCAATGGAAGAACCCTTTAAGATGTCTGCTGCATCACAGATATTTTCAAATCCACCACCAGCACATCCGGCAATGATACCCTGATCTACATACAGTCTTCCGTTCTTTACTTTGCTCTTTAAGTCAAGGTCTACTTTTCCATCAAAACTTACCTGTGCACGCTTCTCACAGTCATCGAGAATATCCATCAGGTTTGCATTTAATTCCTCGATCGTGTATGTATTGCTTGGATGGAACGGCATGGCGATCATTGGCTTAATCTCGCTTAAATCAAGTTCGATAAAGCTGTCATAGTATGCAGTTTCTCCCGGATTCAGTTCCTCGAAATCTCCGGTTCTTCCGTGAATCTCATAGAATTCCTTCACCTGGTCATCGGTTCTCCAGATAGAGGACAGACAGGTGGTCTCTGTTGTCATAACATCAACACCGATACGGTAATCAACACTCAGATTGGATACGCCCGGTCCGACAAACTCCATCACTTTATTTTTTACAAATCCGTTGGCAAATACTTCACCGATAATGGCAAGTGCGATATCCTGCGGTCCGACACCCTTCTGCGGGGTACCTGTCAGGTAAATGCCGACAACTCCCGGCATATCAATATCGTAAGTCTTATTCAAAAGCTGCTTTACAAGCTCCGGACCACCTTCTCCAATTGCCATGGTTCCCAGTGCTCCGTAACGGGTATGGGAGTCTGATCCAAGGATCATCTTTCCGCCGCCTGCAAGCATTTCTCTTGCAAACTGGTGAATAACTGCCTGATGAGGAGGAACATAGATTCCGCCGTATTTCTTTGCACATGTCAGTCCAAACATATGGTCATCTTCGTTGATGGTTCCACCGACTGCACACAGACTGTTGTGACAGTTAGTGAGTACATAAGGAATCGGGAACTTCTCAAGACCTGATGCCCTGGCGGTCTGGATGATGCCGACAAATGTAATATCGTGGGAAGTCAGCTTATCAAATTTGATCTGCAGTTTTTCCATGTTGCCGGATGTATTGTGACTCTTTAAAATTCCATATGCAATGGTTTGTTTCTTTGCATCTTCCGGTGTAACAGTCTTTCCTGTCTTTGCATTGACAGCAGATGCCGCTTCCGGTGAATTAATGACAACATCCCTGCCGTTGACCAGGTATGCGCCGTTCTCGTATAACTTCATAGTTTCCTCCTTGTTTTCGAAATCATGGTTAATGATAATTATATAATAAAATGTATTTTTATGCAACGACTGCAAACGTAATGGATGCCGCAAACAGATCGCCATCTACCAGGATTGCAAACTCACCGCCCATCAGCTGTGTAAGATTCTTTGCAATGGACAGTCCAAGACCGCTTCCCTCTGTCGTGCGGGATTCCTCTCCCCTCACAAAACGCTCCGTCAGGTCTTTCCTCGCCGCTCCCTGTTCCGGCAGCGGATTTTTCGAAATATTTTTGATACGGAAAACCGCATTGTTCTCCTCTACTTCCAGATCTACATAAACCCGGGTATTTTCGAGTGCATATTTTGCCGCATTGGTATACAGATTTTCAATTGCACGGTAGAGCTGCCGTCCGTCTGCCCGGATCATCACTGAATTGTGCGGCAGTTTCGTCACAATGGTCAGCCCCCGTGCCTCAAAACGTTCATTGAACTCACCACCCGTCTGGTACAGCAGTTCTACCAGATCAATGGTCTGCATATCCAGCTGGATATTTCCGGAACTGATCTTTGATGCTTCGACCAGATCCTCCGTCAGCTGTTTCAGCCGCTGGGATTTTTCATCCAGAACCCGGATATAATTACGTGCATTTTCGTTTTCCAGGTTTTCACGTTTGAGCAGATCCACATAATTGACAATGGAAGTAAGCGGTGTTTTGATATCATGGGAAACATTCGTGATCAGGTCTGCCTTCATCCGTTCATTCCGGATCCGCTCCTGAATGGCTTCGCTCAGCCCTGCACGGATATTATTCACAGAAGCTGCAATGCCTCTTTCCTGTCCGTGAAACTGCTCCACATCCAGTGTTGTATCCAGTGCCCCTGCCGCAATTTTTTCAATTGCATGCTGGATCTCATATCTTTCGCGCGCCTTACGCGTACACAGTCTGGGATTCTGTCCGGAGATAAACACCCGTCTAAGGAAGCTTCCTGCCTGATAGATCAGACTGTATGTCAGAAGGGTATTGTTTTTGACCCGCCGGACAATGCTCATATAAAACAGCAGGAATACAACATCGACCAGATACCCGACTGTTCCGACCGCTACCATCAGTCCGGACAGTTCAAACTGGATGTCATGGAGATTTCTCCCCAAAAAGAGCACAAGATAAATGAATGCCACAAAAAGCACCATCTGGATATCCGTATAAATTTTATCGATCCAGGTCAGGTAAATGGTTGCATCCTCCTCCGACCGGCGCCCTGCAACACCTGTCAGATAGGCAAGAAATACAAAGCTTCCGACCATGCCGATCACCATAAACAGGCTGAGAATCCTCAGCCCTCCGATATGTCTGCGCAGATTGTATCCGATCCCATAGATTCCGCAAAGCATCATAATCAGGAACATCTGATGCATGACAATGGCTGCGCCCTTTTTTCCGCTGGAGAATTCTTTCATAGACAGCTACGCCCCCGCTTCGATTTTATAGCCGACACCCCAGACCACTTTCAGATACCGCGGTTCTTTCGGATTGATTTCGATTTTTTCCCGGATATGCCGGATGTGGACAGCAACTGTATTGTCAGCGCCAATTGCTTCTTCATTCCAGATTTCCTCATAAATCTGACTGATGGAAAATACTTTTCCTTTATTTTTCATGAGAAGCAGAAGGATGTTGTATTCGATCGGAGTCAGTTTGACCTCTTCCCCATCTACCGTAACTTTTTTTAATTCATCGTTAATAACCAGACCGCCGGCTTCATAAACGGCATCACCGGAAGGGGTGCTCGAAAGTGTGGTATAACGCCGCAGCTGTGACTTCACACGGGCAACCAGTTCCAGCGGATTAAACGGCTTGGTCACATAATCGTCCGCCCCCACGTTCAGCCCCAGAATCTTATCCGCATCTTCTGTCTTGGCAGACAGGATGATAATGGGAATGCTGCTTGTTTTACGTGCCTGGAATGTCGCACGGATTCCATCCAGTTTCGGCATCATCACGTCGATCACCATCAGATCAATTTTCTTTGTGCGAAGCATATCCAGAGCCTGTTCCCCGTCATATGCTTTTACTACCTGGTATCCTTCCTGAATCAGGTAAATCTCAATTGCGTCTACAATTTCCTTGTCATCATCACACACCAGAATCGTCATGCGGATGTCCTCCTATCAGGTTCTTGATCTTGTTCTGAAAGCCGGCGGATTTTTCTTTTTCTTCTGCTGCTTCCTGTTCTTCCTGTTCATCTTTCCACTTAAAATAATCAGCATCCAGATTCACACGCAGTTGTTCTTCCAGCTGCTTTAACTCTTCATCGTCATCTTCTACCGTAACCGGTGCCGGAATCTCCGGCTTCGGCGACAGCTTCTTTGGTTTTTCCACCGGCTTTTCCACTGGCTTTTCTACTGGTTCTTCCGCAAGGTCTTCTACCGGTTCTTCCGGTACGGAAAGTCCCAGCTTATCCAGATATTCCTGGTTAATCTTAATATCGGTCTGCCGGTTTGCGTAAATTGCTTTTTCTTCCCGCTTCTCCTGCTCGTACTCCGGTCTTCCTTCCATCTTTTCCTTCTCAATCTCGCGGTTCCGTTCCTCGATGATCTTTAAGTACTTTTCGGTATCAACCAGATCCTGCAGCTGTCCTTTGAGTTCGGATTTGTTGGTTCTTAATTCCTGTTCTTCTTTTTCCATCTGTTCTTTAATTTCCTGATAGATGGCACCGACCTTTTTGTCCGCCTCCTGCATGATATCCTGCATACGGTTTAACGTTTCATCCATATACATGACAGATGCCGCATAAATGTCCTCTGCCTTACGGCTTGCATCCCAGATGATCTGATCTCCCTTTTTATGGAAATCGCGCTCTGCCTTGTCACGGCTTCGAATGGTCAGTTCGTATTCATCCATAATCTGATAAATACAGGTATTTAATTCTGCCAGCAGATCAATCACCTGCTGCTTATCTATGATAACTTTACTCGGCTCTTTCGGATACGGCTCACTCTTCGACAGCAAAACGTGAAGACTGCGCAGTACCTTTTCCGTATTGTCCTGTGCTCCCATGTGTCCTGATTCCTTCCATAATAGATAATTCCGTACTTTCTATTATAATCAATCCCCCTATAATACGCAATATTTTAGATTCTTAGGTTTTTCTAAATTTTATTACACATAACTTTATTTTTTACAGACACAAGGTTATAATAATTTTTTGAAAATGAACCTGTTTAATAAAGGATATATACTATGAATATCGTCAAAACTTACGGAAATTATATTAAAAAATATGCCGGCACCCACCCGGCAGTTTCCCGCAAAATGATTGACATCGGATTACATCTCGAACAGTTCCGGACTGAACATTTTGCAGAAAAAACAATGCCGAAAGCATATCAGAAGCTGAATACGCTCGGCGTAAAAAATACGCTTCATGCGCTGGAATACCCGGAATCCACGGTCTGGTGTAATCTGTTTGCACCAGTGGAAATTTTCCAGTGCTTCGGACTCAGTGCGCTTTCCATGGAATGCCTTTCCTCGTTTCTCTCAGGATTTACGTGCGAAGACTATTTTATCGACCGCGCAGAAAGCCGTGGAATTGCCTCCACGCTCTGTTCCTATCACAAAGATTTTATCGGTGCCGTAGACTCCGGAATTATTTTACCTGCCAGACTCGGTGTGACTACTTCCATGATCTGTGATGGCAATATTAACACATTCCGCTATGTCAGCCGGCACACGGATCTTGACACTTATGTGATCGATGTGCCGGACAGCTGTTCTCCGGAAGCCGTGGAATATGTGACCATGCAGCTGAAAGAACTAATTCAGAAACTGGAAGCACTGACCGGAAAACGTCTGTCCATGGATGACCTGTCGGAAACACTTGCCCGCGAAAACCAGTCGAAAGCTTATTACAAAGAGTTTTTAAAACTGCAGGCAGAGCGCTATTATCCATCGACACTGACTCTGCAGATGTACATGCTTTTTGCCACCCACTTAAACATCGGAACACCGGAAACCCTTGACCTGTTCCGCAGTTTTGCCGAGGATATCAAACAATATCCGAAATATGACGGCACCCGGATTGTGTGGGTACATCTGCTTCCTTTTTATCAGGAAACACTCAAACACTATTTTAACCTGAACAGAGATTACCAGATCCAGTGTACCGAAATGAACCTGGATTACATGGACGAACTGGATACCACCCACCCACTGGAAGCACTTGCCACTAAAATGCTAAACAATCTCTATAACGGTCCATACGAAAAAAAAGCAAATATGCTCGTAAAACTGGCAAAAGAAATGCATGCCGATGGCGTCATTAACTTCTGCCACTGGGGCTGTAAGCAATCTGCCGGCGGAGTATTCCAGCTTCGCGAAACACTCAAGGCCGCGGATATTCCACTGCTCGTTCTGGATGGCGATGCCATGGACCGCCGGAACAGCCATGACGGACAGATCAAAACCCGTCTGGAAGCTTTTCTGGAAATTCTGGATAAAGAGAGGAATTCATCATGTTAGGTTATGTATGTAAATATACCCCCATGGAATTATTTGAAGCCATGGACACGGAAATCACACGTCTGGAACCATCCGTTACGGATTTTAACCACGCGGACACCCTGATGCACGCCAACATCTGTTCCTATACCAAGGCCGTGCTGGAAGATGTGATGGAACATGACTATGAGGGTGTCATTCTGACTACCTGCTGCGACAGCATCCGGCGTCTGTATGACACATTAAAAAGCCAGTTCCCGGATAAATTTTTCTTTTTGCTGGATATTCCCCGCAAATTTAATGATTTTGCAGTGACGCTCTATGAGCGCCAGCTAAAACAAATGCTCACCGAGTACGAGGCTTTCTCTGGAAAAACACTGGATCTGAAACGTTTTGTTTCCATGATGCAGAACAAAGCGGCTCTGAAAAAACAGGAAAACACCCGCATGTCTGCCAGCGCAGCGTCCGAAAAAGGAAACGGACAGAAACTCAATATTGGTATCATGGGTGCCCGATGCAACAATGAAATCCGTCAGTTGCTTGTCGACCGCGGTGCCAATCTGCTGTTTGATTTAACATGCACCGGACTTGCACGTGATTTTTCCATTACAGAGAATCAGGTGCTGCATTCCTATGCTGCCGCGCTGCTAAACCAGATTCCATGCATGCGCATGTTAAAAGCAGCGAACCGTGAACATTTTCTTGACGGTTTTACCGACCGCCTGGATGGAATTATATATCATACCGTCAAATTCTGTGACTCTTATTCTTACGAGTATGCGGATTTCCGCCAGCGGCTGGATCTACCGATTCTGCTGGTAGAAACCGATTCCACCAGACAATGTGCCGGACAGGTCCGGACCCGTGTGGAAGCCTTTATGGAAGAATTGAAAGTGAAAAAAGGATTGTCCCTGACCGGGGAAAAACAAATGATAAAAAGAAAGGGTGATACTGTGTATACATTAGGAATTGACAGCGGCTCTACCTCTACAAACGCCGTAATCTTAGACGAAAACAGACAGATCAAAGCATTTTCAGTTGTCCGCACTGGAGCCAAATCTTCCCAGAGTGCAGATGCCGCACTGGCAGACGTTCTGAAAAAGGCCGGACTTGACCGGGAAGATATTTCCCTGATTGTATCCACGGGTTATGGTCGTGTCAGCATTCCATTTGCGGACAAAAATGTAACCGAAATCAGCTGCCACGGAAAAGGTGCGCATCTTCTCTTCCCGGACGTTCACACGATCCTCGATATCGGCGGTCAGGATAGCAAAGCCATCCGGCTGAATGACAATGGAGAAGTTGCCGATTTTGTCATGAATGATAAATGTGCCGCCGGAACCGGCCGCTTTCTGGAAATGATGGCGCGCTCCCTGGAAATCAGTATCGACGAACTTGGTCCGGTATCCCTGCAGTCCAAAGAAAATATTGAAATCAGCAGTATGTGCAGTGTTTTTGCTGAATCGGAAGTTATCTCCCTGATCGCACAGAACAAAGAGATTGCTGATATTGCACATGGAATTCACAAGGCAATTGCCGGGAAAGCAATGTCCCTCTTGAAACGTGTCGGTCTGAATCCGGGATATATGATGACTGGCGGTGTTGCCAAGAATCCGGGTGTCGTCGCCGTGCTGGAGGAGCAGCTTGGAGAAAAACTACATATCTATGAGGAACCAGAGATTGTCGGTGCACTGGGTGCGGCATTGTATGGGCTTGAGGAGATCCTATAAACCAGAAAATAATTTTACAACAACAATCGTGATACGATTTATTTTCCAATCGTATCGCAATTGTTGTTTTTCTGTTACTGTTATAAATGATTTGACTTCTGTCCGAAAATACGATATTCTGTTTTTATTGGATTTATAAAATTATATACCATAATTACTTATGCGATACATCGCCATTGTACCGCAATCACCACTCATGGAGAGCATTTCGCTCATAAATTTCCATTAGAACCACAATTTCATAGAACTGGTCATAACAGCTCTGTTTTTTATACTTTCTATATTGTAACAGCAGATGCTTATGATATATACTAAAGGAAAGGTAGGACGCTACATGGGGAACACTGACATTTTGACAACTTCGTTGCCAGATGCCGACACAGAAAACACAACAGAACACAGCACGATTTTCGACGATGTATTCCGAACCATCGCGCAAAAAATGCCGCAGCTTCTCATCCCGCTGATCAACGAAGTTTTCCATACTTCTTACAGCGAAGAGGAACAGTTTGAACAATTGCGAAACGAACATTACGAAAAGTATGGAACTGTGATCACGGACTCCATTATCCGGATTGGCGGACATATATACCATCTGGAATGCCAGTCCTCTAAGGACAGGACAATGGTTATCCGGATGTTCGAGTACGACATTTCGATTGCACTTGAACATGCTTCTTTGGGGGAACATGCAATTTGGGAGATTGCGTTTCCTCAATCGTGCGTGCTTTACATCCGCAATCACCGTTCGCTTCCGGATTATCACGAGGCAATCGTAACGTTTGCAGATGGTCAGAAAGTACGTTACCGCGTTCCGGTTTTGCAGGCGAAAAGATACACGGTGGATCGGATTTTTGAAAAACGGTTGCTGATTCTGCTTCCGTATCATATCTTACGATATGAGCATTTTTTGAAACATAATGGAACAAATTCGAAAAAAGTGAAGCATCTGCTGGACGATTTTCGGGAGATCAACCGAAGGTTAGAGGACGCGTCCGAAAAAGAACAAAAGTCACATCTTTATATGGATATGATTGTTTTAATTGAGAAAATCGCAGATTATATTATCCCAGAGGATAATGCTATCAGGAAAGGATTGGGTGAGATTATGGGTGGTAAAATTTTAAAGTTACGATCCGAGGAGTTGCTGGAACAGGGCGAAGCCAAGGGTAGAATTGATGCAATTCAAAATATGATCAAATATAACGTTCCAAAAGAAAAAATTTTACTGGATTACACTTCAGATGAATACGAAGAGGCATTAAATTCTATGCCAGTGAAAGTATAAACACACACCAAAAGGGGCTCCAAAGAGTCCCTTTTGATGTGTAATGACCATATTTACTGTAACAGAGAAAGTACACCCTGGTTAGACTGATTAGCCTGTGCGAGCATAGACTGTCCAGCCTGTGCAAGAATGTTGTTCTTGCTGTAGTTTACCATCTCTTTTGCCATATCTGTATCACGGATACGAGACTCAGCAGAAGATGTATTCTCGGAAATGTTATCCAAGTTGTCGATGGTGTGCTCTAATCTGTTCTGTACAGCACCGAGTGCGGATCTCTGGGAAGAAACCTTAGAGATTGCATCGGAAATAGCATCGATTGCGTAGGTTGCTGCAGAACCGTTCTTGTCAGTTACATTTAATCCCTTGATTCCAAGGTTTGCAGAATTCATAGTATCGATATCGACAGTAATTTTATTTGTCATATCCGCATCTGCACCTACATGAAGGCTGAAGCTTAATGTGTTGGCAACTTTTGCCTGACCAACATTAATCTTAAATGTACCATTACCAGCATTAAATGCTAAACCTGTACCATCACCATTCGTTACAGATGCATGTCCTTCTGTATCACCGATCTGGTTTGCAGCAAGCAATTCCTTTCCTGCAAGTTCATATGCTTTCTGCTTTGTGATAACGGAAGTATCATTATCATCAACACCATCTGCTCCGGCTGCTCCAGATGCATCTTTTGCATCCGTCAAAACAGTCATGGTTGTTGTTCCATCGCTTACTTTAACACCACCCTTTACATAGTCTTTTAAATTAGCGACTGTAACTGCTGTATTTGCGGTATCTGTATTAGCATTATTTTTGAAAGTACTATCTGTTGTGAGTTCTTTTGATGTATCAAATGCTTCTGCTGCCGTTGCTCCACCTGCTGTCTTTACATATAATTTATTTCCATCTTTATCACATACATCGCCATTAGCCTTTACTTTAAAGGTTTTATCCCCAATAGTAAATGTTTTATCTGGGTCACCATTTGCTGGTGCTTCAATCAGAGCCTTAGCATCAGCTTCTTTAGAACCAATTGTATAATTCTTTCCACCAATACTTACAGTATCGCCATCATTTAACTCTTTCATCGTAAATGTAGCAGTTCCATCGCCATTATCGGTCAAGGTTCCCTTTAATCCTGCATCGTGTGCATTCATGTTGACAGTCTTCTCACCGTCATCACCCTTTAACAGGTAAATCTCATTGAATTTGGTTGTCT
>ERZ772872.1412-NODE-1412-length-21734-cov-5.056230_pt1 | contig 21734 bp, 16 predicted proteins | sample MGYA00512132_ERZ772872 | MGnify/ENA primary metagenome ERZ772872 (study PRJEB29015, sample SAMEA2737724) | human gut metagenome | biome: human gut; feature: human-associated habitat; material: faeces | place: China | collected 2012 ...
CGAAAAATTTGACGACGCATCTGTCGCACAATCTTTGTGCGGTATTGCCTAAAAGCGGTATCGTAAGCTTTGCAAAAAAATACTGGACATTTGCCGCATTTCGTTGTATAATAAAAAGAGTGTGTTGCCCTGGGGAACATGCTTTGAGAAAATCACATGTCATGCGGGAAATCCCCATGACATCTGCAAAGGAGAGATCGGTATGCGTGTAATTGCCGGCAGTGCAAGAGGAAGAAGACTGAAAACATTGGAAGGCATGGACGTGCGTCCGACTACCGACAAAGTGAAGGAAGCCATTTTTTCGGCAATTCAGTTTGATTTGCCTGATGCGGCAGTGCTGGACTTGTTTGCAGGCAGCGGGCAGATGGGAATCGAGGCGTTGAGCCGCGGTGCGGCATCAGTGGTATTTGTAGATCGTTCCGCACGTTCCCTACAGGTGACACGGGAAAATCTGGAATCGGTACAGTTTGCAGAACAGGCACAGCTGCACCAGACAGAGGCACAGTCGTTTTTGCAGTCCACTGCCATGCAGTTTGACATTGCCATTCTGGACCCGCCGTATCGAAAGGGTATGCATGAAAAGCTGCTGCCGCTGTTGGCAGAACATATGGCGGATAATGGCATTGTCATCTGCGAACACGAAACCGGTTTGGAAATGCCCCAGTCTGTAGGCGTTCTGGAACAGAAAAAGCAGAAAAAGTACGGTGCTATTACAGTCACCACCTACATTTGCAGAAGGGACTGAAATACATATGGAACGAATTGCGGTTTGTCCGGGAAGCTTTGATCCCGTTACAGTGGGACATCTGGATATTATCACCCGTGCATCGAAGCTGTTCGATCAGGTGATCGTGCTGGTGTCCAAGAACATCATGAAGAATAACGCCTGCTTTTCGCCGCAGGAACGCAGGGACATGATCTTGTGTGTTACACGGGATCTGCCCAATGTGACAGTAGATATTTCTGACGGACTGCTGGCGGATTACGTCAAAGACGCAGGAGCAACGGCGATCGTCAAAGGCTTGCGTGCGGTGAGTGACTTCGAATACGAGTTCCAGATGGCACTGGCGAACCGGAAACTGTACGCCGGAGCCGAAACCGTCTTTCTGACTACAACTTCAGAGAATATGTACCTGAGTTCCAGCGTGGTGAAACAGATCGCTGCATTTGGCGGTGACATCAGCCACTTTGTGCCGCCGGAAATACTGGATATGATTGTAAAACGATTGGTAAAGGAGAAGCTGTCATGAATATAGAAGAAATTTTAGATGATATGGACGACCTGCTGGATCGTTCCCGCCCGATTCCGTTTGCCGCACATAAGGCTGTGATCGATGCAGACCGCATGCGGGAATTGCTGAATTCTGCACATCTGAATATTCCGGCAGAGATCAAGCGTGCAAAGCTGATCGATTCTGACTGCGACCGCATTATCAATGAAGCCAGAGAAAAGGCGGAAGCAATCATACAGGACGCGGAAACCCGTGCAAGCCGCATGATCTCGGAACAGGCGATTTTGCAGGAAGCCAAAAAGCGTGCACTGGATATGCTGACAAAGGCACAGAACGGCTCCAATGACATTAAAGATGCTGCGGAAAAATACGTCAATCGTTTGCTTGATGAAGCACAGGATTATTTCCGGAACAACTTACAGGAAGTACAGCAAACGAAAGACAAGATTAACAGCGTAAAAAAGTAAGAAAATAAAGAAAAATCCGAAAATTTATATTTTTTCTTATAAATAGACATATCTTTTTGCTATACTTAAATTATGAAAATCATGAAGCAAATTTATGCAGAGATGCACCGGAAAAAGTTTGTTTCATAAGGTTTCTTGAAAAGAAAGCCAAAGGAAGGACGGGATAGATTCATGGATAAAATTGATGCCATGTTAATCACATTGTTACAGGAAAATGCCAGAGCACCATTGAAGCTGCTTGCTTCGAAGGTATTTTTGTCGGCTCCGGCGGTTTCTTCCAGAATCGATAAGTTGGAAAAGCAGGGAATCATTCTGGGATATAATACCGTAATTGACAGGCAGAAGCTGGGTTATCATATTACCGCTTTCATCAATCTGGAGTTGTCGGCAGATCAGAAGTCGGAGTTTTATCCGTTCATTAACAGCTGCCCCAACGTGCTGGAGTGCAACTGCATTACCGGTGTGTACTCCATGCTGATCAAGGTGGCATTTCCGTCCACGCAGGAACTGGATACATTTATCGGAAAGATTCAGCGTTTCGGAAACACCTCCACCCAGATCGTGTTCTCCACGCCGGTGCCACATCGGGAAATTATCGTGGAACCGAATTCGTGAGGGCATTTGTAAAAATACGTTTTGTACAGCCGCAGTGTGCGTATCACATTGCGGCTTTTTTGCATTTCTTTGCGGAAAAATTGACTTTTTGCGATTTAGCTGGTATAATAGGAGTGACTCTATTTTTCACGAGCGTGAACCACTTTTTCAATTACGGGAGGTGCATGGAATTTGCTGCATATTCTTATTGGCGGTGCCGGCTGTGGAAAGTCCACATGTCTGATTCAGCATTTGCAGAAGCAGCTGAAGGCAGGCGAACAGATTCTGACTTTGGTGCCGGAGCAGTTTTCCTACGAATTTGACCAGAAACTCTACCGGATCCTCGGACCGGTTGCATTTAACCAGCTGGAAACCCACAGCTTCAAATCTCTGGCACGTGCGGTATTCCAGCGGTTCGGCTGCGTGCCGGACGGCAAGACCAATGCGGACGAACTGACAAAAATGGCACTGCTGTATCAGGCGGTGTTGCAGGTTTCGGAACGGGAGAAAAAATTGCAGCTGTTGGGAAAACAGTGCCGGCAGGCTTCGTTTATCAGCGAATTGGCAATGATGTTTACCCAGTTTCGCCGCAGCGGAATCCCGCCGGAACAGCTGTACAATTCCAGTGCGGAACTGAACGGCAGATTGCAGGAAAAGATGCTGGACGTGTTTGAGATCTATCAGTGGTATGACCAGCTTCTGGAACAGCACCAGCTGAAAGATACAGAAACGGACTTATCCGAAGCGGCTGCGATTGCCAATGGTCATGATGCATTTCTGGGTGATGTGATCTTTCTGGACGAATTCGAGAGCTTCACAGAAGATGAGTACCAGATGTTGTCTGTGCTGCTTTCGTCCGGCAAGGATTTGTATATCGCACTCCGCATGGAGCACACCCGAAAGGAACCGTTCTCGCTGTTTGCCGCCGTGCAGGAAACATTTTGCAAGATTCAGGATATGGCAAAAAAGCTGCGGATTCCGGTGGAAACGGAAGTGTGCGATACCCCGTACCGATTTCAGGCAGCTGAACTCAGCTGGCTGAACCAACACGTTTTCCGGAATACCCAGCCGTTTTCCGGAGAAGCACCGCACCTGCATATTTTGGAAGCACAGTCGCCCACAGAGGAAGTGGACTACGTCTGTGCAACCATTCGGCGGCTGCTGGCGAAAGATCACACGCTCCGCTGTCGGGATATTGCCGTGCTGTCCAATCAGATGACTGATTACCGGAGCATTCTGGAAACGGCAATGGAACGCTATAAACTGCCTTACTACATGGACGAAAAAGAGTCAATGCTGTACACGCCCCTGCTGGTGTATCTGCATACGCTGCTGGGCATTTTGCGGCAAACCCGTCCGGACACAGAATTGCTGATGCGTCTGGGAAAGACCGGTCTGACTTCCTGCTCCGTCGAAGAAATTTCCGATCTGGAAAACTACTGCTATATGTGGCAAATTGACGGAAAAACGTGGAATACGCCCTTTACTGCGGGGAACTTTGCATCAGCAGAAGCGGTTCGTCTGAAATTATTGACCCCATTGCAGGAACTGCGGGAAAAACTGAAAGGGCAGCATACCGGTGCGGAATTTTGCAGCATGCTGTACCAGTTCCTGACAGAACAGCAGGTGGAGGAGCAGTTAAACTGTCAGCTGAAAATAATTGCAGATGAGCAGAAACGCATGCAGACTTCCGAGGAGTGGGCACTGGTCTGGAATAGCTTTATCGATATTCTGGAACACCTGTCCACGCTGTACCGGACACTGGAAATGGAATTCTCGGAGTTCAGCACAGTGTTTGCGGCGTTGACCGGCAACATTCAGCGTGCTACGCCGCCGCGGACACTGGACGCTGTGCTGATCTCACAGGGCAGCACCGCACGTCTGAATGCTCCGAAAATCGTTTTCCTGCTGGGTGTCTGTGAGGGAACATTTCCTGCATTTCCCGGCGGCAGCATGGTCTTTTCGGAACGGGACTGCGAATTCCTGCCGGAAGACGTGCGGCTGTCTGTGGCAAAGCCGGCGGAAAGCCAGATGGCAGATGCACGCCTTGCCGCGTATAAGCTGCTATCCTCTGCCTCCCATGCACTGTATCTGACCTATCCTGTGGTAGATGTGACTCATCAGAAGTGTTACCCGTCTGCGGTGATTGCACAGATACAGCGGACGTTTCCGGAGGCGGAAACCCTGCATCAGAATTGTGCATCGCTGGAACCTTCGTATTACAGCGTGACGATGCATGCGGCGTATTATCAGTATGTGCAGAATTATGCGGCACATAACACCGACACAGCCAGCATAGAACAACTGCTGCTGGACGATGCGTCATTTTCTGAGAAACTGAAACGTCTGGGGAAACTAGCCGAGCAGCGTTCAGAAGATGCCCCGCTGTTTTCGATTTCCAGTCCGGAACTGATGCAGCAATATCTGGGCAATACCATGCAGCTTTCCGCATCTTCGCTGGAACGCTATCAGAAGTGTCCGTTCCGGTATTACTGCAATGACATTCTCCGGCTGTACCAGCGGCAGAAGGTGCAGATGAACGCTGCCAACTACGGCAGCATGGTGCACTATTGTCTGGAACAGCTGCTCCGAAAATACGACAAGAAAAGCTTTCTGGCACTCACTGCGGAACAGCTGCAACAGGAGATACAGACATCTGCGGCAGTGTACTGGCAGGAGAACATGGGCGGTGATTTTTCCAAGAGCGAAAGAGAACAGGCGGCATATCACCACGCTGTAGAAGAAGTTCTGCCGGTGTGCCAGCATTTGCAGGAAGAATTCCGGCAGTCTGCATTTGTGCCGTACTGCACAGAACTGCAAATTTCTTCCGAAAATCCGAACTTTCCGCCAATTTGTCTGCACACCGAGGCGGGACAGACGGTAAAGCTGATCGGTAAGATTGACCGTGTGGACATCTGTCAGGACGGCGACCAGCAGTGGGTGCGTGTCGTAGACTATAAGACCAATGGAAAGATCTTTGAACTGGGAAATCTGCTCTATGGACTGGACATGCAGATGCTGATCTATCTGTTTTCCATTTTGTCAGAAGGAACTGCACTGGCGGGGTCAAAGCCGGCAGGCGTGCTGTATCTGCCTGCCGGAAAGGTGAAGTGCAACCTGAAGCGGGAAGATGCTGTATCACCTGCTGCAAAACGCAACCAGTCCTATCAGATGAACGGCGTTCTGCTGCAAGATGCACACCTGCTGCGGCTTATGGAGAAAAACGGCGACGGCGTGTACCTGAACGGAAAGCTGAATGCCACTGGCGGTCTGGAACTCAACAAAGGCATATTCCTGACGACAGGGCAGATGAAAGGTCTGCGGCAGTACGTACTGGATCAGCTGATATACATGGCAGAACGGGTGTACCGCGGGGAGATCGATGCTCTGCCACTGGATATGGGCAGCAAGACGGTATGTGAATACTGCGACTTCTCCAATATCTGCGGTACAAGCAGCCTTTGCCGGAAACGTCTGCGGCTGGGAAGTGCGACCGTTCAGAAAAGTGAAATGATGAGGATTCTGGAAGAACTGGCAGAGGAGGAAAAACACTGATGGATTGGACAGAACAGCAAAAAGAAGCAATCACCCGACGGGACAGCGGTCTGATCGTTTCTGCGGCAGCGGGCAGCGGAAAAACATCGGTGCTGGTGGAACGTCTGCTGCGGATTCTGATGGACGAATCACCGGAGAACAAAGTTCCCGCAGATCATATGATCGTGGTAACATTCACCAATGATGCGGCAGCAGAAATGCGTTCCCGTCTGTATCAGGCACTGGATCAGAAATTGCAGGAACAGCCGGAAAATACGTGGCTGTACCAGCAGCAGATCCGCCTGCAAAACGCCCATATCTGCACGATCAGTTCTTTCTGCTTTGAACTGATTCGGGAAAATCTGGGCGATCAGGGGATCACCGCAGGCTTTCGCATCTTGAGTGAAACCGAAAGCAAAATGATGACTTCCAAAGCGGCGGACGTGGTACTGAACCAGTGGCACACAGACCGTGCAGAAGATATGCAGCTGTTGTGGAACAGTTTCTGTGAAAAAGACGACACCGATCTGGAAAGGCTGCTGCTGGAACTGCACAAGTTTTTGGGCACAGTGCCGTTCCGTGAAAACTGGGTACAGCAGGTGCAGCAGGAACTACAAAAGCCGCTGGAGGATTCTGCCTATTATCAGATGCTGTCGGCAGGCATGGAACAAAATCTGCAAATGATTCTGCGGCTGGCAAATGAAGCGGCAGATACTGCTTCGGAACTCTACGAATCTGTTACGGATAACAAGGCGTTGGCGTGGATCGAAGCAGACGTGCACATGCTGGAGCAGACGCTCCGCATGGTGCAGCAGGAATCAGATGCAGAAAAACTGCTGGAACCTTACGCAAAGCTGAAACAGGAACGGACAGGGAAAAGATTTTCCAGCAGCAAAAAGGGCTTGCTGAACGAAGAAGCCCTTGCACGTGCCAAATCACTCCGCGAAATGTATAAAGGCATGATAGAAGATGTGGCGTTGCAGATAGAAACCATTTACCCCTATACGGCGGAAGATCTGGCACAGACGGCACAGCTGATGCCGCTGCTGCTGGAACTGGAAGAACAGATTTCCGCGGAAATCTGGAAAGAGAAAGTGCGGCAGAATGCCTTGTCCTTTGACGATGCGGAACGCATGGCACTGGAACTTCTCGCAGTGCCGCAAAAAGACGGCAGAATTTTTCCGTCCCCGCTGGCAGAGGAGTTGCAGGCATACTATCAGCTGATCATGATCGATGAATATCAGGATTCCAACAACAAGCAGGACGATATTTTCAAGCTGCTCTCCCGCAATTGCGTTGAACCCCAGACCAGAGCCTTACGTTACGGGGAAAACGTTTTTCTGGTAGGCGATGTCAAGCAGTCGATCTATCGGTTCCGCCTGGCAAATCCGCAGAACTTCAGTGATGCCATTGCCTCTGCCGGAAAGCCGGACAGCGTGTGCAATCCCATTGTACTGAACCAGAATTTCCGAAGCGTTCCTGCGATTCTGAACTTTGTCAACTTCGTCTGCGGCAACCTGATGACGGGATCCTGCGGCGATGTGACCTATAACGAAGCGGAGGCGTTGTATGCCGGCTCTGCTATTTCCGAGATCCTGCCGAAAGAGCAGCAGAAAGTCTGCGTGGCAGTTCTGGAACCGGATAAAGAATACGATGCAGAAATGACTTATGTCGTTCGGAAAATCCGGCAGATGATTGCAGAAAATGCACCGGTGGTGCAAAAGGACGGCACAACTCGCCCCTGTCAGTATCGGGATTTCTGCGTGCTTCTGCGAAATAATGATACCTGTGCGGCATATGCCCACGCTCTGGAAGAAGCCGGCATTCCGGTGCAGAGCCCGGAGGAAAAGGGCTATCTGAAAGCACGGGAGATCAGCATTCTGATCGACATGCTTCGTGTGCTGGACAATCCTACACTGGATACGCCGCTGGCGGCAGTGATGCTTTCTCCGATGTTCTGGTTTACGCCGGAAGAACTGATGCAGATTCGTATGCTTGCCAAAAAGTCCAAGCTGTTTCACGCGGTGCAGATCGCCATTGGTGTGGCAGAAGAGTCCGCATCGGAAAAGCTGGATTCAGTATTGGTGGAGAAGTGCCGGCATCTGTATGACACCGTACAAAAGCTGCGGCAGGACTCCGGCATGATGACGCTGGAATCTCTGATTCGGCGAATCTATGACACCACGGATTTCCTGTCTGTAATGCAGCTGGCAAAAGACGGGGAACGAAAGCGGGCAAATCTGCGTCTGCTGCTGCAATACGCCAAGCAGTATGAGGAGAACACCGATGCATTTCACGGCAGTGTTTCCGGCTTTCTGCGGTATATTGACTGGCTGCTGGAAAATAACGATGACTTTCAGCAGTCGTCCGTTTCCGCCGGTGCGGAAAACGCTGTGGCAGTAAAGACCATGCACGGCTCCAAAGGACTGGAATATCCCTTTGTATTCCTCGGCAATCTGGAAAAGGCTATGAAGCACAGGGACGGCGAAAAGAGTGCCCTGTTTTCCGAGAGAGGGCTTGCCGGATTCTGCGTGAAAGACCCGACGACCTATGTCCGTGCCAAAACTGTGCCGTTTGCAGTTTTGTGCCAGGAAGGTGAAAACGCCTACAAAAGTGAAGAACTGCGTCTGCTGTATGTGGCAATGACACGTGCAAAACAACAGTTGTTCCTGCCGCTGGAATGGAAAAAATCCTATCTGGGGAAAAGCGGCTGTCTGACCAAGTGCAGTGCAATGATCTTGCCGGAGGGGAAACTGCCTGTCTATCTGGTACAGTCAGTGAGCAGCATGGCACAGTGGATCTGGATGTGCCTGTTCCTGCGGCATGATGCGGAATTGGCAGATGCATGTAATTTCCCGCCGCAGTACTGGAAAACGCCGGCGTGGAGCGAAAACCTGCAAATTGCCTATGAATTCGAACTGCCGGAGGAAACTGAAACGGAAGAATTGCAGGCAGAGGTGACGGCTCCGCCGGACGAGGAAACACTGGAAGAATTGCGTCGGATCACGGCGTTCCAGTATGTATCGCCGGACTGCGAACGGGAGTCCCTGCTTAGCGTTTCGGCAATTCAGGAGGCAAGACAAAATCGTGCTCCTGTCTGGAAACGTCCGGATTTCCGGCAGAAAGAGGGCAGGCTTACCGGTGCGGAACGGGGTACAGCAATCCATACCTTTTTCCAGTACGCCGATTTCCGGAAAGCGGAAGCCGATGTTCCTGCGGAAATCCGGCGGCTGCAAACATACGGCTTTTTGACACCGGAGCAGGCGGCTGTCGTAAAGCCGGAGATTCCGGAAGCATTCTTCCGCGACCAGCTGTATCAGCGGCTCCGCCGTTCCCGCATGGTACTGCGGGAAAAGAAATTTCTGGTGCAGTGTCGGGACTTGCAGGCATATCCGGAAGCTGCGGCGATCCTGCACCGCTATGAAAACTCCGACAGTATCCTGAAAGGTATCATAGACCTGGCATTTCAGGAGGAGGACGGCTTCGTGCTGGTGGACTATAAGACCGATACCGTTTCTTCGCCGGAGGAACTGGCGGACAGCTATCGGGAACAGCTGCTGCTGTACCGCGGTGCATTACAGTGCATCACGGGAATGCCGGTGCGACAGTGCTATCTGTACAGCACACATCTTCAGAAAAGTATTGAGGTAAAATCATGATGATCAATTTAACAGATATGAAAACCGTCCGTTCGATTCTGGGACGGCACGGGTTTCACTTTTCCAAGAAGCTGGGGCAGAACTTTCTGATCGACTCCTCTGTCTGCCCGCGAATCGCCGAGGAGGGCAACGCTGCGGCAGGTTATGGTGTGCTGGAGATCGGTCCGGGTATCGGCACCCTGACACAGCAGCTGGCACTGCGTGCCGAAAAGGTGACTTCCGTGGAACTGGACCAGCGGCTGCTGCCGATTCTGGAGGAAACTGTCGGGGAATTCGAAAACCTGCACATTCTGCACGGCGATATTTTGCAGTTCGACGTGCCGCAGCTGCTGGAACAGGAATTCGCTGGTCTGCACGTGGCAGTCTGTGCCAATCTGCCGTATTACATTACCACGCCGATCCTGATGCACCTGCTGGAAAGCGGAGCAAACATTGATTCCATTACGGTAATGGTGCAGAAAGAAGTGGCAGAAAAATTGCAGGCTCCGGTGGGTACCCGCAATTCCGGTGCGATCACTGCCGCGGTGAACTATTATGGAACAGTAGAGATGCTGTTTACTGTGCCGCGGGACAGCTTCCTGCCGCCGCCGAATGTGGATTCTGCTGTCATTCGCATCGATGTGCAGAAACGCTATGCCGACCAGACACGCGATCCCCAGCACTTTTTCTCCATGCTGAAACACGGTTTTTCCCAGCGGCGGAAAACGCTGGTGAATGCACTGTCCGCAACGATGCACTATGAAAAACCGGTTCTGCTGGAAGCCCTGCATGCCATGGAACTGCCGGAAACGGTACGTATGGAGAACCTGACCATGGAGCAGCTGGTGGAGCTGAGCAATCGGTTGTCCGGAGCAACTGCGGAAAAAGTGTAAATTTTTCGGAAATTGCAGAAAAGCACTGGACAAGAGCCGGAAAATGTGGTATACTAGTAAAAACCAAACGAGTGCGTTGGATATGCACTCGGAAAGAGCGATTCCTTTAAGTTGATCCCGTGAGATTGACAAGGCGTTTCATAAACCGGATAAGATCCCTTCTGCATGTACGGTATGTTGATGCAGAAGTTGTTGTACGCACTTGCCTGTCTGAAACGGGTAAGTGCTTTTTTTGTGAATGATCTCTTAGGAGGTGTGTATGGAACAAAAAGCGATCATCATGGACGAAAGTGCCATTCGCCGTGCAGTGGCACGGATTACGTATGAGATTCTGGAACGGAATCGTGGAGCCGAAAATCTATGTATTGTGGGCATTTTGTCCCGCGGCGTTGTGCTTGCAGAACGGATTGCCCGTAAAATATACGAGTTGGAACGTGCAGAGGTGGAATTCGGTGCACTGGACATCACCCCATTCCGCGATGACCGCATTGCCGATGCCACACATTCCGCAAAGAGTACCATTCATTTTCCGGTACAGGACAAGCGTGTTGTCATTGTAGATGATGTGCTGTACACCGGTCGTAGCTGCCGTGCTGCCATTGATGCGATTCTGGCGATCGGCAGACCGCAGTGCATGCAGCTGGCAGTACTGGTGGATCGCGGACATCGGGAACTACCCATTCGTCCGGATTATATCGGAAAGAACGTTCCGACTGCACAGAGCGAAACCGTTCGGGTTTCCGTGCGGGAAATTGACGGAACCGACTGTGTTGTGATTTATCAGAACACTGATGCAGAAATGAGGAAAGAATGAAGCAAACCATTTTGATTCGTGATGTACAATTGGTGCAGGGCGGCATTTCGCCCCGTTGTGACATGCTGATTCAGGACGGCGTGATCGCAAAGCTGGGAAAAGATCTGAACGAATCTGCCCACTTTGTCATTGACGGCTCCCGCCTGACAGCACTGCCAGGGCTGTTTGATATGCATGTGCATCTGCGTGACCCCGGGCAGACACATAAAGAGGACATCTTCACCGGTTCCGCAGCGGCACTGGCTGGCGGCATCACCGGCGTGGCATGCATGCCGAATACCTCGCCGGCAATCGACAACGTAGACACTGTCCGCTATATCTGTGAAAAAGCAGCTTATACCGGCGTGGAGATTCACCCCGTGGGCTGCATTACCAAGGGGCTGAAAGGCGAGGAAATGTGCGACTATGCGGCGTTGAAAGATGCCGGCATCTGTGCCATTTCCGACGACGGCAGACCAGTAGAGTGTGCAGAAACCATGCGGCAGGCTTTGATTCAGGGCGATGCACTGGGGCTGCCGGTTATTTCTCATTGTGAAGATCTGTCCATTATCAACGGCGGCATTGTGAACCGCGGCGTGGCTTCGGAAACGCTGGGTGTCAGAGGCATGGATCGGGCTTCGGAAGACTATATCACCGCACGGGAGATCATTCTGGCGGCTTCTGCCAATGTGCCGATTCATATCGCTCACGTCAGCACTTACGGCAGCGTGGAGATCATTCGTCACGCCAAAGCACAGGGTGTCAAGGTGACCTGTGAAACCTGTCCGCACTATTTCCTGATGACAGAGGAAGCGGTGCTCTGCGGTGATGCGGATTACCGTATGAATCCGCCTCTCCGGACGGAAAAAGACCGCAAGGCAGTGCTGGAGGGACTTCTGGACGGTACCATTGACTGTATCGTTACTGACCATGCTCCTCATGCTCCGTCGGAAAAGGCGGATTTCCGTTACGCTCCCAACGGCGTGATCGGCATGGAAACCTCGCTGGCAGCTTCGCTGAAACTGGTGCATGCCGGTCTGATGACCCTGCCGCAGCTGGTACAGAAAATGGCAGAGAATCCCCGCAAGATTCTGGGCTTGCCGCAGCATCAGCTGGCAGTAGGTGAGCCGGCAGATCTGACGCTGGTAGATCTGGATTATCACTGGACAGTAGATCCGGAAAAAATGCACTCCAAAGCGAAAAATGTGATCTGGAAGGGCAAAACACTGGTGGGCAAACCGGTGTGTACCATCACAGACGGCATCATTCGCTATCAGGATACAGAGTATTTAGAAGAAAGGAACCGATGCAATGGCTTTTGACAGACTTATCAAACGAATTGACGAACTGCACAATCCGTCCGTAGCCGGACTGGATCCACGTCTGGAATACGTGCCGCAGTTCATACAAGATGCCAGCTTTGTGAAGCTGGGACATACACTGGAGGCAGCTGCTGATGCAATTCTCCAGTTCAACAAGGCGTTGATCGATGCCCTGTACGATGTGGTTCCGGCGATCAAGCCGCAGGCTGCATACTATGAAATGTACGGCTGGGCAGGTGTCCGCACACTGGCGGAAACCATTCGCTATGCACAGAGCAAGGGCATGTTCGTCATGACAGACGGCAAACGCAATGACATTGGTGCGACCATGACTGCATATGCCACCGCACATCTGGGAAAAGTAGATGTGGACGGCGTGGAACTGGAACCCTTTGGAGCAGATGCACTGACAGTCAACGGCTATCTGGGAACAGACGGCATTCAGCCGCTGCTGGACGTTTGCGAAAAATATGACAAGGGTATTTTCGTGCTGGCAAAGACCTCGAATCCGTCCAGCGGAGAACTGCAGGACAGACTGATCGACGGCAAGCCGGTCTATGAGATCATGGGCGAAATGTGCGAAAACTGGGGCAGCAGGCAGATCGGTGCCTATGGCTATTCCGCAGTGGGTGCTGTGGTAGGTGCGACCTATCCGGAACAGCTGGCGGAACTCCGGAAAAAGCTGCCGCATACGCTATTCCTGGTGCCGGGATACGGTGCACAGGGCGGCGGTGCACAGGGCGTTGCCGGTGCATTTGATGAAAACGGCAGAGGTGCGATTGTCAACTCCTCCCGTGCCATTATGTGTGCATGGAAGAAGGAAGAAAACTGTCCGGAAACGGCTTTTGCAGAAGCTGCCAGAAGAGAAGCAATCCGTATGCGTGATGATATTACCGCATATTTATAATTTTTCAGGGCAACGCCGGTGCATTGCAAGGTGCATCGCAGGCTCTTAGATCGGAAAGGACTGGTGTCATGTCATTATTGGAACGAGGCGATAACGCCTATCTGCTTCTGGCAGACGGAACGATTTTTGAAGGTTTGCATTTTGGTGTCAAGGGAACGGCAATCGGTGAGGTAGTCTTTACCACCGGTATGACTGCTTATCAGGAAACACTGACCGACCCCAGCTATTATGGGCAGCTGGTCACACAGACATTTCCGCTGATCGGCAACTATGGTGTCAATGCAGCAGACAGCGAATCTGCACGTTCTTATATCCACGGTTACATTGTGCGGGAATGGTGCAACACCCCGTCGAACTTCCGTATGGAAGGGGATATTGACGGATTCCTGAAAGAACAGAACATTGTGGGCATCTACAACATCGATACTCGTAAGCTGACCCGTATCATTCGGGAAGTCGGCGTTATGAACGGCGTGATTACAACAGAAGACGTTTACGCCAAGAAAGAAGAGCTGCTGGAACAGGTTCGGAACTACACCATTCAGAATGCAATTCTCAGCGTGACCGGCGACGAGCCGAGAACTTATCGTGAGGGAACACCGAAGTATAAGGTTGCTCTGTACGATTTCGGTTACAAACGCAATATCCGGAACGAACTGGTAAAACGCGGCTGTGAAGTCGTAGTTCTGCCGGCAGCCACCAGTGCAGAAGAATTAAAGGCGATGCACGTAGACGGCATCATGCTTTCCAATGGACCGGGGGATCCGTCCGAAAATCAGGCGATCATCGACAATGTGGGCGAGATCGCAAAGCTGGGCATTCCGATCTTCGGCATCTGTCTGGGACACCAGCTGCTGGCACTGTCGCAGGGATGTCGGACAGAAAAGCTGAAGTACGGTCACCGCGGTGCCAACCAGCCGGTTATCGACCTGAACAGTCACCGGACTTATGTCACCAGCCAGAACCACGGTTATGCAGTTGTAGGAGAAAGTCTGGATCCGGAAGTGGGAACCGTTTCTCATATCAACGCCAATGATAAAACCTGTGAGGGAATTCGTTATCACAAGATCAATGCCTTTACGGTGCAGTTCCATCCGGAAGCACACGGCGGACCGCTGGATACCGCATATTTGTTTGACGAATTCGTTGCTGTGATGGAAAAGGAGAAGAAGTAAGTTATGCCATTGAGAAGTGATATTAAAAAGGTTCTCGTGATCGGTTCCGGTCCGATCATCATCGGACAGGCTGCGGAGTTCGACTATGCAGGAACACAGGCTTGCCGTGCACTGAAACAGGAAGGTCTGGAAGTTGTCCTCATCAACTCCAATCCGGCAACGATCATGACAGATAAGGCGATGGCGGATAAGGTCTATATCGAACCGCTGACGCTGGACGTGGTAAAGCGGATCATTCGGATCGAAAAGCCGGACAGCCTGCTGTCTACCATGGGTGGTCAGACTGGTCTGACCTTGTCCATGCAGCTGGCGGAAGAAGGCTTTCTGGAAGCCAACGGTGTCAAGCTGTTGGGTGCTGACCCGCTGACCATTCATAAGGCAGAAGACCGTCAGGCATTCAAGGATACCATGGAAAAGATCAACCAGCCCTGTATCCCGTCAAAGGTCGTAGAAACCATTGAAGATGCCGTAGATTTTGCCAAGATCATCGGCTATCCGGTTATCGTGCGTCCGGCATTCACACTGGGCGGCACAGGCGGCGGTATCGCAGACAATGAAGAAATGCTCCGCGACATCACCAAGAACGGTCTGCGTCTTTCTCCGATCACACAGGTTCTGATCGAAAAGTGCATCAGCGGCTGGAAAGAAATCGAGTTTGAGGTGATCCGTGACCGCAAGGGCAACGTCATCACCGTCTGCTCCATGGAAAATTTCGATCCGGTCGGCGTACACACCGGCGATAGTATCGTTATCGCCCCGACTGTAACTCTGACAGATCGGGAATACCAGATGCTGCGTACCGCTGCGATCAACATTATTTCCGAACTGAAGGTAGAGGGCGGTTGTAACTGTCAGTTTGCACTGCACCCCACCAGCATGGAATATGCAGTCATTGAAGTAAACCCCCGTGTATCCCGTTCTTCTGCACTGGCTTCCAAGGCGACCGGTTACCCGATCGCAAAGGTTGCCGCAAGAATCGCGATCGGCTATACACTGGACGAAATTGTCAATCAGGTTACCGGCAAGACCTACGCCTGCTTCGAGCCGGCTCTGGACTACGTCGTTGTCAAGTATCCGAAGTGGGCATTTGATAAGTTTGTCTACGCAAAGCGGACACTGGGCACCCAGATGAAAGCGACCGGTGAAGTCATGGCAATCGGTACCAGCTTCGAAGAAGCCATTATGAAGGCTGTTCGTTCGACGGAACTGGGCGTAGATTCCATGAACATGAAGAAGTATGAAAAGATGCCTCTGGAAGAAATTATGGAGCGGCTGCAGGTCGTAGACGATGAGCGTGCATTCCAGCTGTATGAGGCAATGAAGCGTGGCAAGACGGTAGAAGAACTGCACGAACTGACCATGGTAGACTGCTGGTTCCTGAACAAGCTGATGAACCTGATTGAACTGGAACGGGAAATGGCTGCCAAGCCGCTGACCGAAGATCTGTACCTGCTGGCAAAGCAGTACGGCTATCTGGACGCGACCATTGAACGTATTTCCGGCAAGAAGTGCCCGATGCACCGCCATGCTGTATATAAAATGGTAGATACCTGTGCAGGCGAATTCAAGGCAGAAACGCCGTATTTCTACTCCACCTATGATGACGAGAACGAAGCGGAAGAATTCATTGAACGTCAGCACAGCGACAAGAAAAAGATTATCGTATTCGGTTCCGGTCCGATCCGTATCGGTCAGGGTATCGAGTTCGACTACTGTTCTGTACACTGCGTATGGACTCTGAAAGAAATGGGCTGTGAAGCGATCATCTGCAACAACAATCCGGAAACCGTTTCCACCGACTTCGACACCGGCGACCGCCTGTATTTCGACCCGCTGACAAAGGAAGACGTTGCCAATATCATCAACACCGAAAAGCCTTACGGCGTTGTGGTACAGTTTGGCGGACAGACTGCCATTAAGCTGACACGGTATCTGGCAGATATGGGTGTTAATATTCTGGGTACTTCCGCAGACGATATTGACGCAGCCGAAGACAGAGAGCGTTTTGACGAACTGCTGGGCAGATGCAGCATTCCGCGTCCGGCTGGTGAAACCGTCATGACGACTGAGGAAGCCCTCAAGGCTGCCAACGATCTGGGTTATCCGGTTCTGATGCGTCCGTCTTACGTACTGGGCGGTCAGAATATGATCATCGCACATTCGGACAAGGATATTGAAGAATATATGGCGATCATCACCAGCCATATGATTGAAAATCCGGTGCTGATCGATAAATATATGATGGGTACAGAAGTCGAAGTTGACGCGATCTGCGATGGCAAGGACTTCCTGATTCCGGGTATCATGGAGCACGTAGAGCGTGCCGGTGTCCACTCCGGTGACTCGATCTCCATTTATCCGGCACAGAACCTCAGCGAAAAAATTACTGATACCATCGTGCGTTATACCGGACTGCTGGCAAAGGAACTCCACGCAGTTGGTCTGATTAACATTCAGTACGTGGTATACAATAACGAAGTTTATGTAATCGAAGTAAACCCGCGTTCGTCCCGTACCGTGCCGTATATCAGTAAGGTAACTGGTATCCCCATGGTAGACATCGCAACCAAGATCATGCTGGGTGAAACCCTCCAGAGTCTGGGCTACAAGTCCGGTCTGTATCCGAAGGGCAAGTACGTTGCCGTCAAGGTACCGGTATTCAGCTTCGAAAAGCTACAGGACGTAGACACCATGCTCGGACCGGAAATGAAGTCCACTGGTGAGTGTCTGGGTATTGCCACCAATCTGGAGGACGCACTGCTCAAGGGTCTGATCGCCGCAGGCTATGACCTGAAGAAGGAAGGCGGCGTGCTGATTTCTGTCCGCGACAGCGACAAGCAGGAAATCATTGAGATTGCAGACAAGCTGGCACGTATGGGCTTCGAACTGTACGGTACAAGCGGTACCGCAGCCGTGCTGAACCATAACATGATCGCCACCAATCTGGTAAAGAAAATCTCTGACGGAGAACCGAATACCATTACACTGCTGGAAAGCGGCAAGATCCACTATATGATCTCCACTTCGGCAAAGGGTCGTCTGCCGGCAAGAGATAGCGTAAAGATGCGTCGGAAGTCTGTAGAACGTTCGATCTGCTGCCTGACTGCGATCGATACAGCCAAGGCTCTGGCAAACGTGCTGGAGTCTGGCCGCAGCATTGATGATGTAGAAATGGTCGATATTACAAAGATCTGACTTTAAAAATCACGCAAACCGTGGCGGACGGGGAGATTTCCCGCCCGCCCTTTTTGCTGTTGAAAGGAGAAATTGTCATGGCATATGAACAGATGCTGGTGCCGGTTCTGGAAAAGCAGGCACTTGCTAAAAATATTTATCGCATGGTGCTGCAATGCCGTTCCATTGCACAGCAGGCAGCGTGCGGACAGTTTGTGCACCTGCTGCCTGTAGGCTGCACGCTGCGTCGCCCGATCTCGATCTGTGAGATTAACAAAGCTGCCGGAACCCTGACCATTGTGTTTGAGGTAAAAGGCACTGGTACCGATGCTCTCGCCAATGTGCGGGCAGGGGAAAACGTGGACATTCTCGGACCGCTGGGACATGGCTTCACCATTCTGCCGGAGGCAAAACATGTGGTAGTCGTTGGCGGCGGTATCGGCAATCCGCCTATGCTGTCGCTGGCACAGGTGTATGGCGAACGTGCCACAGCAATATGTGGTTTCCGTTCGGCAAATATTGTCACATTGCAGGACGAATTCCACGCATCTGGTGCGGAAACCATTCTCTGTACCGATGACGGCACTGCCGGCAGACAGGATTTGGTTACAGAGCCGCTGAAAGAGCAGCTTGCAAAGGGTGATGTAGACATGGTATATGCCTGTGGCCCACGCCCCATGCTGAAATTCGTGGCTGCCGCCGCAAAGGAATACGGCGTTCGCTGTGAGGTTTCCATGGAAGAACGCATGGGCTGCGGCATTGGTGCCTGTCTGGTATGTGCATGCCAGCTGGAACGGGAAGGCAAATCCGTGATGGGACACGTCTGCAAAGACGGTCCGGTATTTCCGGCAGAGGAGGTTGTTTGGTAATGGCAAATTTAGCAGTAAATGTAGCCGGCGTATCCTTTAAAAATCCGATCATTCCGGCATCAGGCGTATTTGGCTATGGCAGAGAGTACGAGAAACTGTTCCCGCTTTCGGAACTGGGCGGCATTGCCACCAAGGGTACAACCGGACAGCCCCGTCCGGGCAATCCGGCTCCCCGTATCGCCGAAACTCCCAGCGGTATGCTGAACTCGGTAGGGTTGCAGAATCCGGGAATCGACGCGTTTCTGGAACGGGAACTGCCGAATCTCCTGACAAAGGATACTGTGATTCTGGCAAATATTGCCGGTTCTACCGTAGAGGAATGCGTTTCCATTGCGGAAAAGCTGGACGAAACCGATGTGCATATGATCGAATTGAACATCTCCTGCCCTAACGTGAAAAAGGGCGGGGCAGCGTTTGGCGTGCACTGTGAGAGTGCGGAAATGATTACCGCAGCAGTGCGTAAGGCAACCAAGAAGCCGCTGATCGTAAAGCTTTCTCCCAATGTCACCAGCATTACCGATATTGCCAAGGCAGTGGAATCCGCCGGTGCCGACAGCGTTTCCCTCATCAATACCCTTTTGGGCATGCGGATCAATATCGAAAATCGCCGCCCGATTCTGCGGAACAATGTCGGCGGCATGTCTGGCCCTGCGGTTTTTCCCATTGCTGTGCGTATGGTTTGGCAGGTCGCACAGGCGGTTTCCATTCCGGTAATCGGTATGGGCGGCGTGTCCAGCGGTACAGATGCCATTGAAATGATGATGGCAGGTGCCAGTGCCGTGCAGGTAGGAGCTGCTATTTTCACCGATCCCTATGCTCCGGTTCGCATCATTTCGGAGATGAACGACTGGCTGGACGCACATCATATTGCTTCGGTGCAGGAAATTATCGGCACCGTGCAGCCGTGGTAAGTGAGGCGTTTTATGATTATTATGGGCGTAGATTTCGGCGATGCCCGTACAGGGCTTGCCGTTTGCGATAAGGGCGAAATGCTGGCTTCTCCGGCTGGGGTGATTTCGGAAAAGGACTTTACCCAGTGTCAGGAAAAAGTCGCTGCCGCTGCTAAGGAACACCGTGCAGAACTGCTGGTGGTAGGCTATCCCAAGAATATGAATGGTACCGTGGGAGAACGTGCGGAACTGTGTCAGAAGTTCGGGGACGGTCTGAAAGAACTGACCGGTCTGCCGGTGGTGATGTGGGACGAACGCTGTACTACAGTTTCAGCACATTCCTACCTGAATGTCACCAATACCAGAGGCAAAAAGCGGAAAGCCGTAGTAGATGCTGTTGCGGCAACGATTATTCTGGAAAGCTATCTGGCATACCGGAAGAATCAGGCGGATGCCGAATAAAAAATACAAAATCCCCGAAACCGGATTTGTTCCGGTTTTCGGGGATTTTTTTATGGCAATACCGCACAATCTTTGTGCGGTATTACCTTATGTATGCTATATGCAGTTCAGTGCTTTTTCTTATAGAGATTCTTCGCGGTGCATGGGGATTTGTTCTGCTCCCAGCTTTTCCAGATTCTCATGAATGCTGCGGTTGTCTGCCTTTTTGATCATGTTTTCTCTGGCACGTTTGAACTTGTTCACTTCACCGTGGCGGCTGGGGCCGCCTACACAGCCGCCGTCGCAAGCCATGCCCTCGATAAAGTCGCCGGAGAATCTGCCCATTTTCAGCATCAGCAGGGCACGCTTGCAGGCATCAGTGCCGTTGCAGCGTTCCACATTGACTTCGTCGGTCACGCCCTGTTCTTTCATGCCTTCCAATACGGCATCTGTCACACCGCCGCTGTTGCCGAACCATTTGCCGAAAGTGCTGGACTGCTGATTGGTTTCCTCTGCTTCGTGAATGGTAACGCCCTTGGCACGGATAATGGCACGGATCTCGCCGTAGGTCATGGCGTAGTCCGCACTGCCCTCAATGTGCTGGTCGATGACTTCGCTCTTTTTGGCGATGCAGGGACCTACAAAAACAGTTACCGCTTCCGGATCCTTGGACTTGATCCAGCGGGAAACCGCACACATGGGAGAAACGGTAGTGGAGATATTGTCGATCAGATCCGGATAGTGCAGACGAATCAGATTGACAAAGCCGGGGCAGCAGGAGGTTGTCAGCTTTTTGCCCTCCCGATATGCTTCCGCCCACTCCGCTGCTTCGGCATAAGCGGTCATGTCACCGCCCAGTCCGACTTCTACCAGATCGGTAAAGCCCACTTCCTTCAGAGTGTTCCGCCAGCTTTCGAAAGTAATGCCTTCGCCGAACTGTCCTTCTGTAGAGGGAGCAAACATGGCATAGACATGTTTGCCGTCCACTAGTGCCTGACAGACATCTACCAAGCAGGACTTAGAACTGATCGCACCGAACGGGCAGCTATGGATACATCTGCCGCACTGGATACATTTTTTCTCGTCAATGATGCAGATGCCGTTTTCGTCCATGGAAATCGCTCCTACCGGACAGCTCCGGCGACATGGGCGAATCAGGTCTGCAATGGCGTTGTAGGGACATGCTGCCGCACACTTGCCGCATTCCCGACATTTCTGCGGGTCAATGTGTGCCCGCGTACGGCCAATATCGATTGCTCCGAAATGACAGGACTGCTGACAGGCTTTCCCCATGCACTTCTGGCAGTTGTCTGTGACAACGTAGCGGGAAATAGGGCAGTCCTCACATGCCGCCTGTACGACTTGTACCACAAGGTCGTTGTGTGATCCCTGCGGAGCCTTCCCCTCTGCAAGGCGGATTCGCTGCCGGACAATTTCCCGTTCTTTGTAGACACAGCAGCGGTATTTTGCTTTCGGACCGGGCATCATGCGATAGGGCAGCTCGTCTTTTTCTGTTTCAAATTTTCCGGCGAAAACCAATTTTGCGACTTCGCACAGAATATCATGTTTGATCTGAATGATCGTACCATCATTTGTTACCATATGGACCTCCGTTGCAGTTGTTGCAAGTCTTCTTTTTCTATTATACCATGAAATTTATCGTTTGTAAAGACAAGATTGTTAGGACAAATTTGCAGCAAAAATGCCCCAGCCGTAAAAAGCAGCAGGGGCATCAAAACATAATTTATTTCTAGTACTTTGTAACATTTAAATATTGCATAAAATATTAATGTGTGGTATAATAG
>ERZ772872.1425-NODE-1425-length-21592-cov-26.108929_pt1 | contig 21592 bp, 30 predicted proteins | sample MGYA00512132_ERZ772872 | MGnify/ENA primary metagenome ERZ772872 (study PRJEB29015, sample SAMEA2737724) | human gut metagenome | biome: human gut; feature: human-associated habitat; material: faeces | place: China | collected 2012 ...
GCTGGCTCTCTTCGTCCTGTTCGTCATCCTCTACATGGTCGGCATCGACCAGTGGGTATGTATCGGCTTCGGCGTGGCATCGTCCTCCGTCCTCGTATGGCAGACCTTCGCGCTGAACGCCCGGTACGGCGAACACGGACTGATGAAATTAGGGGCAACAAGGAGCCATCCCCGATACCTTATCAACCGGCGGCGGATCACCCGATTATTCAAACGGAAACGAAAGGAAGAAACGACATGAGGAATACATCCAAAATGACAACACTGGAAAACAAGTTCCCGCTATTGGCGGTGGAGCAAGGTTGCATCATCTCCAAAGACGCCGACATCACGGTGGCTTTCGAGGTGGAGCTTCCGGAGCTTTATACCGTGACGGGTGCGGAGTACGAGGCGATACACGGCTGCTGGTGCAAGGCGATCAAGGTGCTGCCGGACTTCTCCGTCGTCCACAAGCAGGACTGGTTCATCAAGGAGAAGTACACGCCGGAATTGCAAAAGGAGGACATGAGTTTCCTCTCACGGAGCTTCGAGCGTCACTTCAACGAGCGTCCGTACCTGAAGCACACGTGCTACCTCTACCTGACCAAGACGACGAAGGAGCGTAACCGGATGCAGAGCAATTTCAGCACGCTGTGCCGGGGGCATATCATCCCGAAGGTGCTTGACAAGGAAACCGCCGCGAAGTTCATGGAGGCAGCGGAACAATTCGAGCGCATCATCAACGACAGCGGCTTCGTCAGGCTGCGACGCCTCTCCACCGACGAGATTGTGGGGACGGACGGCAAAGCCGGACTGATAGAGCGTTACTTCTCGCTCATGCCCGAAGGCGACGCCACATTGCAGGACATCGACCTCTCGGCACGGGAGATGCGCATCGGCGACAACCGCCTGTGCCTGCACACCCTGTCCGACGCGGAAGACCTGCCCGGCACGGTAGCTACCGACACCCGGTATGAAAAACTCTCCACCGACCGCTCGGACTGCCGCCTCTCCTTCGCATCCCCGGTGGGGCTGCTGCTCTCCTGCAACCACATCTACAACCAGTACGTGATTATTGACAACAGCGAGGAGAACCTCCAAAAATTCGAGAAGTCCGCAAGGAATATGCAGTCGCTCTCGCGCTACTCAAGGAGCAACAGCATCAACCGCGAGTGGATAGACCGCTACCTGAACGAGGCGCACTCCTACGGGCTGACCTCGGTGCGGGCGCACTTCAACGTCATGGCGTGGAGCGACGACGCGGAGGAGCTGAAGCACATAAAGAACGACGTGGGCAGCCAGCTGGCAAGTATGGAGTGCGTGCCGCGCCACAACACCATCGACTGCCCGACACTTTATTGGGCGGCGATGCCCGGCAATGCTGCGGACTTCCCGGCGGAAGAGAGTTTCCACACCTTCATCGAACAGGCGGTGTGCCTGTTCACAGAGGAAACCAACTACCGCAGCTCGCTCTCGCCCTTCGGCATCAAGATGGTGGACAGGCTCACGGGAAAACCGCTACACCTCGACATTTCCGACCTGCCGATGAAGCGGGGCATCACCACGAACCGTAACAAGTTCGTATTGGGTCCTTCGGGCAGCGGCAAGTCGTTCTTCATGAACCACCTCGTGCGGCAATACTACGAGCAGGGCGCGCATGTGGTATTGGTGGACACGGGAAACTCCTATCAGGGATTGTGCGAGATGATACGGCGCAAGACGGGCGGCACGGACGGCGTGTATTTCACCTACACGGAGGAGAAGCCCATCAGCTTCAACCCGTTCTATACCGACGACTACGTGTTCGACGTGGAGAAGAAGGACAACATAAAGACGCTACTGCTGACACTCTGGAAGTCGGAGGACGACAAGGTGACGAAAACCGAAAGCGGGGAATTGGGCAGTGCCGTGAGTGCCTACATCGAGCGCATCAGGGCAGACCGGAGCATCGTCCCCTCGTTCAACACTTTCTATGAGTACATGCGCGACGACTACCGTAGGGAACTGGCGGAGCGTGACATCAAGGTGGAGAAGGAGGACTTCAACATCGACAACATGCTCACCACCATGCGGCAGTATTACCGGGGCGGACGCTATGACTTCCTGCTCAACTCGGCGGAGAACATCGACCTGCTGGGCAAACGGTTCATCGTCTTCGAGATTGATTCCATCAAGGACAACCGCGAACTGTTCCCGGTAGTGACCATCATCATCATGGAAGCCTTCATCAACAAGATGCGGCGTCTGAAAGGAGTGCGCAAACAGCTTATCGTGGAAGAGGCTTGGAAGGCTCTCTCGTCGGCAAATATGGCTGACTACCTGCGCTATATGTACAAGACGGTGCGCAAGTATTTCGGTGAGGCAATCGTGGTGACGCAGGAGGTGGACGACATCATTTCCTCGCCCGTCGTCAAGGAGAGCATCATCAACAACTCGGACTGTAAAATCCTGCTCGACCAGCGCAAGTACATGAACAAGTTCGACCAGATTCAGGCGTTGCTCGGACTGACGGAGAAGGAGAAGTCGCAGATACTCTCCATCAACATGGCGAACAACCCTTCACGGCTCTACAAGGAGGTGTGGATAGGCTTGGGCGGCACGCAGTCGGCGGTCTATGCCACCGAGGTGAGCGCGGAAGAATATCTGGCGTACACCACCGAGGAAACGGAAAAGGTGGAGGTGTACCGTCTGGCGGAGCAATTGGGCGGCGACATCGAAGCCGCCATCCGGCAGCTTGCCGAAAGGCGGAGAAACAGGCAATAAGCAATCAATAATCGGTAAAACAGATTTATCAACGAAAAAAGAAAAGCGTATGAGTATATCAAGAGCAAAGATGCTGCAAGTCAGCAAGTGTTTAATCGGGCTGGCGGTCATGGTGCTGCAATCCTGCGACGTGGCGGAGAACCGCCGCAACCTGCTGTGCGGGAACTGGGAAAGCGTGGAGGGCAAGCCCGACGTGCTTATCTACAAGGAGGGCGAAGCCTATAAGGTGACGGTATTCAAGCGGAGCGGCATCCGCCGCAAGCTGAAGCCGGAAACCTATCTCTTGCAGGAGGAGAACGGCAATCTGTTCATGAACACCGGATTCCGCATCGACGTGTCCTACAACGAGGCGACGGACATCCTGACCTTCTCGCCGAACGGGGACTACGTGCGTGTGAACCCGAAACCGGACCATCCGATAGGCGAGCAATAAATAATGAAATCCACTAAAATCCAAAGTAACATGAGAACAAGAATAACACTTATTATCTGCCTGTGCCTGTTTGCAGTCGGCAGGGCAAGCGCACAGTGGGCGGTGATAGACCCGTCCAACATCGCGCAGAGCATCGTGAACACCTCGAAGAACGTGGTACACACTTCCACGACCGCCCAGAATATGATAAAAAATTTTCAAGAGACCGTGAAGATTTACGAACAGGGCAAGAAGTATTACGACGCACTCAAATCCGTGAACAATCTGGTAAAGGACGCCCGGAAGGTGCAGCAGACCATCCTGATGGTGGGTGACATCACCGACACCTATGTGACCAGTTTCCAGAAGATGATGCGTGACGACAACTTCACGGTGGAGGAACTGGGAGCCATCGCCTTTGGCTACACCAAGTTATTGGAGGAATCCAACGATGTGCTGACGGAACTGAAGAATGTGGTGAATATCACCACGCTCTCCATGACGGACAAGGAGCGCATGGACGTGGTGGAACGCTGCTACTCCAAAATGAAGCGTTACCGCAACCTCGTGAGCTACTACACCAACAAGAACATTAGCGTGAGTTACCTGCGTGCGAAGAAGAAAAACGACCTTGACCGCATCATGGGGCTGTACGGGAACATGAACGAAAGATATTGGTAGCCTATGAATTTCGACAACCTTCACCAAATTCTGCGCTCGCTCTACGAACAGATGATGCCGCTATGCGGGGACATGGCGGGCGTGGCGAAAGGCATCGCCGGGCTGGGCGCACTCTTTTATGTGGCCTACCGGGTATGGCAGTCGCTGGCGAGAGCCGAACCGATAGACGTGTTCCCTATGCTCCGCCCGTTCGCTATCGGTCTGTGCATCATGTTCTTTCCGACGGTGGTACTGGGTACGATAAACAGCATCATGTCGCCCGTCGTGCAGGGTACGGCAAAGATGCTGGAGGCGGAAACGCTGGACATGAACCGATACCGTGAGCAGAAGGACAAACTGGAGTACGAAGCGATGATGCGCAATCCCGAAACCGCCTACCTCGTGTCAAATGAGGAGTTTGACAAACAACTGGAAGAACTGGGCTGGTCGCCCGGCGACATGGTGACGATGGCGGGGATGTACATCGAGCGCGGGATGTACAACATGAAGAAGGGCATCCGCGACTTCTTCCGCGAGATACTGGAACTGATGTTCCAAGCCGCCGCCCTCGTGATAGACACCATCCGCACCTTCTTCCTCGTGGTGCTGGCGATACTCGGTCCGATAGCCTTCGCCATATCGGTGTGGGACGGCTTCCAAAGCACGCTTACACAGTGGATATGCCGCTACATACAGGTCTATCTGTGGCTGCCCGTGTCGGATATGTTCAGCACCATACTGGCGAAGATACAAGTGCTGATGCTGCAAAGCGACATCGAACGGATGCAGGCTGACCCGAACTTCTCGCTGGATTCGAGCGACGGGGTGTACATCGTCTTCATGATAATCGGCATCATTGGTTACTTCACCATCCCCACGGTAGCAGGCTGGATTATCCAAGCCGGAGGCATGGGAAGCTACGGTCGCAACGTGAACCAGACGGCAGGACGAGCCGGAAGTATGGCGGGCAGCGTGGCGGGCGCAGCCGCAGGAAACGTGGTCGGACGTGTCGGGAAGCTGCTGAAATAATCAACTGACAATTAAAAACGAATAAACAACAATGGAATTTAAGTCACTTAAAAACATCGAATCATCGTTCAGGCAGATACGCCTGTTCGGTATCGTCTTCCTCTCGCTGTGCGCCGTGATAACGGTATGGAGCGTGTGGAGTTCCTACCGCTTCGCGGAGCGGCAACGGGAAAAGATTTACGTGCTGGACAACGGCAAGTCGCTGATGCTGGCTCTCTCGCAAGACTTGTCGCAGAACCGTCCGGCAGAAGCGAGGGAACACGTGCGCCGTTTCCACGAGCTGTTCTTCACGCTCTCACCCGAAAAGAGCGCGATAGAGCATAACGTGAAACGCGCCCTGCTATTAGCGGACAAAAGCGTGTACAACTACTATTCGGACTTTGCCGAGAAGGGGTACTACAACCGCATCATCGCCGGGAACATCAATCAGGTGTTGAAGGTGGACAGCGTGGTGTGCGATTTCAACGGCTATCCCTACCGTGCCGTGACCTACGCCACGCAGAAGATCATCCGGCAGAGCAACGTCACCGAGCGCAGCCTCGTGACTACGTGCCGCCTCTTGAACTCGTCCCGTTCGGACGACAATCCCAACGGTTTCACCATCGAGGGATTCACCATCATCGAGAACAAGGATTTACAAACCATCAAAAGGTAAACGGACATGAAGAAAATCAAAAAATCATTTTGGCGTGCGTACTGGAAGCTCCACGACAAAAAGAAAATGCTGGTGGCAAGGCTCAAAGGCTATCTGGACGGTTTGCCCCCGAAGACACGCAGGCGCATCGTGCTGGCGATGCTCGCCGCCTTTGCGGTGCTTGCCCTCTACACCTTCGGCAAAGCCGTCTATGAAATCGGCAGGAATGACGGCAGCCGGATGGTAACAGACCATGCCGGACAGGTGGAACTGTCCATAAAGCCGGACAACAATCATAATGTAATACCTTATTTATATGGAACAGACGAAGAATGAACCTAAAAACGAGAACAAGGCGGCTCCCGACAACGGGAAACCGAAGAAGGAGCGCAAGCCGCTGACCGAAGCCCAAAGGCTGAAACGTCAGAAAATGATAGTGCTGCCCGCTATGGTGCTGGTATTCATCGGTGCTATGTGGCTGATATTCGCCCCGTCTTCCGACAAGGAGCAGCAACCGGGAACGGGTGGTTACAACATCGAAATGCCCGACGCTGACAAGGCGAACCGCCAGATCATCGGCGACAAGGCGAAAGCCTACGAACAGGGAGCAATGGAGGAACGGCAGGAGAACCGCAGCCGCGCCATGCAGGAACTGGGCGATATGTTCGACCGCGAGGTGGCGGAAACGGACGGCGGCAGGGACTTCGACCTTGCTAATCCCGGAAATGCGGAAGAAGCAACATCAACATCATCCGCTCCGAAAACCATCCAATCATCCGCAGCCGCCTACCGCGACCTCAATGCCACGCTCGGCAACTTCTACGAGCAGCCGAAGAACGACAACGCGGAAATGGATGAACTGTTGGAGCGTATCGCCTCGCTGGAATCGGAATTGGAAAGCGAGAAAGGCAAGGTGTCCGCTATGGATGACCAAGTGGCACTCATGGAGAAGTCCTATGAACTGGCGGCAAAGTACATGGGCGGACAGAACGGCACACAGCCACCTGTCGGACAGGCGGCAGAGCCTTGCCCCGTGCAGAAAACCGGAAAGAACACGGCTGCACCTGTCAGGCAGGTGGCGCATCAGGTTGTATCCTCGCTCTCACAGCCGATGAGCAACGCCGAGTTTGTCGCCTCCTTCTCGCAGGAGCGTAACCGCAGTTTCAATACGGCGGTGGGCGTCACGACCGTATCAGACAAGAACACCATATCGGCGTGTGTCTATGGGGCGCAGAGCGTGACCGACGGGCAAGCTGTCAAACTCCGGCTGCTGGAGCCGATGGAGGTAGCGGACAAAATCATCCCCCGCAATGCGGTGGTGGTAGGCACAGCAAAGATTCAGGGCGAACGGCTTGACATAGGAATCACGTCGTTGGAATATGACGGCACTATCATTCCGGTGGAGCTGGCGGTGTATGACACGGACGGGCAACCCGGTATCTTTATTCCCAACTCGATGGAAATGAATGCCGTCAGGGAGGTTGCCGCCAACATGGGCGGCTCGCTGGGCAGCAGCATCAATATCTCCACCAACGCAGGGGCGCAGCTTGCCTCCGATTTGGGCAAGGGGCTGATACAAGGCACAAGCCAGTATATCGCCAAGAAGATGCGTACCGTCAAGGTGCATCTGAAAGCCGGGTATAAGGTAATGCTCTATCAGGACAGGAATTGAAAACAGAAAAAGTAACAACAATCCAATTTTTATTTACCACTAAAATCCAAAGTAATGAGAAAAGTAATCATCATGTTTGCCCTCGCTATGGGCATCGTAACTGCCAACGCGCAGGAGAACGTAACCGTTGGAAAGGACAACGGAAGTGAACAACCGACCTTGACAAAGGAGGTCTATCCGCAGAAGGAGGCGGACGGCGACCTGTATCACGGTCTGACGAGAAAGCTGGGCTTTGACCGTATGGTTCCCCCGCACGGCTTGGAAGTGACCTACGACAAGACCGTGCATGTCATCTTCCCGGCGGAGGTGCGCTATGTCGATTTAGGCTCTCCCGACCTGATCGCGGGCAAAGCCGACGGAGCGGAGAACGTCATCCGTGTGAAGGCAACCGTGAGGAACTTCCCGAACGAAACCAACATGTCCGTAATCACGGAGGACGGGAGTTTCTACACTTTCAACGTGAAGTACGCCGCCGAGCCGCTGCTGCTCAACGTGGAGATGTGCGACTTCATCCATGACGGCGAGGCGGTGAACCGTCCGAACAACGCGCAGGAAATCTACCTGAAAGAGCTGGGCAGCGAAAGCCCGATGCTGGTGCGCCTTATCATGAAGTCCATCCACAAGCAGAACAAGCGTGAGGTGAAGCATATCGGCTGCAAGCGTTTCGGCATCCAGTACCTTCTGAAAGGCATCTACACGCACAACGGGCTTCTGTATTTCCACACGGAAATCAGGAACCAGAGCAACGTGCCTTTCGATGTGGACTACATCACGTGGAAAATCGTGGATAAGAAGGTGGCGAAGCGTACCGCCGTGCAGGAGCGTATCATCCTGCCGCTCCGCGCGCAGAACTACGCCACGCTCGTGCCGGGCAAAAAAAGCGAACGCACGGTCTTCACGATGGCGAAGTTCACCATCCCCGACGGCAAGTGCCTCGTGGTGGAACTGAACGAGAAGAACGGCGGCCGCCACCAGTCCTTCGTGATCGAGAATGAGGACTTGGTGCGCGCCAATACCATCAACGAACTCCAAGTGCGCTGACCATGAGAAAGTACATCGCAATAATCATAGCGTCGCTTGCCCTGTTCGCAGGGCAGGCGCACGCCCAGCGATGCCTGCCGAAGATGCAGGGCATCGAAATCAAGGCGAACATGGCGGACGGCTTCAAGCCCGGCGGCAACGACGGGGGGTACAGCTTCGGGGCGGCTTTCTCCACCTACACGAAGAAGGGGAACAAATGGGTGTTCGGAGGGGAGTATCTCCTGAAAAAGAACCCCTACAAGGACACCGCCATACCTGTGGCGCAGTTCACGGCGGAGGGCTGCTACTATTTCAAGATACTTTCCGATGCCCGTAAAATCGTGTTCGTCTATGCGGGGGCTTCGGCTCTTGCCGGGTATGAATCGGTGAATTGGGGCGAAAAGATGCTGCATGACGGTTCGACACTGCATGATCGGGACGCCTTCATCTATGGCGGTGCGCTGACGCTTGATGTGGAGTTTTACGTGGCTGACCGTATCGCCCTGCTCGCCAACCTCCGGGAGCGTTGCCTGTGGGGTGGCGACACAAAGAAGTTCCATACCCAATTCGGGCTGGGCATCAAGTTCGTCATCAACTGACACACGCCGCATGGAAGGGACCAATATAGACGCCATGAGGCAAATATCCCTCGCGGACTTTCTCGCACGGTTGGGACATGAGCCTGTCCGAAGGAGCGGAAACGAATTTTGGTATCGTGCGCCGTACCGCAATGAGCGCACGCCCTCTTTCCGTGTGAACGTGGCGAAACGGCTCTGGTACGACTTCGGCTTGGGCAAGGGCGGTGATATCTTCACGCTTGCCGGGGAGTTTGCACGAAGCGGTGACTTCATGGCGCAGGCAAGATTCATAGCGGAAACTGTGCGTATGCCATTTGTCGCAGCGGAAAAGCCGTTGTTCCTGCCGGAACCGTCCGAACCTGCCTTTGAGGGAGTGGAAGCCGTCCCGCTGCTCCGCTCACCACTGACGGACTATCTGGCGGAACGGGGCATCCCTTATGCCGTTGCATCCCGCCACTGCTGCCGCCTGAACTACGGCGTGCGTGGAAAGCGGTATTTCGCAGTTGGCTTTCCGAACGTGGCTGGCGGCTATGAAATCCGGAGCCGTTATTTCAAGGGATGCGTGCCGCCGAAAGATGTGTCGCTGGTCAAGGCGGAAGGCTTTTTGACTGACGTGTGCAGTGTATTTGAGGGCTTCATGGACTTTCTGTCCGCTGCTGCACTCGGCATAGGCGGCAATGGCGACAGCCTTGTGCTGAACTCCGTCGCCAACGTGGGTAAGGCGGTGAAACACTTAGACGGGTACGGGCGCATCGACTGCTTCCTCGATCGTGACGACGCCGGGCGGAGGACGCTGGAAGCCCTCAAAGGACACTACGGCGGACGTGTCTGTGACCGTTCCGCATTCTATGACGGTTGCAAGGACTTGAACGAGTATCTGCAACTGACAGCAAAAAAAGAAATGAACAATAACTTAAAAATCAAAGGACAATGAACATACTGAACAACAAAAACAAGAGAACATCCATCTTCAAGGCGTTGGCACTCTGCCTGTTCGCCGCCGTGTCGCTCACGCTCGCATCGTGTGACGATGACATGGACATCCAGCAATCCTATCCCTTCACGGTAGAAACCATGCCCGTGCCGAACAAGGTCACAAAGGGGCAGACGGTGGAAATCCGCTGTGAACTGAAAAGGACGGGCGATTACGCCAACACGCTCTACACCATCCGGTATTTCCAGTTCGAGGGGGAAGGCACGCTGAAAATGGCGAGCGGCATCACTTTTCTGCCCAACGACCGCTACCTGCTCGAAAACGAAAAGTTCCGCCTGTACTACACGGCAGAGGGCGACGAGGCGCACAACTTTATCGTGGTGGTGGAGGACAATTTCAAAAATTCCTACGAATTGGAATTTGACTTCAACAACCGGAACGTGAAGGACGACATTCAGACCGTCATCCCCATAGGCAATTACAAACCTCTGCCAAGATGATGCGTGTATTCATGGCTATCTTCTGTTCGCTGCTGGCAGTCTGCTCCGTGTCCGCACGGGACAGCCGTCAGAAGGGGACGGACGGGCAGGCGGCAATCTACCGCCTGCCGCCTTTCGAGCGGGCGGTTCGCTGTACGAAGTATTTTGAGGGCTGGCACTCGGAGAAACACCATCCATACGTGGGCTGGGGTCACCGGTTGCAGCCGGGGGAAAGGTATTCGGCACGTACCATGACGAAACGGCAGGCGGACGTTCTCCTGCGGAAAGACTTGCGGAAGTTCTGCGCCATGTTCCGCAAGTTCGGGCGTGACAGTCTGCTCCTTGCCACGCTCGCCTACAATGTCGGTCCATACCGGCTTTTGGGGAGCGGGAAGATACCCAAAAGCACGCTGATCCGAAAATTGGAGGCGGGCGACAGGAACATTTACCGGGAATATATCGCTTTCTGCAACTACAAGAGGAAACGGCACGCCATGCTGCTCAAACGGAGAAAGGCGGAGTTTGCACTGCTGTACATTCCGTAACATGGCAAATGCCTGACAAATGAAACTCCGATGAAGCCGCAACTTCATCGGAGTTTCCGCTTTTCATACATTCGGGATTTTTCCTTTGCCGATTACTTCACCATCCCTGCAATGCTCTATGATGCCGGGCGAAAATCCCATCTCCCCGATTGCGATGTGCCGGATATACTCCGCATATTCCTGACCTTGAAAATTCCTCCCCGTAAGGTTTTTGAAAATCATCCTTATGCTTGTTCCGTCATCGCTGTACAGGATGATTTTTCCGTTCTGTCTGATTTCTTCCATGATTGAAACTTGTTTTTGTGAATACTATCGTAGATTGGGACAGCGGTTTCTTTGCTACTTTCTTTGTCCGCCATCATGCTCACCGAAAGAAAGTAGGGCGGCTTTCGCCGCCGCCACTCAAAAACGGGTGTAGAGTCCCGTTACCATCGTGAACATTTCTTCCAGCATATCGCAGTATATGCCCTCGTGCGTTTCGATGTCCTTCGTCTTGCACTCGAATGTCTTTTTACTGAACGTTTTGCGGTAGAAACGCATATTGTAGAGGTCTAATCCTGCATCGTAGATGATGTCAAGGCGGTTTGCGCTCGTCTTGTTCCTCGCAAGGCTCATGCGCAATCCGTTACCCATGTCTATAAAGTCCTTGCTTCCCGTCATGGCGGCAAAGCGTCTGCCGCCTATCTGCTCTAAAATCGTCTTTGCTATCATGCTTTTCTTGGTTTTAGGTTGGCGGTGCGGACACCGCCAACTGGTTTAACATTCTGTTATCTCGGCAATGGGTGTGTTTCGTTTCAACCATTCCATCAGGCACTCCATATTGTACTCGCTTGTGATGACTGCCGTATGGCTGTTGATGGCGGTAAACCTGCTACTTTCATAGTCATCTATCCACCCTTTTAGGGTATCAACTCCCCACGCTTCGGCATCGTCAAAGATACCGTCCAATACCGTAATAGGCTCGCTGAACTTCACTATCAGCGTTTGATAGGCTGCGTTCATCGGTTGTCCTCCTTCCCTTCCTTTGCCGTGAGCCACTTGTCCCGTGCGGCTCGGCACTCGTCCAACGTGGGTTTTACACAAGAGAACAACTCTCCGTCTGTGGGGTGGCGGTAGTCGTACTGCACAAGTGTCCGCTTGCGTCTGCCGATACCTAATTGGAAACGCTCGTATTTTTCCGTACCTGCTTCGGTGCAGGTGCTTGCTCCGTTGATGGTCATCCGTGTTGCCATAATCATCTATTTTTGAATGAATTTTTCTAAATACTTTTCCTGCACTCCGAGTGCTTCCGCATAGACACTCAATTGGGCTGCATAACGGGTACGGTAGTAGCTTCTCTCCATTTCGTTCTTGGATAATCCGATATGCGCCCTTATATCGTTCAAATGCCTTTTGACGATATACTTGTAGCAATGAAGTTTCCTCTTTCTGTCCATAATCATATTCTTTATCTGTTAGAAATGCACTGACAACACTCTGTTTTTCATCACCATTTCGGGGGCGCTCGTGTAGCGTTGATGCAGGTAGAAATGGTGGGAGCCGAAGCCGTAAAGGAAAAACCTGTCAAGTTCGTGCTTCTCGGCAAAGTCCTTTACACTCTGTCTTAACTGCTCCTCACTCGTTGCAAGAGTGAGGAGGTTCACAAATTCAAGGAACATCGTGGGGATTTTATCGTCCCACAGACAAATCATGCTTTCAATTCTTACTTCCATACTATTGGGTATTATAGGTTGATACTATGCCGCTTCCATCCGCTGGCGGATAAGGTTCACGTTGCTGTTCACAAGGTTTACAATGCGGTCGTGGTACTCGGTATTGGAATTGTGCAAGCCACGACTTTGCACCACCTCCAATGTCTTCAAGGAAACCTCCACCGTTTCTATGCGCTTGCCGTCAATGGTGGCGGATAGGATAAGGGAGTTCTTTTCAAGGAAATAGGAGTTGGAAAACACGCAATGGTGCAGTTCCGTCCCTTCCGCTGCAAACTCCGCCACGCTCTCCAACACACGCACCTGCAAAGTGCCGTCCGTAAAGGCAATGCCGAAGAATATGCCTTTGAGTTTGCGGTATGCCTTCTCGTGTTTCTTCGCTTGGCGGATGCGTTCCTCCAACTTCTTGCGCTCTATCTCCTTGTTGCGCTTGTGCATAAGTCTGTCGTGTTCGGCTTTGAGGTCGGAGGGACAGACGTACTTCGGGCTGTTCGTGTCCTTGCCGAAATGACGCAGGAGGTCTATGGTGTCACGCCACATGGAGCCGTCCGAAATGGTGTAACCGTTACGGATACATATCTTTATGGATGCCCAATACCTCTCTATGTCAAAGGAACTGCGGATGTAGTGGCGCAACATGGGATATTGCCCTGCCTTCAACAGCGTTTCGGCTCGGCTGTCGGAAAGGATAGCCGTGAAAAGGTCGTAAGGCAGTATGTTGTGGTATTCGCCATTGAAGCCGTTGCGTTTCAGTTCGGGTATGAAACGCTGTCGGGGATAGGTGCAGACGGGGTTTATATCGTATGCACGGAGTTTGTTGTTCTTGCGTACCTCCATGTCGCTGTATTCCGCCCATAGGTCGTAGTAAAGTATGGACATTCCTCGCAGTCGGGCGACAGTGACGGTTGTGCCTTTGGGCGAAATCCACCTTTGCACCACTTCATAAATGGAATACCCGGCTGCCTGCCCTGCCTTGTATCGGGATTTGACGAAGAAGAAGCGTATCACTTGGTACTGCTTGCAGGTGGTGATGATGCAGAAATACTCGTTCTCGTTGAAAACCCTCTTTCGGGTGCGCAACGCTTCCAGCTCCATTCCGCAATGTGGGCAGGTGCATCCGCAAACGGTGTCCGCAAGGTCGTGTTCACTTTTCCATGAATGTCCGCACTCGGTGCAGATGTTCGTGCCGTCCGCCCTCTTGATGGCGTAATGCTTGAAGCAATGACGGAAAGCGTATGCCCTCTGTGTGGCGGTCAATTTGGGCAGTCGCTCGCTTAATCGTGCGACTTCCTGCTGTATGGGTGTTCTCGGTTTCATAATCAGAAATTGAATAGGTTGGGTTGTTGTACTTCTTGTGCGGTCGCTTTGGTGGCGGTTCTCGGCTTGCTGCGGTTCTGCAACTTGCGGAGTTCCTCCTCTTGGTATCTGCGGAGTGCGTTCTGCCGTGCTTCCGCCTTTTCCTCTGCCGTGAGTTCCACAACGTGGTTCACCGCCACTTGGCATTGGATAGGCTTGCCCACCTCTATCTCGTTCTCGTCATAGTAGTGGACTGCTTGCCCGAATATCTCCCCGTCCGTGAAGCCGTTGCAACCGCTCCGCTGCACGTAGTTGAGAATGTAGGTGACGCAATCGTCTATGTTCTTGGCAGGGTTGCGGTAGTTCTTCGCAAAGAGCGCATCTTCCGCTGCACGCTGCTCCAAGTGCATCTGTATCGTTCTCTTGAAATGTTCTGTTCCTTTCATATCGCTGTCGTTTTTATCAGTTATACATTTTTCCGTTTTCCAAAAACTCGTAGTCGTTGGCTGCGCAACTCTCCTCGAAACCTTCCTCACTGCACTGGAATTCCATATCGTCACGGCACGACTTGAAGAAACTGTCAAGACACTTGTCCATGAGGTCGTACAGAGTGGTTCGGGTGTCGGGGGCTTTCAGAAAGTCGTAGATGGGTCGCAGGATGTCCTCGTCTGCGCAATAGCCTGTCAGTACGCAACAGTTATCCGTGAATACCCTGCTTTTGCGTCTTTTATTGTAATTGCCTTTGAGGTAGTAGGTTTTCGGCTTGAATAGGGTGTGCCAATAGTTATTGACGATGTATTTCAGAAGCCGTATGCCGTTGAGTTCTTCTTCCTCTCCGCTGTAACGTGAGGTGAAGCGGTAGGAATAACGGCACGTGTCGTAACTCCAATCGTTCACTTTGACCCTGAACACACTTTCAAATGCTTCCAGCGTGTTGCGGTTGTCGCTGTCCCAACCGTATTCAAAAGTGCGTAGCCATTCATTGTATGCGGTATCTCTCGCTGCTGCGGAGAGTTCGGCTAATTGGAATAGGTCGTATGTCCTTGTTATCGTTCTCATATCGCTGTCGTTTTAGATGGTCTGTTTCAGTATCTCTCTCCAATAGGTCGGCTCCACCTCGCTCAAAAGGAAGTCTGTAAAATCCCTCCGTGCGTCCTTGTTCAGTTCTCGGTAGAGTTCACGGAACACGGATATGTTGCCGTTGATGTACGTTTCAACCATATACACGAAGATGTTGTCCACCTCGTAGTATCTGCATTGCTGCGCTGCCGTCTTGCTGCTTCTCTTTGCCATGTCGGTAAGGGTTAAAGGGTGAATAACCAAAGGATGAAACCGAAGAAGGCGGTTGCGGAAAGGATAGCCACGATTACGCCTATCGCCACTCGGAACACTCCGTTTACAATCTCTCTAATGATGCCCCAAAGGATGCCGAACACCCCGAAGGCGGTGCGCACCATCAAGCCGCATATCGCAAGCCCTATGTACTGCGCCATTTGTCTGAAATTTGCCGTTGCCGTCATATTTTCGCTGTTTTTGATTTTTTGTTTTTTTTATGCGGATTCAAGAGCTGAGGGAGTTGAGTTTCAAACTATCTTATTTGCCTCTCGTTTATCCGACATTTTTTTTAATGCGTCTTTCTGTCGCATCGGTCGTTTTCGTTTCGGGTGCTTAAAAAGGTAGGGATTAGGGGATGCAAGGTTTTTCGGGAAAAATACTACCCGCAGGGCTGGAGATTTTTCCCGAAAACAGGAGGCTTGACCTTGCATTCCCGTCCAATCCCGGAATTACCTTTGCGCCCAGAACGGAAATGACAACCTGATGCGCTCCCTGAAAGACGCGAAAATGGAGGTAAACGGAAGTGGAGGCAGATTGGACAGGAAAACTTCAAAAGAGAAATCCGTGAAAAAGGGAAAACGCCAAAAGGAAAAGGGACACTGCCGGAGGCGTGAAACCGGGCAAACCACCGGCAAGGAAGTATGATTTTGTATGTCTGGCCGAACGTGTCCGGTCGGACAGATAAAATCATTCTTCCCGGTTTGCCTGCCGTGTGTGACGGCTTGTTCCATTTATGGATCGGGCGGTCAGACACGGCTTTCCGCTTACGGCACAAAGGAACAGCGGAAAAAGAAAAATCGTCAGAAACCCGTAAAAGCACCTCTTTGGCATAAGCACAAAAGAAATGAGCCTTGCATCATCAGTCTAAACTGTTGTTTAGGCGTGAGGCAAAGCCCTTTTCTTCGCTTATGCGGCAGTCGGCATACGTTCGTCCAAAATCCTTTTGTACGATGGTGTGCCGACGGATAAAATCGCTTTTACGGAAAAACTTGTATGAGAAGAAAAAAATTAGGGAGATTCATTTCAAAATCTCCCGTTTTATTGTTACTTTTGCATACGAAGAGTTCTTTGAAGGTTACGCAACGCGCAGAAGGATGATGCAGTAGATAACTAACTAAATCGTAACCTATTACTATCATGAGCAATTAACCTACGCTCACTTCCAATAAATTACACTCTTTTCGTAACTTCTAGTGACAAATATACGAAAAGGCGGGCGACATTCGTCGAACTCGTTCGAAAAGAATGTCCGAACCGCCTCCCATATTCCATACAACATACATACTTCCTTCCCTGCACCCGGGAAATTCCCCGCATGCCGATCCCGTCGGAAAATTCCATTGTAAACAAAAAGGATCGGGGCAGGGAGTTGCAGACTAACCGCAAACCATGTGCCTCAAAGTTCGAGAGCCATCCATACGCACCGCCCGTCGAAGCAATCCGCACCTCCCGACACGATTCAAGATGAAACCCGTTCACCTCCCACACCCGCCGCAGCCGGCATCGCCGCACAATCGGTCCGGCTGCGGAGTCATCTATTTTTTAGACAGCCGATTGCCCGTTTGGGAAAAAGTTTCTATATTTGCGGACCGTATCAACCTCTTATATTGGGTGCGAAGCCACGACCGGGAACATCAATCCGTTGATTTTCGGAGGATTGCAGAGTAAGATCCCTGCATGGTAGGCAAACACAGCGATAATGTTGAACGCAGAAATCATCAAAAAAATTGTTGCAACAATGAACAAGGATGCAGTAATCCGGCTCGTCAACGAGCAGATGTGGACCAAGACGGATGTTCCGTCGTTCCAGGCCGGTGATACGATCACCGTTACGTACAAGATCGTCGAGGGTAACAAGGAGCGCCTGCAGAGCTTCCGCGGCGTAGTTATCCAGATCAAGGGTACGGGCAAGACCAAGATGTTCACGATCCGCAAGATCTCCAACGGCATCGGCGTCGAGCGTATCTTCCCCCTCTATTCGCCCCACATCGAGAGCATCGAGGTAAACAAGCAGGGCGTGGTTCGTCGCGCACGCATCTACTACCTGCGCGACCTGACCGGCAAGAAGGCCCGCATCAAGGAGAAGCGCATGACCCGCACGGAGAAGAAATAATCCCGCGGTCGGAAAGAGAAAACAGGATGTCTGAAAAGGCATCCTGTTTTTTTGCGTCCGAAAGAAGCGCGGAACCGACCGGAGACGTCAGAGAACGATGCCGCCGGTCTTTTCAGCGCATCGTATTCAGCCTGGAGCCGGGCCAAAGCCGCCTCGTTGCAGCGTTCGACCAGACCGTGCAGGGCTGCGACCTCCTCCGGAGCGAGTCCCAGGCTGGCGACGATTTCGGGCGTCAGCCGGGATGGTTCTGTAAGGGGCAGAACGAAAACTCCAAAAGGGATAAAAGAGATGAAACGATTGTAAAGTAGATAGTTAGGATAGAACGGCCAAATTTTGGCTGCGTAATTTACCGTAATTTCAGTGCAGGAATTTCAAGGCGAAACGCCCCAATTCAATGCGTAACCGCAATATTCAGTGGTAATTCACCACAAAGACGAGCCCGCACGACCATTTAAACGTGGTTTGTGCGGGCTTTATAGTATAATGACCGATCTGTCCCCTATTTGAGCGAGTTCAGACGCAGCGACGCCTTGATAAAAGCAAGCGCCCGGATGCGGTTGATGTGTATCTCCATCGGTTTGTGGTGCTCGTTATAGCTGACCAGCACGATGTGATCAGGTATATCGGATTTTTGCAGGTATTTCACCGAAACGTACTCGTCTCCGTCAATGTCGAACGAAATCAGATACATTTCACCCCATATAATGCTGTGCATGATGTCATGTACCTGCTTGTAAAACACGATGTCTCCGCTTTTCAGCAGCGGGTACATCGAATCCCCTACGATACGCAGTCCTCCGTCGCATTTGGGGATCAGTGTCGTCTCCATGACCCGACGATCGACTGGCTGTATTGGTCTGCAAACAGCGGAACAAGACCAGCGACGGCCTCCATGTCATATATAGGTATCTGCTGACGGTCTATCAGGCGATCGGTTCGCAGTTTGAAAACGTTATCTACAACAACTGTTTCTGTATTATCGTTTGAGGACGTTTTTTGGAGTTTTCGTTTGTCCTCATTTATGTCCTCAAATTTGTCCTCATTTTGTTTGAGGACGTTTTTTGGAGTTTTGGTAAGCAAAATTTCGCCTGCTCCTGTCAACAACCAACTTGGATTAATATCCGGATAGACGGATAGGATTTTTTCTAATTTATCGGAGCCGATTCCCTTTCCTTGCTTCAAAGACTTTCCAAAAGACGCATTAGACATACCAATACTACGCTCAAACGCAGCGACGGTAACACCTTTCAGATCAATGTATTCTTTAAGCCGTTCTAAAACCATACTCCACGAATTAGAAAAATTCCTAATTTTATTTGGATTTTAGGATATATCCTATTGTCTTTGCCTTAACTTAATATTACAAAAGTATACAAAAAAAATGAATACAAGCACGGAAAACCGAGAAAAACGGTTGGAGGCCATTCGGAACGGTCTCCGGCGTGGGGATAGAACCCGCATTGCTCAGCTTGCGGAGGTTCGCCCCGAGTGGGTTTGGTGGGTGCTGACGGGCCGTGGCGTAAGTGAGCGAGTTCTGACGATTGCCGAGAAAGTGATCGCCGAACGGAACCAGCAAAACTAATGTTTAAACAATTACAAGCATGACAACAACAGAACGGCACTTGGCCAACATGATGCTAATAGCAGGACAACGCTGGATAGAAACCGGGAGACCAGAAGATCTGGCGACCCTGCACCGACGTATCAATCAACTCCAGCATTATCGGGACCTTGTAAAGGCTCAATGTGCAGGTAAAAATCGAGATCCTCGATATGTGCAAGATGTTTCTGTACGCAAAACGCACGGAAAGCAGCTTCAGTCTCGGCAATCCTCGAAACGCACCCTTGAATATCGATCGTACAAAAAACCTCTCTGCAATCGTCAGCAAGAGGCAAGTTGTCGGAGATCTCACAAGAGCAGCACGGAAAGCACACCTCAAAGCAACGCAGCAGTTTGCGGATTTTTGATACTTCTTTCGTCTTTACCACGATAGAAAATACGCAACTGGACCATAGTCTGATCGGGTTCTTGGGCATCATAGAGAACTTGATTAAGTGGTTAGATTCTACAAGTTAGTTAAAAGTTTCGAAAATACAACGTTTAAACCGACTTTAACCATGTTACCGGAACTGGAACCCTACATCGCCCGGTATTACGACAAGTGGCTGAACTATTCGCAGTACATCTGTACCCGTTGGAATATCAGGCGTAAAGCATATGATATTATGGCTGATGTTCTCGTCGAGTTTTGCTGCAAACCGGATGAATTTTTATTCGATCTGCTAACCTGTGAGCAACAAGGAGGACACAAACTACTTAATTGTGTCATAAAGGCGATCAGATTCCGGGTCGTTGACTTTATTCGGCAAAAGCGAGTGGTTTCTTGTGATATAGGAAAGCACGTATATCATTTATCAGCCCCGGATGACGATGATCTTCAGACTGAAATTTCCAACGAAATGCGCGAAGCCGAAGCGATGTTTCGGGATGATAGTCTCGTGATCCCAGTTGCCACGTCAACAAAAACAACCATTTCGACAGGTGTGTGGTTAGACAGTTATATTTATAAACGTTCCTGCCCGGAAAAAGCGAGACTGCGGGTTGTGTATCGGGCACAGATTTGCGCTCACGGAAAGAGGATCAAACAAGTTGTACGTTCTACACGCAGCGAAGCCATGGCTGCCATGCTCCAATATCAGATGCAACATACCCTCTAAAACGAAACAATTTAATACCCATAATAATTATGATACGTAAATGGATGAAAAAACTTCTCGCACCGATCGTGCGAGAAGTTCTTAACGAGGAAAAACTTCAGGAACAGGTTATCGGCCATATCGTAACAGCCTTAAAGGAGGCTCTTGACAGTGGCGAGTGCGACAATCTGAAACGACCTAATGTTTAATATCAATGTGTAGTCCGTCAGCTAATTTGTGGATGGCGTTACCGATGTTGTAATAGTCCATTACACCTACAACTGTTCCACAGGCTGCACACTGCACAAATGTTAGCTTAAATCGGCTGTCTTTAACATTCGCTTCTTTCATTTCAAAACGGGTTCCTTCACAACGAGGACATTTAGATATAGCCATAATTATAAAATTTAGTTAATAAGGTTTTGCACCCACAAGTTAACTAAAAATCCCGTGAATGCAAAGGCATTGTTTCGGAGCGATACCGACACGGGAGCAAAAAATAGAACGTGCCTTACGATTCTGCAAATAAAACTATGAAAACGGATAAGTTGATATTGGATGCTTGCTGCGGACCTCGCATGATGTGGTTTGACAAGCAGAACCCGCTGGCTGTGTTCATGGACATCCGGGATGAAGAATGTACACTATGCGACGGACGGAATTTAGAAGTACATCCGGATGTGGTTGGCGACTTCCGAAATATGCCCTTTGAGGATGCAACGTTTCGCCTTGTTGTGTTTGATCCCCCGCATCTTGTTCGCCTTGGAGCAAATAGCTACACGGCGCATAAATATGGTAAATTATTCTCCAGCTGGGAAACAGATTTGAAGCAAGGCTTCGACGAATGTATGCGAGTGCTGAAACCCGAAGGGATTTTGATTTTCAAATGGAACGAAACACAGATTGCAGCAAGCCGGATCATCAAAATTTTCGGAGTGAATCCACTCTTCGGCCATAAAAGTGGCAAGAACTCAAAAACACAGTGGATGTGTTTTCTGAAATCTGCTTATTAACGTCTGTTTAAACAGGTTTAAACACGATTTTAATGATACTGCCAAACGACATACTGATACGCGCGACCTCCGACGGGCAAACCGTCTGGGTGTCGCAGCGTATGGTATGCGAGGTATGCGGAGTAAGTGAGGAGCATTTACGCACTGTATGCCGCGAGCGTTACAAATCTTCCCTTCCTCCCTCGTGGCAGAAGGTCGTCGATCAGTCGGAGTTCTTCCTTGGCAAAAAGGAGGGCAAGGCCTGGCGGTGGGGCCGCAAGGGCGGGCAGTACTACTACGACTACGACCATATCCCGAACCGAAAACCGACCTGCTACCGGGACCTGCTGCCCTCGAAAGAGGAGCTGATCGGCGCCGTCGAGGATCAAAAGTTGGACAGCAGCCGTACCCGTCGGAATCGGATTGTCGACACACTGGATGAGAAGGTGAAGAATTACGAAAGCGTCGACGATTTCATCTATTTCTCGACTTTCACAATCGGAGACAAGGATATTTTTGACACCAGACGGGCGCGGGACTTACAACAGGCCGCTGCGTGGTGCCGGTTCCTGAAGAATGCCCCGGCCCTGATCGAAAACGGGTCTTTGGGCTTTCGAACCCTGACGGGATTATACAAGGTTTGTGCGGCCCGGATCGAGAAACTGGACCTGACGGGCTTCCGCATCAAATCCGCGGAATCGCTCCGGAAGAAGATCGCCGCCCTGCCCGACGGGGAGGCGATGCT
>ERZ772872.1426-NODE-1426-length-21577-cov-3.671731_pt1 | contig 21577 bp, 17 predicted proteins | sample MGYA00512132_ERZ772872 | MGnify/ENA primary metagenome ERZ772872 (study PRJEB29015, sample SAMEA2737724) | human gut metagenome | biome: human gut; feature: human-associated habitat; material: faeces | place: China | collected 2012 ...
TGCAGGCAATGAGGAAATAAGAAAAGAAATTGTAATTGCATACAAAGAACATTTGCGAGAAAACCATGCCGTTCGCAGTGTGAACTCGATGCTTGCAAGCATAAACAGCCTGTTTGCGTTTTTAGGTTGGTTTGATTTAAAAATCAAGGCGCTGAAAGTGCAACATCAAGTGTTCTGCTCGGAAGAAAAAGAACTCACCAAAGCGGAATACGCAAGGCTTTGCAAAGCGGCGCAAAGTAATCACAATGAACGATTAAATTTAATTTTACAAACCATATGTGCAACTGGGATTCGTGTCAGCGAGTTGAGATTCATAACCGTTGAGGCAGTAAAGCAAAGTGAAGCCACCGTGTCACTAAAAGGTAAAACACGCTCGATTTTTATCGTAAAGGACTTAAAGAAAAAACTGCTCCGCTATGCAGCGAAGCAAAACATTAAAAGCGGTATGATTTTTGTAACACGAACCAGCAAGCCGATAAACCGCACGAATATATGGCGAGAGATGAAAAACTTATGCAAAAAGGCAAATGTCAATCCTCAAAAGGTGTTTCCTCACAATTTGCGCCACTTATTCGCCCGTGTATTTTATAACATCGAAAAAGATATTGCAAAGCTCGCCGATATTCTCGGTCATTCAAGCATAAACACGACAAGAATTTATATCATTTCCACTGGCACGGAACATCGCCGCCGTATGGAAGATATGCGACTTATAATTTAGAAATATAACATAATCGGCATTATGTTGTATTGCGAGTTCAAATTAAAACTCCAATATAATTAAATATATCATATTTTAAACTAAACCACAACAAATTACATACAGAAAAGTAGGAATTTATTCAAAATTGTCATTTTTACACATCATAAATAAGCCTTTTCAATTCTGATTTTGACAAGGCTTGATTTTTCCTGCTTATTTTTAGTTTTCAACGCTCACTGATTTTGGTGGGCGTTATTTTTTTGCTTTGATTTACAACATAATGCCGATTATGTTGCTTTATTTTAATTGAGGTGATAATAGCGTGGCGAAACAAGTTAAGTCAAAGCAAAGGGTTGCCGAACATGGCGAGGTCTTTACTGCCGAGCGAGAGGTAAAAGCAATGTGCGATCTGGTTTCGCAGGAATGTGACAGGATTGACAGTCGATTTTTAGAACCTGCTTGCGGCAACGGTAATTTTCTTGCCGAAATTCTGACAAGAAAATTGGCTACCGTAAAAAAATTATATAAAAGTAATCCTTATGATTTTGACCGCTACTCTGTGCTTGCCGTATCGAGCATATACGGCGTTGATATTATGCAGGACAACACTGACGAATGTCGAAAACGATTATATAAAATTTGGGATAAAGAATACAAAGCCGTTTGCAAAAAGCAATGCAATGACGACACACGAAAATCGGTTGAATATATACTCGGCAAAAATATTTTGTGTGGCAATGCACTTACTTTAATGTGCGTTGACGAAAATCAGCAAGATACCGATGTTCCTATCGTTTTTCCCGAATGGAGTTTAATGCTTGGCACAAAGCTTAAAAGGCGGGACTTTCGCCTTGATGTAATGCTGAAAGCAGGCGAAAAGCCGAAAAAACAACAATCACTGTTCGATTCAAACGATGACATAAATCAATATTTATCGCAAAACCCCGTTACGGGCGAATATATGGCGGAGCCGATATGCGAATATCCGCCTATGAATTACAGGAGGATATGGGAAAATGGCTGAAAGTTTTTTTGATAGAGTTTATAAAAACAAAACGCAACACACGCCAGATGTGTTGTCCTGCCTTGCAAATTTGTCAAACGACGAAGTTTTCACTCTGCCGGAGGTAGTAAACCAAATGCTCGACCTTTTGCCACAGGAATTGTTCCAAGACCCAAATACCACATTTTTAGACCCTGCTTGCAAAACAGGCGTTTTTTTGCGTGAAATTGCAAAGCGATTGCTTGTAGGTCTTGAGGACAAAATACCCGATTTGCAAGAGCGTATCGACCATATTTTCCATAAGCAGCTTTACGGTATTGCCATAACGGAACTTACAAGTTTGCTCTCCCGCCGAAGTCTTTATTGCTCGAAATATCCCAACGGTCCGTACTCAATCACACACTTTGATGACGCCGAGGGAAATATTCGGTACAGAAGAATAAACCATACTTGGGTGAACGGAAAATGCAAGTATTGCGGTGTATCTAAAAAAACAGCATTGGGAAACGAAAACCGTAAAACAGAATTAGAAACACACGCTTATGAGTGGATACATACCGACAACCCCGAAAGGCTATTAAATATGAAATTTGATGTTATAATAAGTAATCCACCTTATCAGTTAGATGATGGTGGGAACGGTGCAAGTGCAAAGCCAATATATCATAGGTTTATTGAACAAGCAAAAAAATTAAATCCAAGATACTTAACAATGATTATTCCGGCAAGATGGTATGCCGGAGGAAAAGGACTTGATAATTTTAGGAAATCAATGCTTGATGATGGGCAAATATCACATTTAGTTGATTATGTTAATGCCAAAGATTGCTTTCCAGGAATAAGTATCGGTGGCGGAGTATGCTATTTTCTCAGAACAAAAGGGTATTCCGGAAGGTGTCATTACACTAATATCCATGATGGTCATACATCCACAGCAATTCGTAGGCTCAATGAATATGAAGTGTTTATACGATATAATGAAGCTATTTCGATAATTGAAAAAGTAAAAGAGCAAAACGAAAAATGCTTTGCTTGCCATGTTGGCGCAAGAAATCCATACGGTCTTTCTTCGTCATTTAGAGGTGAAAAAGAAACAGGAGAAATTGCGTTATATTCAAGTGAAGGCATTAGTTACATTAAAAAATCGCAAGTCATACAAGGCTATGATACAATTAACAAATATAAAGTTATGATAAGTAAAGTTACAGCGGAACACGCCGGAGAACCCGACAAAGATGGGATGTTGGGCGTTCTTTCCACAACCAAACGACTTGAACCAAATGAAGTATGCACCGATTCGTATCTCATTGCATATGCGAGTGATTCACTCACCGAGGTAAACAATTGCATAGAATACATGAAAACAAAGTTCTTTAGGTTTTTATTATTACAAGCAGTTTCATCTATCAATTTATCAAAAGACAAATTTATTTTTGTTCCGGATCAAGATTACAATGTTGTTTGGAACGATAAAAAATTATATAAAAAATATCATCTTTCAAAAAGCGAAATTGATTTCATAGAAAATATGATAAAAACAAAATCCGGAGGTGACAACTAATGGCGGGAAATATCAGCCTATCCGAAATCTTGCATAATCGTCCTGCCGTTGTGCCCACAATATACGGCTACACCTTGCCTACCGTAGCCGACCACGATGGATACATCAAAATAGGATATACCGACCGTGAAGATACGGAGAGCAGAATTAAAGAGCAGTTACACACCGCCGCAATAAAATTCAAGGTTTTATTTAAAGAATCCGCAATGCGCCAAGACGGCACTTGCTTTACGGACAAAGATATTCACAGATTGCTCAAACACAAAGGCTATCGGCAGTTAAACGAGGGCGAAGACCGCAATGAGTGGTTTTGCTGTTCCGAGCAAGAGGCACTCAACGCAATAGAAGAGGTGCGCACGGGTATTCGCTTTGAGGGTCAATGCACTTGGAATTTTGCTATGCGCAATGAACAGCAAATCGCCGTTCAAATGACAAAAGATTATTACACACAGGCAAAAGCAGAAGACCCGACACATCCGTCAAAGTTTTTATGGAATGCAAAAATGCGTTTCGGCAAAACCTTTGCCACTTATGAGCTTGCAAAGACTATGAATTTTAAAAAAATCTTGGTTTTAACCTTTAAGCCTGCCGTTGAGTCCGCTTGGCAGGAAGATTTGTCACACCATATTGATTTCGCTGGTTGGCAATTTGTTTCAAATAAAGAGGCAAAGTTTGACGCAAAGCAGCTTGACGAACAATATGACGCTTGCGACAAAACAAAACCGATTGTTGTTTTCGGTTCGTTTCAAGATTTGCTCGGCACAAACAATGTTGGCGGAATAAAAGCGAAAAATGAATTTATACATTCCACAAATTGGGATTTGGTTATCTTTGACGAATACCATTTCGGCGCTTGGCGTGAGAACGCAAAAAATCTTTTTGAAAAATTCGACGAAGAAAACGATGATTTCGATATAGAAAAGTATCAAAAGGAAGAAGCCGGAAATGCGATAAACGAAACTTTTTTGCCGATAACATCGGAGCATTATCTGTATTTGTCGGGAACACCGTTTAGAGCGCTGAATTCAGGCGAATTTTTGGAAGACCAAATTTTCAACTGGACATATTCGGACGAGCAGTCGGCAAAGGAAAATTGGAACGGCGACCCAAATCAAAACCCTTATGCCGCATTGCCCCAAATGGTTATGCTGACATACAAGGTGCCGGATTCAATAACAAATGTTGCGACAAACGAAGGCTACGATGAATTTGACATAAACGAGTTTTTCCGTGCCGAGTGTGAGGATAAAAACAAGCCCGAAACCGCAAGATTTGTATATGAGGACTATGTTCAAAATTGGCTGAAAATGATTCAAGGTAACTATATGCCTGTTGACGGCTTAAAACTTGGTGCGGAGCGACCGCCTATGCCGTTTTCGGACACAACACTTTTGAATGTTTTGTCCCACACCCTTTGGTTTTTGCCCAATGTTGCAAGCTGCTATGCAATGTATAATTTGCTAAGGCAAAAGCAAAACAATTTCTTTAACGATTATAAAATTATTGTATGCGCAGGCACAAAGGCAGGCATAGGCATAGACGCATTAGCCCCTGTGCTTAACGCTATGGGCGACCCGCTAAAAACAAAAACAATAACTCTGTCCTGTGGCAAGCTTACTACAGGCATAACGGTAAGACCTTGGGCAGGCGTGTTTATGTTGCGCAATTTGAAATCGCCTGAAACATATTTCCAAACCGCATTTCGTGTGCAATCCCCTTGGGAAATAAAAGACGAACACGGCAACAGAGTTATTGTAAAAAAAGAATGTTATGTATTCGACTTTGCGCTTGAGCGTGCATTGCGTCAGATTTCCGACTATTCCTGCCGACTGAAAGTTGACGACACAAGCCCCGAGCAGAAAGTATCGGAATTCATCAATTTTCTTCCGATATTAGCTTTTGATGGCTCGTCTATGAATCAAATAAGCGCCCAGGATATTTTGGATATTACATACGCAGGCACATCGGCTACTTTGCTTGCAAAGCGTTGGCAGACAGCGTTGCTTGTCCATGTTGATAACGACACACTTAAAAAACTGCAAAGTAGCCAAGACGCATTGAGCGCTTTGATGAATATTGAGGGATTCCGTTCGCTTAATTCCGAAATACAGACGATTATTAACCACTCGGAAAAGGTTAAAAAGCTAAAAAAAGAAAAAGGCGACAATCTCACAAAGCAAGAGAAAAAGGAACTCACCGAAGACGAGAAAAAAGCAAAATCACTGCGCAAACAGGTGCAGGAAAATTTGCTTAAACTTGCCGCCCGTATTCCTGTATTTATGTATCTTACCGACTACCGTGAGCAAACAATTAAAGATGTTATCACACAGATTGAACCCGAGCTTTTCAAAAAGGTAACGGGTCTTTCGGTTAAAGACTTTGATATTCTTTGTTCTATCGGATTATTCGACCCAGAAAAGATGAATCAAGGTATTTTCGGCTTCCGTAAATATGAAAGTTCAAGTCTTAACTACACTGGTATCGACAAGCACGAGGGTGAGGCTGTCGGTGGTTGGGACACCGTTCTTCGCCGTGAGGAATACGAGATGCTTTACTCCAAGCAGCAGGCTACCGTTACCGACTTAACCGATTCGATAGCCTTTGCCATCGAAACAGAGCCGACAACCGAATCGACCGCAAGCGATAAAAATGATACAGCCGCCGAAAAGTCGGTTGAGATTAAAAAGCAAGAAGAGCCACAAATTGATTGGGAAAATATTCTTGCAGATGTGGGCGTGGGAACAGTAGTAAAACACAAAATGTTCGGCGACGGCACCGTTATTAAAATTTACGATAAGAAAAAATATATCAATGTGAAATTCCAAAAAGGTGAAAAGCGATTTATTTTCCCCGACGCATTTGTTAATGGATTTTTGACTTTGTAAAATAACGACAGGTTTTAGGACATCCCTAACGAGGTATTTGGTAGCATAGCTATCCAAATATACTGCTCGCTGTTGCAAGGCATCGAAGCAAAGCAACCGATTTGAACAAGATGTTCATAATTGTTATGCTTGCTGAGTTTCTACATAAAACTTTATAGCAAAAAATTAAGGCACAGCTTTCGGAAAAATTTCCGTCGGCTGTGCCTTTTTCTCAGTTAAATATTATTTGATTGTTTACGATTTCTGTCGCTCGATTGCGGATATTATTCATCTTTTGCACCCATAACATCGTATTTTCTGCTTTTATCTTTTCGGTAACATTTTCATTCTCCGCAAGTGATTTTACCATTTCGTCAAACAAAAATCTTGCTCTCTTATCAATGTCGGCAAGGTATGAGTCAAGCTTATCTAATGTCAAAATATTGTAATAAATTACTTTGTGATTTTGTTTCAAGTATCGCTTATGTTTCACTCCCCATACACCGATTGAATATTGTTTCTCATCTTGTAAAGTGAAATTTGGCAACAAATAATCGCCTTGAATTTCATAAGTGCCGCAGTTGTTTTCAAAAATTGGTTCCATTTCTTAACCTCATTGATTTTAGTAAGTTCATTATACGAAAAGCAAAAACAAATTACGAATGTGCGGATTTTGAATATGATTGCTGTTTGTAGATTTTTTATATTTCATTCTTCAATTAATTTTACTTGTGATGGAATTGTTTTGTTGTCTTCATTGTTTACATAATATGCCAATATTTTCATGCGGTTTTCTACTCTTGACAAAGAATGACCGCCTTTTGTTAGCAGAGCAATTAATCGCATTTCTTCGATAACCGCTTCAGAATATCCTTTATACTCTTCTTCGATTACATTTGCTTTTGCAGATAAAAACACTGATAATTTATCATCAATATTTTTTAATGTTTTTAGTTTTAATACTGTGTCCGTACTAAAATCAACTAATTTTAACCCTGATAGTAATAGTAAATACTTAAGAAAATGTTTTCTCGTAGCTATTAAAACTTAATTGCCAACTGAAATTATTGAGTTTATTTGTTCAAGCATAATATAACCTCTTTCTTTACTTTTTATATTATACCACAAATTTTATGCCTGCCAATAGATTCTGATAGAATCTATTACTATTTCTCAATTATATATCAGATTCTATACGAATATACGCTGCATTGCGTGAATTATGAAAATTATAGCGTTACCTATTTACAATACTTAACATTTCTCCTTTAATTGGTAACAAAAGGTGCTGTTGAAGAAATGCTATCTATATGTACCTTTGCCGAATATGGTGGAAATATTGAGCCGTTGACAGAGGAAATTCGCAGTCAGATTTTGAAACATAGATAAGCTGAATGATAAAAGGTTTCCATGTCCTTGCAATAGCACAGAAAAGCAATCCTTCGGAAGATTTAAATACAGCTTTTATAGCAAAAAATCCCATAATACGCATTATAATTGTTGTTGATAATGTAGATTATGGGATTTGATATTTTTCACTTACATATTTGTATAATAAGCCTTTATAAAGTCTATTCGCCTCTAAGTGCATCTACTGGCTTTAATTTAGAAGCTTTATTCGCTGGATATATACCAAAAACTATACCTGTAAATAGAGCGAATATGACTGTAAATGCAATAATATCATATCTAATAATAATGGATATCCCAAGCATAAATGCTCCAATAAATGATATTACAATGCCTAAAATTACACCAAGAATACTACCTGACATTGTAAGTATAAAAGCCTCTATTAAAAACTCCTTAAGAATATCTCCTCTGCATGCTCCTATGGCTTTTTTAATACCTATTTCACGCTTTTTTTCTCCAACTGATACAAGCATAACATTCATAATACTAAGACTTGCCACAAATAAAGAAACCCCTCCAACTGCCGATAAAATCATAGTAACAATATTCATAAGCTGAGATAGACCTTCTTTTTGTTTAGCCATACTTTCAACTATATAACTATTCTGAAAACCCGTTTCTGTAGAAAGAGCTTTTACAAGCTTTTCACCAACTATATCTGGTTCAGCACCATCACTTATCTTTACTGCTATACGGTGAAAATCACTCATAGCATATAATTCTTGCATAGTGGTATATGAGAGATACATAAATGTAGGAATATAGTTTCCCATCATATTTTGTAAAAGTCCGCTACCAGTTTTTATCACCCCTATAACTTCAAAATTTTCATAATTGCCAGAGCACAAAGCTGTAATTTTTCTGCCAACTATATTACTATAACCAAAATTTTCTTTAGCAAAGCTTTCATCTACAAGACAAACTCTTGCATTAGTAGCAATATCTCCTTTGTTTATAAATCGTCCATACATTAGTTTAAGAGATATAACTTCTTTAGCGTTTTGGTCAATTCCCCATAGAAGTGCCTGCGTAGTTTCTCCACGAGAATTAACAGTTGCGGTCTGAAAAATCAAAGGCATAGCTTTTTCTACATATGATGAGGTTTTTATAATATTCAATTCATTATCAGATAATACTGCATCAGAATCAGCATTTGTATTATCAAGACTTACAGAAAGTCCACCTACTCCAAGACTATCAAGCTCTGAACTTACAGCCACGGCTCCACATTGTGAGATATTGCTTATTATGATAACTGCTGTAACACCAATAGCAATACCTATTATCGTCAGTAAGCTTCGCCCCTTTTTTCTTATTAAACCTCTCATAACACAGCAAAAAACTTCATTCATATACTTATTCACCTTCAATATGAATAGCTTGAGCTTCACTATCAGAAAGCTCAGAAATATTTTTTATAATTCTATCTCCATCTTTAAGTCCACTTTTTATCTTTGCACCATCAGTAAGCTCACATTCTATAATTACATATTGCTTTTCCGCTCTCCTATTCTGAAATTTATAAACATAATCTCCTTTATTGTCACTTCCAAGCGATTCGTAAGGAACTATTATTGAAGAATCATCAGATGCAATAATTATTGCACACTTTGCGGTATATCCTCGTTTGATTTCTTTATCGGGATTTTCAACCTTTACATCTACTTCAATAGTAGTTTCACGCCCAATATCGGTAGCGGTTTCTTCCGCTTCATCAGCTATTGAAATGACTTTTCCTGTATAGCTTTTTTTATCAAAAGCATTTCCTGTTATAGTAACGCTCTGACCTTCTTGTATTTTAGAGATTTGGTTTTCGTTTATATTAAGCTTAACTGATAATCCGGATTTATCTGTTATAGTAAAAAGTCCAGTCCCCTTTGTGATAATATCACCCTTTTGAATTTTAAAAGAAGTTACTGTTCCGCTCTCAGGAGCAACTATCGTTTTATATTCTGCTTGGCTAATATCATAATTTTTATACTTATCTATTATTTTAGATATATTACCCATATCTATATTAGAGGGTAATTCTACAACAGCCACTTTTAATATCTCATCGTTCTTTTTTACATTGTCATTTTCTTTTATAAAAATATCCGTAACTACACAATCATAATTCGCTTTTACATTTTTTTGATTTATATAGCCGACCTTACCCGTTGATTGCACTATTTCATCAGATTTACTTTTGATTACATTAAAAATATTAACAACCGGAATTGTTGTTTTTGCGAAATTACCAACTGCAAATATTGTTATTATAATTAACGCTGTTATAAACAATAAAGTAATATATTTTTTAATCCTCACAGAAATTCCCCCATATAAACAGCTTTTTATTTAGCTAAGCATAGTTTATGCAAATTTATACTCTTTAATCAACGCATTGTAGTAACTGATATTAGTAAAATCTGTACAAGAACTCCCGATTTTCTACAAACGACTTATATTGTAGATTGAAAAAAACAGCTAAATAAGGTATAATATTATTCCATCTTAGAAAAGCTTCTTTTTACTTTTCTAAAATTTCTTATAAATAAAGGGAGGTTTGTTATTATGATTGAAGAAGATAAATATAATCCCTTGTTAAGCGAGCGTGACATCGAACACAATACATATCTTCGTGTAAAATACGAATATATGGAAATGAAAGAAAAGCGTGAGAAAGTCAATCGAATAGGAATTATATTTATAGCTGTATCCGCTATTGTATTTCTGGCACTTATGTTCAGTCTTGAATCAAAACTATTCTTTCTGGTACTTTGGATTATTACAATTATCTTCGTAGTTGCCTATCTTATACACAATGAATATAGAATATATAGGCTGCGTGTATATCTTGGATATGAAGATGAGAATGAGCCAGAAGAAAAAGATGACGAAAGTGAGGACGAAAGCGAATGAAAAAAATTTTTTCTATTTTTAAGCATGACCTTAAAAAGATTTTCAGAAGTGTAATTGCCTTTATAGTGGTTATTGGACTTAGTGTTCTTCCTGCTTTATATGCGTGGTTTAATATTGCATCTAACTGGAATCCGTATGATAACTCAGGAAATATCCCAGTTGCAGTTGTAAATCTCGATAAAGGTTGTAAGATTGGACCTCTAAAGACATCATTTGGTGACAATATAGTTGATAACCTTAAAAAAAATACTCAAATGGGTTGGAAATTTGTAGACAAAGATACGGCCGACCAAGGTATAATTGATGGCGATTATTATGCAGTAGTAGTTATTTCTGAAAATTTCAGCGAAAATCTTGTAAGTATAGCCTCTGGTGAGCTTAAAAGACCTGAAATTACATACCTTGTTAATGAAAAGAAAAACGCTATTGCACCTAAAATCACCGATAAAGGTATCCAGGCTATTCAAACAGAGGTAAACTCAAGCTTTGTTGCTGAAATTACAAATATTGCCGCAACAGTGCTTAATACATCTTCTGACGAAATATCAGAAAACAAAGATAAGATTTGTGATAATATTATTTCCACTCTTGATGACGGAAAAATATCTCTTGATTCATTGAAATCTACAATAGATGTAATTTCTGGAAGTATGGATTCAGTAAATTCCTTAATTAAGTCAAATAAGGATTCACTTCCAAAACTTAAAGATAAGCTTAAAGATACAAATGAATTTGTAAACTCTATTAAAGATGCAAGTACAGCAATTAAGTCTGCATCAACAGGACTTTCTTCAACTCTTGAAAGCAGCATTGCTTCTCTTGATTTGCTTACTTCATCATTCAGCAATCAGCTTAATACCATTATTACTAAAGTAAATAATGGTTCTAAAGATATTGCTGACGACCTTCAGAATCTTACTGATATTTGCAATAAGATTATTGAGATAAATAATGATATTATTAATATTCTTAATAGCCTCGATAATACAGGCTCAAGCGGTATCACAAGCTTAGTTAATACTATTGAAACTTCCACAGCGAAGATTTCTTCTCTTACAGACTCTTTAAGCCAAAAGCTCGATACTATATTTGACACTATTGAAAAAGATACATCTATCGCAGCAGATAAGCTTAACGAGATAAAAATTATCAATCAAAGCATAATTGCCGCTAATAACGAACTTATCTCTGCTTTAAATACTCTGTCTGAAAAGTTTGGGATAGATACATCTGATGCAGTTGCAAAGCTTAATTCACTCAATACAAAACAAAGTGCTATTATTTCTAAAATAAATGATGCAACTCAAAAAATCAAAGAAACAGGTTCTTTGCCTAAAGACTTAAAAAGCGATATTGATGCTATCATTAAAGAAACTCAAAATTCCATTACTCAGATAAAGACAGAAATAAATAAACTTATTTCTAATATTAAAGCTGATATTAAGGTTTCTGATGTTGTTGAATTTTTAACAGATGTGAATAAAACTCAAAATCAGATAATTACGAAGCTTAATTCAGCGGCATCTACATTAAAAAATTCAAATGTACTTCCAGCCGACTTTGGCAGTGAAATTAAAGTATTGGCAGATTCCACAAAGAATTCTATTGCTAACTTTAAGAGTAATTATTTAACTCCTGCAAAAAAATCAATAGAAAAGGTCATTAATAAATCAGGTGATGCACTCGATAAGGTTTCAGATGTTCTTACATCTTCTACTGTCACTGATGATATTGAGGAAGCATTAAATTCCGCACAAAAAATAGTTACTTCTGTAAGTGGTACATTTAATGATGTAGAAAAGTTAATTGATAAGGGAATCAATAATATTGATACCATTAAGAAAAAAATTCAGAATTTAAAAGAAAATTCAACTATTGAAAATCTTATAGGTACTGTTTTTGGTGACCCAGAAGCAGTAAGTGACTTTATCTCAAGTCCTGTTAAGATAAACACTGAAAAGGTATTTCCAGTATCCGATTATGGTTCAGCAATGGCCCCGTTCTATACAGTTCTTGCTTTGTGGGTCGGTGGTATCGTCCTTGTTGCGGTTCTTAAAACTGAACTCAGCAAGAGTGATATAAAAACTGTTGGCAAGGTCAAACCTTATCAGGAGTACTTTGGTAGATATTTGATATTTATGGTAATATCATTGCTTCAGGCTACTATCACAGCTCTTGGTGATGTATTCTTCCTGAAAATTCAGTGTGAAAACCTCTTTCTCTTCATTCTTACAACCTGGATAATTATCATTGTTTTTTCACTTCTTATTTACTCACTGACAATTTCGTTCAGTGTTATAGGAAAGGCAATAGCAGTTATTATATTGATTGTTCAGGTTGCAGGTTCAGGCGGTACATTCCCACCAGAGCTTTTACCTAATTTCTTCCAGAATCTAATCAGATTTATGCCATTTAACTATGCTATTAATGCTGTAAGAGAAACAATAGCAGGCGTTACATACAGTGCTTACTGGGAAAACATACTATATCTCCTTTGCTTCATACCTTTAGCATTGATAATAGGAATCCTCTTCCGTAAGCCTTGTATGAGAGCAATGAGGTTCTTTAATAAACGCCTTGAAGAAACAGACTTAATTTTATAATCAGATAATAACAACCTCCATTATTAGGAATAATCCTAAAATGGAGGTTGTTTTTTGTCAAAATATAAAATAAGCACAAAAAGCAACAGACTAAAAGTCTAATGTTTATATGTGGTGTTACAATTTTCTGCTACACTTTTTTCTAAACTTTTAGATTATATAAAGAGTTTAATTTTTATTATTTTATGACTTAAAGTACTGTTCCAATATTATAGCCAGAACCTTCTGTTGTACTATTGTTAGATGTATTTGTTGGTGCACCTTTTGGTATTTTAATAGAAATTTATAAGATGAACAATCTTTATAATAGTTTACACAGTCAATTACAGAATGATTTTCAATATAATTTATGTGCTAATTATAATCTTTTTAAACAAAAGAATTGTCATTTATTGAAATTTACATACAAAAGAATGATTTTGAACACAATATATACTTGATTTTTTAGATATAATATAAACTATTGTTTACCACAAAAACAAAATGTACGAACTTCATATTAAAAGCTCGTACATTTCATAGCAATATCAAATTTACACAAATTGTGTTTTATTCTTGACATAATCAGAAAATTATACTATAATTAAATTATAAAACACACAGTATGTGTTGCTGCGTAAATAGCAAAGCTTTAAACTATATTTGCAGTGAATAAGTCGCTAAAAGTGTGTAAGGCATAAGGTCGTTGCCAGTTAAAGCTTGCTAAAACAATTTAATAAAAGCTGTCAGCATATTACAAATTCAACTGACCATAGAATTCTCTAAGTGTTTCACAAGAATTTTTAAATTTAGCGATTTCGTCCTCGTTGAGGTTAAGCTCAAGAATATCCTTGATACCATCTCTATTAACAATAGCAGGAACACCAATAGTAACATCTTGTTCTCCAAATTCACCAATAAGCATAGAAGAAACTGTAAGAATACTATTCTCATCTTGGAAAATCGCCTTAGTAATTCTTGTCAAAGCCATACCAATTCCGTAATAAGTTGCTTTCTTTGCCTCAATAATAACCTGAGCAGATGTACGAACTTCCTCTTGAATCTTCAGAAGTTCATTCATAGAGAAATTACGATTTTGCTTTACTACATCTACAACAGGCTTTGTAGAAATCAATGCCTGCGACCAAGGAACAAACTCACTATCGCCATGCTCACCAATTACATATGCGTGAACATTTCTTGGGTTGACATCGAAGTAATCGCCAATTAGAAAACGAAGTCTTGCAGTATCAAGAGTAGTACCGCTTCCGATAACTCTCTTTGCAGGGAATCCTGAAAGCTTACGGGTTACATAAGTCATAATATCAACAGGGTTAGTTGCAACAAGAAAAATTCCGTGAAAACCTACTGCAACGATTGGTTCAACGATTGTCTTAAAGACTGCAACATTTCTGTTAAGCAAGTCAAGTCTTGATTCGCCTGGTTTTTGTGCAACACCCGCACAGATAACAACGATGTCAGCGTCGTTGCAATCGCTGTATTCTCCAGCATAAATCTTCATAGCTGATGGTGCAAAAGCAAGACCGTGGTTAAGGTCCATAGCCTCACCGATAGTTCTCTCCTTGTTGATGTCGATAAGGACCATTTCGTCACAGCCATTCTGGTTAAGCATTGCATAAGCATAACTCATACCAACCATACCTGTTCCTACAATAGCAACTTTTTTTGCCTCTTTTTTCATGAAAATTCCTCCTCAATATTTATTTTAATGAGTAAAAGAAGGTTTCGTAGGCATCGTCCCAGCCATCAATGCCATCGACTCCGCCTCCGTTCACACTTCTTAACTTGCTGTCATTCATATCCTGACCAAGCGCGAATAAACCACCAATAGTTATATTATAACCTAAATCTTGCGAAACCTTGCAAAATTCGTTCATAGGGTCTTTGGCATTTCTTGTTGCCAAAAGCTTATCTCTAAGCTCAGTATTGTGCCTTGCATCATATAAAAGCCTGTTAAGCTCGCTCTGTGTTTTATCCATAGGCTTCTCACCGAATCAAGCTGTAACTACATTTGTAGGCTTTCCGTCTATAAAGTTTTTAAGATTGTTATAGACAATACCGACAAGGCGTTCTCTTGTTTCCTTAGGAGCCCAAGCAACATGAGGTGTTATCAACAAGTTAGGAGCATCTTTCAACGGACAATCATTTCTCATTGGTTCAACAGCTATTGTATCAACAGCTGCTCCGCCGAGATGACCACTTTTTAGCGAATCTGCAAGAGCCACTTCATCAACTATTCCGCCACGAGCTGTATTTATAAAATATGCTCCCTGCTTCATTTTCGCAAAGGTTTCTGCGTTAAAAAGCTTTTCAGATTGCTTATTCAGCGGACAATGCAGAGAAATTATATCGCTTTTTTCAAGAAGTTCATCAAACGAAACAAATTTTGTAATACCGTCCTCTCGAACTGTTCTTGTGTTTACGATAACATTCATTCCAAAGGTACGAGCCACATTTGCAACCGCTTTACCAATACTGCCATAGCCGACTATACCCATAGTCTTTCCAGAAAGTTCCATTATATCATAAATAAATGGCGAAAAGGTTTCGCTTTCACACCAACCATTTTTATGAGTAAATTCATTATATTTAGCAACACGATTAGTCATTTCAAGCAGAAGTGCGAAAGTATGTTGTACAACCGCACTTGTTGAATAGCTTCCTGCATTGCAGACGGTTATTCCGTGAGTATTGGTATAGTCGAGGTCTATATTATTATAGCCTGTCGCAAAAAGTCCTATGAATTTAAGATTTTTTGCACCTGACATATTTTCTGCTGTCATTGGTGTTTTATTACAAAGCACAACATCAGCATCTTTTATTGCCTCTGCCACATTCTTAGGTGACGTCAACGGAAGATAGGTTACTTTTCCGAAATCCTCAAAAGCCTTGAGCGAAACATCTCCACTTGTAACAGTTTTATAATCCATAACTACTATATTCAAGGCATCATCTCCCTTATAAATATGCAAAAAACGGCACCTTTTGGCACCGTTTCTTAATATTGCTAATTAGACAGCGTGGATTTTATTTTCCAAGTCTGCATTTTTAGAGTCAATGCCAATTTTCTTATCTCTACGCTTTTTGAAGAAATCGAGAGCAACCTTCGGGAACTGTGCATAAGAAAGAACATCTTCCTCTTGCTCAATCCACTCAGGAATCTCTGCACGAAGCTTATCAAGCTCAGGCTCAAGTAAATCAGCAGGGCGACAGTCGATTGCAGGCTCATCGCCTATAATCTTCTTTCTGAACTCAGGGTCAATCGGCACTGGAGTTGTACCGTATTTACCAGCAACAAGTCCCTTGAACTGGTCGTTGCACATCTTGTATCTTTCACCCATAATGACATTGAATACTGCCTGTGTACCGACGATCTGTGATGTAGGTGTAACAAGCGGTGGATAACCTGCGTCCTTACGAACACGAGGTACTTCCTCAAGAACTGCTGTAAGCTGGTCAGCCTTGCCTGCCTGCTTGAGCTGTGAGAGAAGGTTTGAAAGCATACCGCCTGGAACCTGATAGATAAGTGCCTTAACATCTGTTGCAAGCATAGATGGGTCGAGAAGTCCGTTGTCGATATACTTCTTTCTAAGCGTCATAAAGTATTCACGAACCTCAGAAAGTGCAACAAGGTCAAGACCTGTGTCATAATCTGTATTTGCAAGAGCCGCTACCATAGATTCTGTTGGAGCGTGTGATGTTCCAAGAGCCAATGGAGAAATCGCTGTGTCGATTATATCTACGCCTGCTTCGATACCCTTGAGTAAGCACATTGAAGCAAGTCCTGATGTATAGTGTGTATGAAGCTGAATTGGGAGGTCAACAGCTTTCTTGATTTCCTTAACAAGTGAATAAGTTTCAGATGGTGTAAGGAGAGCAGCCATATCCTTGATACAGATAGAATCTGCACCTGCATCAGCAATTCTTTTAGCGTATTCTACATAATATTCATGTGTGAATACTGGACCTGTTGTGTAGGAAATAGCAACCTGTGCGTGTGCTCCTTCTTTCTTTGCAGCCTTAATAGCAACCTGAAGATTTTTAATATCGTTAAGTGCATCAAAAATTCTTATAATATCAATACCGTTAGCAACTGTACGCTGTACAAAATATTCAAGAACATCATCAGCATAGTGACGATAGCCGAGCATATTCTGTCCACGGAAAAGCATCTGAAGCTTTGTATTAGGAAGATTCTTGCGGAGAATTCTCAATCTTTCCCATGGGTCTTCATTCAAGAAACGCAAGCAGGCATCAAATGTCGCACCGCCCCAACATTCGATTGAATGATAACCTATTTTATCCATTTTATCAAGTATCGGAAGCATATCTTCTATTGGCATACGAGTTGCTATGAGCGACTGATGTGCGTCACGAAGAGCTGTTTCTGTTACAAGTATTTTTTTCTTAGCCATTCTTTATGACCTCCAATTAGCCGATTGTTACAAGAAGAGTACCTGACTCAACTGCATCGCCCTTATTTACATTAACAGAAGTAATTGTGCCATCCTTTGGAGCCTTGATTTCATTTTCCATCTTCATAGCTTCAAGAACAACAACTACATCACCAAGCTTAACCTGCTGTCCAACAGAAACATTAACAGAAATAATTGTTCCTGGCATTGGGCAATTAAGTGGCTCACCGCTTGTAGGAGCAGCTGCTGGTGCTGCCTTTGGTGCGGTAGCTACAGGTGCTGCTGGTGCTGCTACTGGAGCTGATGCTGAACCGCCAACTTCTTCAACCTGAACATCATATGCTACGCCGTTTACGGTAATTTTAAGATTCTTCATATTATAAATCGTCCTTTCGAAAATCGAAGTATATTCAAAAATTTATCAGATAAACAAGTTATTGTGCTTCTTTGGAAGTCGTTGTACTCTCTTGCCAATAAGCATATCAAGTGCAGACGCAAGCTTTGCTCTTGTTGCTGATGGTGTGATAACATCTTCAACATAGCCATTTGCAGCAGCCTCGAATACAGAGCAGTTTTCTGCTTTGAACTTAGCAACAAGTGCTTCCTTATCAGCCTGTGGATTAGCAGAACCTTTAAGTTCCTTGCCAATCTCATCACCAAGCATAATAACAGCAGATGCATATGGATTAAGTGGGGAAACAGACGCATTTGGATATGCGAATGTAATATCTGCATTAGAGCCTGTTCCTGCAAGTGCTACATAAAGAGCACCATAAGCTTCACCTGTGATAACTGAAATCTTTGCAGTTGTAGCCTCAGCATATGCACTTGAAACTCTTGCTGCTGATTTGAGGCAACAGAATTTCTCTGAATCTACAAATGTGATAACTGGAATTGAGAACGCATCACAGAAACGAACGAAACGAGCAATCTTCTTGCAAGCATCTCCACCGAGAATCTTTGCACCAGCAGAAACAAAACCTACTGTAATTCCTGTAAGTGTTGCAAGTGCTGTGACAGCATCATCACCATACGCTGCTGAAAGTTCAAGATAACTTCCGTCATCAGCAACAAGCTCAGGAATGTCATTAGCAGGAGTATTATCTGCAACATTTTCAGAAGCATCTGCAAACTCAAAGCCAGCAGCTGTTTCTATATTATTTGCAGGAAGCATTGATGCAACATCACGAGCAATCGCAATAGCATCTTCTTCATCTTCTGCAAGAAGATGTGCTGTGCCATTTTCAAAAGCCTTTTCTGCTGTTGAACCTGTATTTACATCAAGTGAAAACTCTGCACCCTTTGCTGCAATGACTACATCACCACAAGCCGCAATAAGTGCCTGTGTTCCAAGACAAGGACCAAGTACAACAGAAATCTGAGGAATAACCCCAGAAAGTGCACTTGACATTTTGAGAATTTCTCCATAAGCTGTCAAAAGCTGTGAACCTTCGGTAAGTCTTCCACCGATTGAATCATAAATTGTAATAACAGGTACACCTGTTTTTTGTGCAAGGTCATAGACCTTTTTTATTTTAGCCGCCTGAGCCTGTGACATTGCACCGCCACTTAAATCGCTATTTTGTGCAATGGCATAAACTCCTGTGCCATTAATATAACCATAGCCTGCAACGGCTTCAGCATAACCGCCCTCTGATTTTGCAAAAGCATCAACCTGTGTGAAAGTTGCATCATCAAAAAGCTTCTGCAAACGCATATAGCCCTTAGATGCTTCTACTTCACTTACTGCTTTAGAAAGGACATCATTTTTATTTTCGATACCCATCCCTTTTCCTCCATTCATTTGTAGTTAAACAAATTTTACATATTACATATTATAAAGTAATTTTCTTAAAATATCAAGTGAGAATCCAAAAAAAGCCACTGGATATTATTGAATATTTGTTTATTTTTTAAATTCAAACCAATAAGGCCCTGAATATAGACAATTATTACATTTTTATTGATTGCCTTACGAGTAAAAATAAGAATAAATTTTGTTTGCCTGTTCGGTAATCGTTGTAATGAAATACGCCGTTGGTACAAAAGGTTAGTGTGAAGAGGTCAAATTAAAGTCGAGTTGGAGATTTATTTGGTTTCAATCGGCTTTAATCTCCACAAATTTTATACAAAATTAATGTATTTTTAATTCGAAATTCTATTGCTATGAATTATAGCAGATACATATAAATAATTATCTTTCTCATAATATCTTATGTCGCCATTATATTTTTTAACACAATCTGAAATAATACCCATTCCCTTACCATGGCTTACTTTATCTTTTTTAGTTGTAGCTAAATCTGGATTCAGCGAAAGTATAGATTCAGATATTTTATTTTTACAAGTAATTACAATATAACTTTTTTTATATGATATATCAAGCGTCATTTTTCGTTTATTTTCAGGTTGTTTTCTCAAATATTCTATTGCATTATCACACATATTACCGACTATTGAAACTATATCATTACTTTTTATATCACTGACAACCTGTTCATTTATACTTACCCTAAAATCAATTTTACTATTTAAAGCCTTGTCACGCTCAACATTTATAATTGCATTAAGCAGAGGGTCATTTGTAGATATTGGTGTATAAATTGCCTCAAGGTTTTCTGATATAGAATTGCAAAATTCTTCTGCTTCCTCATACTTACTATCAGCAATCAATCTACTTAAACATAATATATTATTTTTCATATCGTGCTTTGTTTTTGACATATTTTCTATCTGTTCATTAGTATGTAAAATATCTTCTTTATAAAGCTGTTCCCTTTGTTCTGTAAGCAAAAGCTTTGTTTTAATCTCGTTGCTTTTGCTTATTTTTGTCATCATGAACCATGTTATAACCGCAATAGCTGTCATACTTAAACAAATAAATGTTAAAAGCCCAACTATTTCTGGATTCAATTCTGTTAAAATAGATATATATACACATGAATATATAATCAATACTGACATAACCGGAATAACTAAAAATGATACAATATCTGTCCATTTCTTAAATTTAAATTCCGTCTTGTTAAACCTTAAAATAATTAAAAGTACTAAGATATTAGTTAAAGTTATTAATCCCATACATAAATATCTATATATAGATGCTTTTAGCACAAGGCTTCCAACTGTTTCAGGTGTAAAGCAACTTATAGTGAAAGCAAAGCCATAGCTTATTACAGTATTTATCATTTGAGATATAACTGGCATAATTATTCTTGCAAATATATTCCCTTTTAGCAGAAATACTGCATATACGATTTGTATACATGTATATATGATTTCGTCTAAATTAGTAAAATGTATTGGATTAAAAGAAAAATATGTAAGTGCAATAAATAGTATAGCTACAAAAGAGAAAAATCCTATATAATCTTTCTTAGTCTTCTTTCCTTTATTAAATAGTAAAAATAAAAATCCTATATACATAAAGGATTGAAATACATTTACACTTATTTCTACTATTGCATCAATCATCATCAACCACCAAACTTTCATAATATCTGTTATTTACTTCATTATAATATTTTCTTGATAAAACTACGCTTTCTCCGTTATCTAACAACACAGAATTTGGTGTTACTTCAAAGATATAATCCAAATTGACAAGGCAACCTATATGTGTTCTTACAAAATTTTGAGACATTAAATCCGCAAATTTTTCTTCTATGGTAGCTCGTTCTTTATAGGTACCGTTTACTGTATGAAACCAAACATAATTCTTAATTTTGTCAATATATATAATATCTTTTATAAATACATTAACCAAATTTCTTCCGCATTTTATCGTATATTTTTGTTTTTTAGGATTTGTTTTTTCATAAATATTGCAGATACAATTCTCAAGAAGCCCATTAATATCTTTTTTTCTTATAAATGTATAAGGAAATTCTTTCAAAGCTTCATAAATAAGATTCTCTTTGCTTGTAACAAATGCAATATAAGGAAATTCCTTTGGATTATAGATTTTATTTATCTCCCTGAGAGCAGTTATCCCATCTGTTCCCGGCATATCTATATCCAACAAAACCATATCCGGTTTTATCTGTTGAAATATCTCCCGGGTCTGGTATCCATCCTCTGCAATTACGACAGAGAAACCGTTTTCCTCCAA
>ERZ772872.1449-NODE-1449-length-21411-cov-3.298698_pt1 | contig 21411 bp, 20 predicted proteins | sample MGYA00512132_ERZ772872 | MGnify/ENA primary metagenome ERZ772872 (study PRJEB29015, sample SAMEA2737724) | human gut metagenome | biome: human gut; feature: human-associated habitat; material: faeces | place: China | collected 2012 ...
TAAACTCTAAGAAGCTTAAGCCCTTTTCCATACGCTGTTTGTAGCATTCTGCAGTAAGCATACGGTTTACAGAAAAATGAGCACCAACTTCACGCAGTACTTCAATGTAATTTAAGTCCATGAGCCAGTCAGCGTTATTTACCATAAGAGCTTTGTTATCGGAGAAATCAATAAAGCGGCTCATCTGTTTCTTAAAGCAGTCACAGTTGTGCTGAATGGTTTCTGGTGTCATCATCTGGCGCATGTCGGTACGTCCGGATGGGTCTCCGACCATGGCAGTTCCGCCACCAATCAGGGCGATTGGTTTGTTGCCAGCCATCTGGAGACGTTTCATTAAGCAAAGTGCCATGAAATGTCCGACATGAAGGCTGTCTGCAGTTGGGTCAAATCCAATATAAAAAGTAGCTTTTCCATTGTTGATGAGCTCTCTAATCTCGGCTTCATCAGTTACCTGGGCAATCAATCCACGGGCAACTAATTCGTCATATAAAGTCATAATAAAAATCCTTTCTGAAAATGTATTTTTTAAAATTCCGGGAAATATTTTTATCCTGTTTCCCGCATAAAAAAGCCCCCGTCCTATGAAAGGACGAGGGCGAAGTCTCGTGTTACCACCTTTTTTCACAGATTATTCGCATAACCTGCCTCAGTAAGTGTCCGTCACCGACAGGACTGCCATCTGCAGTGCCTTAAGGATATCTGGCAACTTACGCATCGATAACGTGTGCTAATCCGTCGCAGCCTACTCATTCAAATTTCCACAAACCATTTATTTGTAAAGTTTAATTTTGATTTGACAAATATTGAATATTTGGTGCGAAGCTCCGGGATGTATTCATAACAAGCTGCCCCTGTACCTCTCAGCAACCGGTGACTCTCTGTAGGTTTCCTTTGCTATTACTTGTTCCCATCAAAGCCTGTAACTGCCTTAATTATCCCCATTATAGGGGGTAACTTAAAATTTGTCAAACATAAGATTTTAAAAGCCGGATTTAAAAATTTGTTATTTATTGTTTAACAAATCTTAAGGAAATGTAAATTGACAAATTGCTTTAATTGTGTAATTGTATTAATGGAGTAATACACAAAAAGAAAATTGAAGATAAAAGGAAAGTTCATTCGTTTTAGTAAACAGAGATACAGGAGGTTAGGAAAATGAAGAAAATTACATTTACAGTACCTTGTTATAATTCACAGGATTATATGAAACGTTGCATAGATTCTCTTCTGGTATGCAAAGAGGAAGGGGAAATTATCATTGTAGATGACGGCTCTACCGACAGAACCGGAGAGATTGCCGACGAGTATGCAAAGGAATATCCGGATATTGTGAAAGTCATACATAAAGAAAACGGTGGACATGGTTCCGGCGTAAATGCAGGACTTGAGGCAGCTTCAGGGACTTATTTTAAAGTAGTGGATTCTGATGACTGGCTGGATGAGGAAAGCTTAAAGGAGCTTCTTTCAGAACTTCGGGAATGGGAGTGGCAGGAAAAAGAAGTGGATCTGGTAGTCTGCAATTATGTCTATGACCACCTTTATGAGAATAAGACAAAGCCAATGCGCTATACCAATGTATTTCCGGAGAAGAAGCTTTGTACCTGGAATGACATGGGCAATTTTAAGCCGTCCCAGTACCTTGTGATGCATGCGTTGCTTTACCGCACCCAGATATTGCGGGACTGCAGGCTGCAATTGCCGAAGCATACTTTTTATGTGGATAACATATTTGCATATAAACCATTGCCTTATGTGAAAAATATCTGTTATCTGAATCTGGATTTGTATCATTATTTCCTGGGAAGAGATGACCAGTCCGTGAATGAAAAGGTCTTAATGAAGCGGATTGACCAGCAGATTAAGGTGACCAAACTGGTGTCAGACTGCGTGAACCTTGGTGAGATATCAAAAACTTATCCGAAGCTGGCAGCCTATATGACAAGAAATATCTCTATCATGATGGCAATTTCTTCCATCCATCTGCTGCTGATTGGAGATAAGGAAGCTTATGCGAAACGGGAGAATCTTTGGGAGCATATAAAGGCACTGCATCCAAAGCTTTATAGCATTTTAAAATACCGGAGATTAAGCGGATTTACTTATCTGCCGGGGGGTGTGGCAGGCGGTTTTGTAACCCTGACCGGCTATCGCCTGGCACGGAAAATGTACCAGTTCCAGTAAGAAACAGCAGAAATCGTATAAGAGGATAAGAAAATGGAAAAATTATACATCGGATTAGTAGATACTCCGGGGCTGTTTGCGTGGATGATCCGCAAAGCCATCCGGCAGGATTACATACATGTGGTGCTTGGCATGGACGAGATGCTGGATGAGTGCTACAGTGTGGGAAGAAGATTTCCTTCAATACCGCTTCTGGCGGGCTTCGAGCGGGAAGAAAAGGAGAAAATCATGCGGGCATTTCCAACGGCGCGTTATATGATATTTGCCATAGACTGCACGGAGGAGCAGAAGGAAAATATCAGAAAGCAGCTGAAAAAATGCTATGAAAACCGCTACAAATATCATTACTGCATCGCAGGGCTGCCTTTTATTTTATTGCAGAAGGAATTCTTCCGGGAGAAACGCTATACCTGTTCCTCCTTTATTGCCCGTGTGCTAGAGGAGAATGGATTAAAGCTTTTTTCGAAGCATTTTTCATTGGTAACTCCAAAAGATTTTTATGAATTAGAGCAGAAAGAGGTCATCTATGAAGGAGAACTTAAGCAGCTCATCCGTATGGAGCAGTATCGGACAGAAATTGCATAAGAATAAAAAGAATCTCATCAGTGTCCTGCTGTTTCTCTTACTGGCGGCACTGACTTTCTCTGCTATCTGTAAGGGAAATGATATGACAGAGGTTGCAAAGGCAGTAAGAAAAATGGATGCGTGGTATCTCTTTGGGGCCATGGGTCTGGGGATTTTCTTCGTATCGGCAGAAGGGCTGATGATCTGCTATCTTCTGCGGGCACTGGGAAATCCCGTTGCAGCAGGCAGGTGTATCAAATATTCCTTTATCGGATTTTTCTATTCGGGAATCACACCGTCCGCTACAGGCGGACAGCCGATGCAGCTCTATCATATGAAAAAGGATGGGTTAAAAATATCGGAAAGTACTGTGGTCTTAATGACGGTAGCAGTGCTTTACAAATTTGTGCTGGTGGTGATTGGACTTTTCATGCTGCTGTTTGGCTATCATCCGCTAAAGAATTATCTGGGAAGCTATATGTGGCTTTTTTATCTGGGACTTCTGTTAAATACAGTGCTGGTGATTTTTCTTTTAATCGTGATGTTCGGGCCAAAGCTGTTTCACAATATTGTGACAGGAGTAGAGCGGTTCTGCGTGCGGATTCATCTGCTGAAGTATTCGGAGGAGCGAATCGGGAAACTCTCCGGCTTTGTGGAAAAATACCGTGAGACCGTGCAGTTTTTTGCCGGACATAAGGGAAAAATCGTGGCGGCCACATTATTCACTGTGCTGCAAAGATGCAGTGTATTTTTCCTGACTTATCTTGTATATCTTGGCTTTCATTTAAAAGGCACAGATGTGCTTACAGTCATGATGCTCCAGGCATCCGTCTATATCGCCGTGGACATGCTGCCACTGCCGGGAGCACAGGGAATTACGGAGCTGATGTATAAGAGCATTTTCGCGGGAGTATTTCCGGGCACTTATCTTACAGCATCCATGTGTGTATCCCGTGGAATAAATTTCTACTTTTTGTTGATAACTTCCGCAATTCTTACGGTGATAGTATATATCTTCGAGCAAAAATGCAGTAGAAAGAAACCCGCAGAAACAGCCGAATACAATTGACTTTGAGAAAATTCCCTCATATAATAAAAGTATCAGTTTTATAAGGAGGATATAAATATGGCATGTTTTTTAGTTCCGGCAACGGAAGCTGCGGTTACCACAATTGCAGAGCATGTAGTAAAGGGGAAAGAGGAACGCATAAATAAAGAGGAAGTTACCTTAAGTGAGAGCAGTAAGACACCATTTTCTCATAAATTAAAATGGTTAAACCATATGCTTTGGGGCGGTTCTGCGCTGCTGGCATTTGAACATATCTGGCATGGCGAAGTGACACCATGGTTCCCATTTTTAACAGCAGCAGGAAATCCGGAGGATGCGATGGCAATGCTCCATGAGATGGCAACAACTGGTGTTGCCATGGCAGTACTTGTTACGGCTGTGTGGGCTGGTATGGTAGCAGTATCCAATGTCATCGAGAAACGTCCGGTTATCGGAACAGGTAAGGAGATACAGTAATGACTTTACTTACAGCAGCCATTGCGGCAGTGATTGTAACTTTGGTATGGTATTTTAAGGACGGCACCAACGAGATGCGAATAGGAACCTTAAGTCTTATGTACTGGGGCGCCACACTGATGTGGCTGGTAGATGCGGTAGTTGAGTACATAGAATTAAAGGCGGCGTATTTTACACCGGAACCGGTGGACATGCTGAATGATTTCTTTCTTGGAATATCCGTAGTGGTCTTGGGATTAATCATCTGGCTGATAATGTTTTTAATCAAAGATCCAAAGGGCGTGCTGCAGAAGCGGTTACAGAGAAAATAGAAATATTAATAGTCCCTTTTTTAAAGGTATATTCGAACAGCAAGAGTTTGCAATAGCTGACTCTTGCTGTTTTACTGTGCAGTGCAATTCTTGCACTTTAACTTATCTTCCGGTCAAGTGTTTTAAATTCCCTGTTTTAAAAAATTCCCGGGTAAATGAAAAACCTACACTTTCGGGTAGTTTACAGGCAGGTTATTCGTAATTATTATAAAAACAGATAAAAAGTGTTGAATCGTGTCGGAGGGGAATGCATGAAAAACCGGGATATGACCATGTATGGAAATTATGTGCATGACCGGAAGGAACAGCTAAAGGACTGGGTAAAATGCTTCTATGGAGACAGTTCCCTTGGAATTGCAGAAATAACTTATGCAGAAGTATGCTATCAGAGAGATGAATGTTTTGAAGCAATTACTACATTAGTTGGAATTATTCCATTTATAGAAAAAGAAGGCGAAATTGCTGTTCTGTTTATTGCTTTGAGCCTTCAGATGCGGATTATGATAGCAACCGGACAGATAGCGGTGGTATATCCGATTCTGGAAGAGATATATCAGAGGCTTCATAAGGAACAGAGTAGATGGCTTTTAGAGAATTTCGGAGCAATGAAAGCCTGGGGACTGTTGTATGATGGTGATGTGGATACAGTAACGGAATGGATGGAAAATGAGGCGCCCAGCGAATTTGGAGAACTGAATATGCTGGATACCTATAAATATATGATAAAGATGCGGGCATATATTCTGGAAGAAAAATATCTGGCAATGCTTTCGCTGGCAGAGTATTTGAGGGAGCCGCTGCGAAAGGGTGACCGCGTCATGGATTTATGTGAAATGAATCTTTTGTGTGCAGTCAGCTATTTCTTAAGTGACCGGAAAGAGTATGCATTTCAGCTTTTGGATGAGCTGCTTCCGATTGTAAAAGAAAGACGATTTGACCGGCTGATAGCAGATGAGCGTTCTAATCAGGAAATTGCTTTCCTGTAAAGTAAAAAACGGGAAGCGAGGATGCGCACTGCGGCGTATAAGGTAGATGTCGCAGGCGACCGCCGCAGGCGCGGGAATGTGCCAAGGCACATTTTTTGTTATAACATTCAGTTGAATTTATATAAAAAATGTGATACGTTTACTGAAGAGGTGTTAAACAAAGGTAATTATTTACTTTGGGAGCAGAAAATAAAGTGAGGAAGCGTATGACAGTAAAAGAAATTGCAAAGCTGGCGAATGTATCACCGGCAACCGTATCCAATGTACTGAATCACCGGAATAATGTGGGGGAAGAGACAAGACAGCGGATCTTAGAGATTTGCAAGGAAAATGGCTATGATATTAACAAGGGGAAAAATAAGAAGCCGGCAGAAGATACCAATACCATTCTTTTTAATTTCAGTGATTATGAGCGTAACTTTTATCTGAAAATCATTCATGGAATCAGCGATTATGTGTATTCCAGAGGATATGATTTAATGATATGTACCAATAAATCCTGTGAAAAATTTATGGACCCGGCATTGACTTGCGGAACCATCATGCTGGATATGAAATGTAAGAATTCCACTTTAATCCAGAAGGCAAATGAAGGTTATCCCATTGTGGCACTGGACCGGATTATGGATGTGCCGAATATTAAGAGCGTGGTAGTCAATAACTATGCGCCAATGGCAGAGCTGGTGCAGGGGCTGGTGGATAAAGGCTATCGCCGCTTTGGATATATTGCAGGAATAGATACGCTGGATAACCAGGAACGTTATCGGGCATTAAAAGATGTATTGCAGAAAAATGGAATTACATTCAGCCGGGAAAATTATTTCTTGGGAGATTATTATGAAAAGAGCGGTTATCAGTCAGCAAGACTGATGCTTTTATCAGATAATATTCCGGAAGTGTTAGTCTGTGCGAATGACAATATGGCAATCGGAGCAATGAAGGCACTGCGGCAGGAAGGTCTTAAGATTCCGGATGATATAGCAGTAACCGGATTCGATGGAACCGAGATGTCAGAACTGATGGGACTTACCACGGTAGATATCCCGGATTATGAGAGAGGCTATCTGGCGGCCCAGTTTCTGCTTCAGAATATTGCGGGAAGCTGCAGTTTTGACACCTTTAAGATTGCCGCGAAGGTTCACTGGAGAAAGACCACACGATAGAAAATAAGATAAAAAATAGGACATGGAAGAATCTTCTGGTACAGAGGGTTCTTCTTTTTTTCGCGAGTAGCGAGAAATTCGCAAAGCGTGTTTCGTGTAGTTTGTGAGAGTAGCGAAAATTTACTATAATAATATTGCTTGTTTTACTAAAGAAAAGGTAAATATTTACTAAATTTACTAAAAACAAGTCTTGAAACGGTCGTTTTGCACAACAAAACCATGTAAAAACAGTGAAAAAGGTAGAAAGATAACGAAGAGGATTGACGAATTAGTAAAATTTATGTAAAGTATAGTTATCAAAAACAAAGCAACACAAGGAGGGTACAAAATGAAGAAGAGAAAAATCGTATCATTAGTATTGGCAACAGTTTTAGGTGCTTCCATGGTATTAGGAGGATGCGGTTCTAAGGGAGGATCTGATGCTTCCAATACAGAGGGCGCAAGCGGAGAGAGTAAAGGAAAGATTACCATCTTCCAGCAGAAAACAGAGATTTATGATCAGTTGAAAGAACTTGCTAAAGACTATGAAAAAGAGACCGGTGTAGAAGTAGAAGTCTGGCAGATTTCCGGAGATGATTATTACCAGAACTTAAAGACTTATATGTCAAGTGAATCCGGTCCTACCGTATTTTCACTTTCTTCCAGCACAGAGATTGCGGAAATGTCCGCTTACTTAGAGGATTTAAGTGATTTGAGTTTCTTAGACAAGATTAATGATGACCTTATTGCAAAGAGCGATGATAAGACAGTCGGTGTTCCGATGACAGCAGAAGGCTTCGGACTGGTTTATAACAAAAACTTAATCAGTGAAGACCAGATTAATACAACCGATGCATTGGTTCAGACTATCAAAGATGCAGCAGCCGATGGGGAGACAGGACTTGGACTTTCACAGGAAGCGTACTTCTTAATCGGACAGATTTTAAATACTCCATTCGCATTACAGGATGATCCGGCACAGTTCTGTCAGGATGTATACGATGGAAAGGTAAACATCGCTGACGTAAAAGAGTTCCAGGAACTTGGACAGATTTTCGAAGCAATCAAAGAGAACCAGAAGAATCCACTGGAAGTATCTTATGATGACAACTGTGGTGACTTTGCAACCGGTAAAACAGAAATGATTCATCAGGGTAACTGGTGCTACTCCCTATTTTCATCCTATGATGTAGACTTTGATATGGGAATTGCTCCATTACCAATCGCAGGCAACAAATCCATCGCAGTCGGTGTTCCATCTGTATGGTGTGTAAATACAGACGCAAGTGACAGTGACAAACAGTTAGCAAAAGATTTCTTAAACTGGTTATATACAAGTGAAACAGGAGCTGATTACCTTACCAACAAATTTGGATTCATTCCGGTAGTAGACGGTATGGAAGCTGATAACTTAGACCCATTATCACAGGCAGTATCTGATGCAATCGCAGAAGGCAACATCATTCCTTGGACATTCAATGAGGAGTGGCCTGCAGGTATCATCACAACTTACCTGGTACAGAACGCAGAGGAATACTTCTCCTCGGATATGACAACCGATGAATTCTTAAGAGCATTAAATGATTCATTCGTAACAGCAGCAAATGAGTAAACATTAATTGCAGGTGTTGCCTTTGGCAGCACCTGTTCACTTTAGAAAAGGAATGAGGGACAAAGATGAAGATAAAAAAAGGCTGGTATGCATTATTTACCGCTCCATTGATGATTATGTTTTGCATTATAGTAATCATTCCGTTTTTCACGGGAATGGGTTATTCCCTTGTATCCTGGGATGGACTGGCAAAAAGTGAAAAGGTATTTGTAGGATTGTCCAACTATGCAAAGATTTTTTCGGATAAACAATTTCTGACATCATTAGTAAGAACAACATTATTTACATTAATTACCGTAGTAATTGTCAATGTACTGGCACTGGCATTTGCAGTATTGGTAACAACCAAACTGAAGGTGCGTAATGTGGCAAGAACCATGTTATTCTTACCATACCTGATTGGTGGATTGATTTTAGGTTATATCTGGCAGTACGTTCTTGGAGACGCAATGAGTACAATCGGAGATATGACCGGATTAACAAACATATTTTTTAACTGGCTTGTAAATAAGAAAATGGCTTTCTGTGCCATGATTGTAGTATCTACATGGCAGATGGCAGGATATATGATGATTGTATATATCGCAGGATTAGAAGCAATTTCCGATGATGTAATCGAAGCTGCAGAGGTTGACGGGGCAGGCTTCTGGAGAACTTTAATCAACATTAAGCTTCCGCTGATTATGTCATCCATTACAATATGTCTGTTCTTAACATTATCCAACTGTTTCAAGATTTATGATGTAAACGTTTCACTGACAGGCGGTGGACCAAACAACTCAACAGAAATGGTGTCCATGAATATTTTTAATGAAATCTTTACCAAGAGCCATTTCGGATATGGACAGGCAAAAGCAATCGTATTCTTTGTCATCATTGCATTGATTACATTAATTCAGGTTAAGATTACTGGCGATAAGGAGGTGTCAGCATAATGAAGAGAAAACCAGTTGGAAAAATAATCGTAAATATTCTGGTAATATTGTTGTGCTGCGTATGGTTGGTTCCGGTATATATGGTAATCGTAAATGCCTTCAAGAGCCGTGCAGAATTATATGAAAATATCTTCGCCTTTCCAAAACATTTTACACTGGAATATTTCCAGGGCGCTTTAAAGAAAATGGATTTTTTAATGGCATTTAAGAATTCCATCATCGTAACAGTAATTGCAGTAGGAATTATCGTATTACTGAGTGCTATGACAGCGTGGATGTTTGTCCGCTCTAATAATAAATTAAGTAAATTCTTATACGGACTTCTGATTCTTACCATGCTGATTCCGTTCCAGACCATTATGATGCCATTGATGCAGGAAATGAATCAGTTCGGCAAATTTTTCGGTATTCCGTTTAAAGATTCACTTGGCGGATTAATCTTTATGTATGTAGGCTTTGGAGCCGGCATGGGAGTGTTCTTATTCCATGGATTTATCAAATCCTCCGTTCCGGTATCCTTAGAGGAAGCCGCAATTATTGATGGATGTAATACCTGGCAGCTATTCTGGAGAATTGTATTCCCAATTTTAAAATCCATTACCGTAACTGTAATTATTCTGGATGTTATCTGGATCTGGAACGACTACTTATTACCATCACTGACACTGACCAGTATCAAAAATAAAACCATTCCGCTGGCAATGTCACTGTTCTTCGGACAGTATACCATCGAGTGGAATATGGCAATGGCGGCACTGACATTTACCATTATTCCGGTTATCATTTTCTATCTGCTTTGCCAGAAACATATTATCAAAGGTGTAGCAGCCGGTGCAGTAAAGGGTTAAAGAGAGGGAGCGTATATGAGTAAAATTTATCAGGTAACAGGAATTGGATTAAATGAGAAGAACCTGCAGCTGCAGGAAACCATTTTTCATAATGCCAATGGCTATATCGGAGTACGCGGCACCCTGGAAGAAGGCGTTCCGGCAGATTTCGACACCATGCGGGGCATGTATATTAATGGCTTTTATGATATTGCACCTATGAAGCAGGCAGAAAAACTTTGCAATCTCGTGGAAGACAAAGAGAGTATGTTAAATGTGGCAGATACCCAGACTATAGAGGTGTCCTTTGATGGGCAGAAATTTTCCATGGCGGATGACGCAGACTGCCGTTATGTAAGAACGCTGGATATGGAAAAAGGAATTACCAGACGTGAAGTAGACTGGAGCAACAAGGAAGGAAAGCAGCTTCATTTTAATATTACAAGAATGGCTTCCTTTGAAGAACGTTCCCTTTTTACCATTGATTATTGCTTCCAGTCCATTGATTTTTCCGGAACAGTAGAAATACATTCCAGACATTTAGGACTGGTCAGAAATTATTTTAATCCAAATGACCCAAGACTGGCAGGGGAAAGCCACAATCATTTGAAAAAAGAAGATGTTCACATATGCGAATCCGGTGCATGTCTCGTAAGTTCTACCATAGAGAGCCATCTTAAGGTGGCAAGTGCAGTGGCAAACATAGTCACTGTTAACCAGAAGCGCCAGCCATCAGAAGTAGTAACCTATGATGAGACCGCACATGCAATGGACGTAAGCTACCGCTTTGATATACGGCCGGGAGATGAAGTAAGAATCATAAAATACAGCATTTTTACAGATTCTATCCGGGAAGAGGATTGCAGAAATGTCGCAGACGAGAAGCTTTCTAAAGTAGTGGGGCAGGGAATTGCTTCTTATTATAAAAAACAGCAGGAATATTTAAAAGAGTTCTGGAACAACTCTTCCATGGAAATCGTGGGAGACGGAGATTTAAATGAATCTCTCTGTTTTAATATGTATCAGCTTCTGCAGTCAGCCGGTTACGATGGATATTCCAGCATTGCAGCGAAAGGCTTAAGTGGTGAAGGCTACGAAGGACATTATTTCTGGGATACGGAAATGTTTATGGTACCGTATTTTGCCATGACCAATCCGGCAATCGCAAGAAAGCTTTTGGAATACCGCTATAAGACATTAGGAAAAGCCAAAGAAAATGCGGCTCTGTTAGGACATAAAAAGGGTGCGCTGTATCCGTGGCGTACCATTACCGGAAGAGAATGCTCCGGCTATTATCCATCCGGAACGGCACAGTATCATATCGATGGAGACATTGCATATGCCGTAATTCTCTATTACAAAACCAGCGGAGACTGGGAATTTATCAAGGAAATGGGTTTAAAGATTCTCTTAGAGACCAACCGTCTGTGGCTGGATGTGGGAAATTATTATAAAGACCGTTTTGTCATTAACTGTGTGACCGGACCGGATGAGTATACCTGCATTGTAAATAACAATTACTATACCAATGCCAGTGCAAAATACAGCATGCAGTGGTGTCTGAAATTTATCCAACGCCTGGCAGAGGAAAAGGATGCTTACCAGCAGTTTGTAAAAGAAAATGACCTGACAGAGGAAGAAATTCAGGCAATGAAGGAAGCGGAAGAAAAGATGTATCTTCCATATGATGAAACCCTTGGCATCAATCCACAGGATGACTCCTTCTTGCAGAAACCAATCTGGGATTTAGAGCACACACCACAGGAAGAATTCCCTCTGTTACTGCATTATCATCCGTTACATTTATACCGTTATCAGGTATGTAAACAGGCAGATACAGTGTTAGCACATTATCTTTTTCCGGATTATCAGGACAAAGAAACAGAAGAGAACTCTTTCCGCTATTATGAGAAAATTACAACCCATGATTCATCCCTTTCCACCTGTGTATTCAGTATCATGGCATCCCGACTGGGCTTAAAGGATAAGGCATACTATTACTTTGGCGACTCTGCCAAGATGGACCTTTTGAATACCCACAAGAACAGCAAGGATGGAATACATGCAGCAAATATGGGTGGAAGCTATATGGCAATTGTCAATGGATTTGCCGGATTACGGGCAGAAGAAGAGACACTTTTCTTAGCACCATCTATACCGGAAAAGTGGCAGGGATATCATTTCCGTGTCCGTTATCATGGAAGCCTGTTAGAGATATGCGTAAATAAAGAAACCTGCAGTGTAGAACTGTTAGAAGGCGAAGCGGTTTCACTTTGCATCTATGGACAGGAGTATACGATGGATGCAGGCAGCCGGAAGGCAGAATTATCTTATCAGGAGAATTAGTAAAGAATAGAAAAAAGAAGGTGAAGTTATGAAATATAACGTAATACCGGTTCAGACGCCAAAGGCGACCGATGCAAAATTGTATACTTATATTTTAGATAATTTTGAAGAGATTGACAGCAATCGTACCCGCCCGCTGGTACTTATCTGCCCGGGCGGCGGCTATGAATTTACTTCTGACCGTGAAGCCGAGGCAGTTGCGGTGCAGTATATTGCCAGAGGATTTCATGCCTGTGTCCTGCGTTACAGCGTGGCACCGGCAGAATTTCCACAGTCCTTATGCGAACTGGCATGGAGCGTTGCATATTTAAGAGAACATGCCGGGGAATATGGCATCAAAGAAGATAAGATTATCGTAGCCGGTTTCTCAGCAGGCGGTCATCTGGCAGCAAGCCTTGGTGTGTTCTGGGACAAAGACTGGCTTGCAAAAGAAACAGGACTTACCGCAGAGCAGATGCGACCAAATGGATTACTGCTTTCTTATCCGGTAATTACATCTGGAACATATGCACATCACGGTAGCATTGAAAACCTGATGGGAACGAAAAAGAGCAAAGAATTAGAAGAGCTTTTAAGTCTGGAGCATCAGGTAGGAAAGCAGGTGCCGCCGGTGTTTATCTGGCATACCTTAACGGACCAGTCGGTGCCAATCCAGAATACACTGATGTTTACGGAAGCACTGGTAAAGAATCAGGTTTCCGTGGAAGCTCACATTTTCCCGGAAGGACTGCATGGACTTTCGCTTGCCAATGAAGAAACGCAGATTACGGAGACAGGATTCGGTATTCAGAAACGTTGTCAGGACTGGATAAAATTAGCTGGAAAATGGGTGGCAGATTTGGAGGGATAAGATGAAATTTAAAGGAATTTTATTTGACCTGGATGGAGTACTGGTTCATACCGATAAGCTCCATTATCGTGCATGGAAGAAAATAGCTGATGAATGCGGCATTCTCTTTAATGAAGAGATTAACAATCTGCTGCGGGGTGTAAGCAGAATGGAAAGCCTTGAAATTATTTTAAGAAACTACCATGGACCGGCACTTTCCCAGAAAGAAAAGGAAGCACTGGCAGAAGAAAAAAATAATTACTATAAAGAAGAATTAAAGAGCATGACACCGGATGATGTAACAGGTGAAGTCCGGGAGACCTTAGCTGCATTAAAGGCAGCAGGCATAAAAGTTGCGATTGGTTCTTCCAGCAAGAATACCAAATTTATTTTAAAACAGGTAGGACTGGATGATGTATTTGATGCAGTTTCTGACGGTACCAATATTACAAAATCCAAACCTGACCCGGAAGTATTCTTAAAAGCGGCAGAGTATATCGGACTTCCACCAGAAGAGTGTCTGGTAGTTGAGGATGCAGTTGCCGGAATTGAAGCAGCAAAACGCGGTGGAATGAAGGCTGCCGGAATCGGAGATGCCGCTTTCTATGAGAAAACGGATTATCCGATGACAACATTTGCTGATCTTAAGGAAATTGCATTGTGATTTATTATACATATCCGGGTTTCCGGAATAAAGCACTGACCATAAGCTATGATGATGGCTTATGGTCAGATATGCATTTACTGGAAATATGCAACCGTTATGGAATCCGGGGAACCTTCAACCTGAATTCCGGCTGTATGCAGGAAGAGAGAAGAATTGGAAAAGACAGGATAGCAGAGCTTTATAAGGGACATGAAGTTGCAACCCATGGCGTGGAACATCTGACCATAGCCCGCTGTCCTATGACAGATGTAGTAAAAGAAATATTAAACGACCGCGAGGCATTGGAAGAACTGACCGGAAAAATCGTCTGCGGTCATGCTTATCCGAATGGTTCCTACAGCCATGAAATAAAAACACTTCTTCCCTCCCTTGGCATCCATTATGCCAGAACAGCAACGGACAGCGGAAAATACACGCATCCGCAGGATTTCTATGAATGGAATCCTACCTGTCACCATAACAACAGACTGCTCGAACATGCGAAAGAATTTCTTGCCTTTGATCTGCCACAGTTCCAGTATCTTTTCTATGTCTGGGGACACAGCTATGAATTTGACCGGGATAAGAACTGGGATGTGATAGAAGAATTCTGCAAAATGACAGGCGGCAGGGAAGATATCTGGTATGCTACCAATGCAGAGGTCTGCCATTATCTCATGGCAGTAAAACAGGTTCACACCAGCGTAGATGAGAAGCTGCTTTTCAACGGAAGCGGGCAGGACATTTATCTTATCCGTAACGGAGAAAACATTCTTCTGCATCCGGGTGAACTCTTCCGTTAGATAAGAGCAGCTTATACTCAGGCGTAGCCGGTAAAGACCATGCTGCGGGAACTGCAAAGAATTCATTCCCTTGAAATTCATGGTAAATTGAGAACAATTATGCTATAATTCATGCATTACACTGACTTTACAGGTGGAGTGAAGACTTAGAGGGGAAACATCCGAAAAGAATATTTTGCAGACAAAGAGGATGCATAGAGATAAAAAATAGAAAAGTAAGCAGATAAAAGCAGTAAACGAAGCAAGTGATATAGGAAATTATGACAAGAACGCAGGCGTACCGGGTGCTGGGATTAGCAGCAGATGCTGACCGGACGGAAATCAAAAGCCGTTACCGTCAGTTGATGCATAAGCTGCATCCCGACAGCCGGTCAGAAGAAAAAGAAAATTATCCCTATTCTGCCAGAGAGGTTAACGAAGCCTATGGCATTCTGGTAAAAGGCAAAGAAGCGAAGGATTCTTTTATCCGGAAAACAAAGGAAAGTACCACATCAAGGGCAGAATGGGAAGCAAAAAGACAGCGCAGACAGAAAAAGAACTGGAATGCACCGGAAAATCCTCATGCATACTGTATACGAAATATTTATCAATATGTCGAGGATGCAGACGGAGCAGTCATAGGAGAATTTGTGATAACAGAGGGAAAATATCTTTGGACCATCGAAGAGGATTTCCCTCTTTTCTTAAAGAGTATTTTTGAGTGCAGTAACCGGCTGCTTCATGGGATAGAAGCAAAATTTGGGAAAAGTGTAAGGGAAGAGAAACGCCTGAAGGTACAGGCGGAGCTTACCTATCTCTTAGCGCAGCAGTTTATTGACGCACCGGAAATGTTAGGGCATTTTGCAGAGCCAGGGCGGAAGAAAGAAGCAGAAGATGAAATATTTTACTTTGCGGCAATGCTTGAACTCATGGAAACGGTAAATGATATGCGGGCAGCCACACCACTCTTTCCGGCAGCGCTGAAACAGCACCGGCTGTATCTAAAGAAGCAGTCCGGGGAGGCGGCAGGCTACCTTTCCCTGAAAGATGACCGGCTTTATTATATTCTGGTGCCGCTCTTAGAACAGAAGCGGGCAATGGTTAAGATTCAGGTGGCGGCAAAGCAGGACCGGGCAAATATGCGTGGAAGAAAGCGTTATAAGAACCTGGATTTCTGGATAAAAGTGCCAAAAAAATATGCCGGAACTTTCCCGGAAAGCATCGGATTACAGATAGAAAACCTGCTTTTATCCTACGAAAAGAAGATTCATGCCGGAAGCGAATTGTAAAACAGATAAAACAATGCTATAATACACTCTGTATATGTATGTGGTCGTAACAATTGTGTAAAAATATCCGCATTTATATAGGAGAAATTTATGAAGAAAAAAATCAAGCTGAAGGGTCATCTGAAAAATTATATGTACTGGCCGCTGATGCTTACTATTTTGCTGGCATGCATGAACGTGCCGATGTATTTTGTAAATGAAGGGGCAGCGTTACTGGTATCCATTTTCCTTGGGATTTATCTCATTGTTGTGGTGATATCTTATAATGTTAATAAACCGGTGCTGGTGAATGAGCTGATTAATTTTGCCACTCAGTACGGAACGGTGCAGAAGAAGCTGCTCAATGAATTCGAAATACCGTATGCACTTTTGGACTATAACGGAAAGGTTCTCTGGGTCAATGAGAAATTTACGGAGATTACAGGAAAGACCAAAAATTTCCATAAATCCATCACCAGCATTTTCCCGGGTATTACCAGAGAGCTGATTCAGCAGGAGCAGTTCGTGGAAGATGTAAATATGGTCTGGCAGGAGCATAATTTCCGTATTGAAATGAGCAAGATTTATTTTGAGGAAATGGCGGAAAACAGCAGCATTGTATCTATTGAAGAGGATGAACAGTATCTGACAGCGCTGTACCTTTTTGATGAGACAGAGCTTTATAATTACATTCGTGAAAATGAAGAACAGAAGCTGGTGGCAGGTCTTGTATACATAGACAACTATGACGAGGCGTTAGACAGTATTGAAGACGTAAAACGTTCTCTTTTAGTGGCATTGATTGACCGGAAGGTAAACCAGTATTTTACGAAAATGGATGCACTGGTTCGTAAGATTGAGAAGGACAAATACTTTGTGGTATTCCAGCATAAATATCTTGCGGAGCTGCAGAGCGACCGGTTCAGTCTGATTGAAGATGTTAAGACTGTCAAAGTCGGAAATGAGATGGCGGTGACTTTAAGTATCGGAATCGGTGTCGGCGGTGATACTTATAATCAGAATTATGAATATTCCCGTATGGCAATCGACCTGGCACTGGGCCGGGGCGGCGACCAGGTGGTAGTCAAAGAGGGTGAAAACGTTGTCTACTATGGCGGTAACAGCAAGCAGGTAGAGAAGAACACCCGTGTAAAAGCAAGAGTCAAAGCCCATGCACTGAGGGAGATTATCGAGAGCCGTGAGCATGTTATGATTATGGGACATTCCATTTCCGATACAGATGCTTTTGGTGCGGCAATCGGAATCTACTGCGCCGCAAGAGTATTAGGAAAGAAAGCGCAGATTGTTTTAGACCAGGTAACTTCATCCCTTCGTCCATTGAAGGAAGGTTTTACCACAGAGAAGGGTTATCCGCCGGATATGTTTGTTTCCAGTGAACGTGCGCTGGAGCTGACGGATTATAATACACTGGTTATGGTGGTGGATGTAAACCGTCCGAGCCATACGGAGTGTCCGGGCCTTTTGAAGCGGACCGACAGTATCGTAGTATTTGACCATCACCGCCAGAGCAGTGAGGTCATTTCCAATCCGGTACTTTCCTATATTGAGCCGTATGCATCTTCTACCTGTGAAATGGTAGCAGAGGTGCTGCAGTATTTTACAGAAAATATCAAGCTGGCACCCCACGAAGCAGACTGTATTTATGCGGGAATCTTAATCGATACCAGCAACTTTATGACTAAGACCGGTGTCCGTACCTTTGAAGCAGCTGCTTATCTGAAACGTTGCGGAGCGGAAGTAACCCGTGTAAGAAAAATGCTTCGAAATGATATGGATGCCTACAAAGCCAGAGCAGAAGTGGTCCGCCATGCGGAAGTATACCGCGGTGCATTTGCCATTTCCATCTGTCCGGCAGATAAGATTGAAAGCCCTACCATCGTAGGAGCCCAGGCGGCAGATGAGCTGTTAAATATTGTCGGAATCAAAGCGTCCTTTGTATTAACCGAATATCAGGGCAAAATATATGTAAGTTCCCGTTCCATTGATGAAATCAATGTGCAGAAAATCATGGAACGTCTTGGGGGCGGCGGACATCTGAATATGGCAGGCTGCCAGCTTCGTGACTGTACCGTGTCCCAGGCACAACGCATCATAGAAGACACCATCGACGAAATGCTTGAGGAAGGAGATATAGAAGAATGAAAGTAATTTTATTAGCAGATGTAAAATCCCTTGGAAAAAAAGGTGAGGTAGTGAATGTAAGCGATGCATACGCAAGAAATCAGTTAATTCCGAAGAAATTGGGAGTTGAAGCAAACAGCAAGACCTTAAATGACTTAAAGCTGCAGAACAAACATGCAGATAAGGTTGCAGAAGAGAATTATCAGGCAGCATTAAAGCTGGCAGATGAGATAAAGGATAAGACCGTAGAAGTGAAAATGAAAGCCGGAGAAGGCGGAAGAACCTTTGGTTCCGTTTCTTCCAAAGAAATCTCTGAAGCAGCAAAGAAACAGTTGAATCTTGACATTGATAAAAAGAAACTGCAGCTTCCTGAGCCAATCCGTACACTTGGTGTTACCCAGGTGCCTGTCAGATTACATCCTAAGGTAACAGGAACTCTTAAAGTATGGGTAAAAGAAGCATAAGTCTTCCGGAGGGATAAAGAATGGAAGAAGCGCTGATTAAAAGAATACTCCCCCACAGTATAGAGGCAGAGCAGTCTGTAATCGGCTCAATGATCCTGGACAGAGATGCGATCCTTGTGGCATCTGAGATACTTACCAGCGATGATTTTTATCAGAAACAATATGGCATCATCTTTGATGCAATGGTGGAATTGTGTAATGAAGGGAAACCGGTAGATCTGGTGACCCTTCAGAATCGTTTAAAGGAGAAAGAACTCCCGCCGGATATCAGCAGTATGGAATATGTAAGAGATCTGATCTCAGCGGTTCCTACTTCTGCAAATGTGAAGTATTACGCAAAGATCGTCAGTGAGAAAGCAGTCCTTCGCAGACTTATCAAGGCAAATGAAGAGATTGCCAACACCTGCTATCTGGAGAAGGAGAATACAGAGATTATTCTGGAAGAAGCGGAAAAAAAACTGTTCAATATTCTCCAGAGACGTAACAATGAAGAGTATGTTCCAATCCAGCAGGTAGTTCTGAATGCCATTAATAACATTGAGAAAGCGTCTAAGCTTAAGGGTTCTGTAACAGGTATTCCCACAGGCTTTATGGATCTGGATTATAAAACATCCGGTATGCATCCTTCTGATCTGGTGCTGATCGCAGCCCGTCCTTCCATGGGGAAAACAGCCTTTGTACTGAACATTGCACAGTATATGGCATTCCGAAAGGATGTCACAGTTGCTATATTCAGTCTGGAAATGTCAAAGGAACAGCTGGTGAACCGACTTCTGGCAATGGAATCTCATGTAGATTCCCAGAATATGAGAACAGGTAATCTGAAAGACGAGGACTGGACAAAACTGGTAGAAGGAGCAGATATTATCGGTAAATCTAATCTGATCATTGATGACACGCCGGGTATTTCTATTGCGGAAATGCGCTCCAAATGCAGGAAATATAAGCTGGAACATAATCTCGGGATTATCATGATCGACTATCTGCAGCTGATGAGCGGAAGTGGAAAAAGTGATTCCAGACAGCAGGAAATTTCAGATATTTCCCGTTCTCTGAAAGCTCTTGCCAGAGAGCTGAATGTGCCGGTGATCGCATTGTCTCAGCTCAGCCGTGCGGTGGAACAGCGTCCGGATCACAGACCAATGCTTTCGGATCTTCGAGAATCCGGAGCCATTGAACAGGATGCCGATGTGGTAATGTTTATCTACAGAGATGACTATTATCATAAGGATACAGAGAAGAAGGACATTGCAGAGATCATCATTGCCAAACAGAGAAACGGTCCCATCGGAACAGTAGAACTGGTATGGCTGCCGAGATATACACAGTTTGTGAATATGAAGAAATAATCTATCTCAGAGGAGTTTGATCTTTGACTTGAATAATATTATAGCAATCCTCTAAAATAATGCATCTTAATCCAGCCCATCAGAGTGTGAAATCCTGCTGAATTGTCTTAAATGCATTATTTACGAGGATTGCTATAGAAAAATTTTACAGGGAAACAGTATCAGGGGGAGAATCCGGTACTGTTTCCCTGTTTTTTGTGTCAAAATAAAGTTTTATAGGGAAGTTTGTCAATCGAAACTTCTTGCAATCTCGCTATGGCGTTTTATAATAAATATACATGATATCAGGATTATGACAGCTGTTTTTACAGTGCAGTGGTTCAATGATATCAGGTGATAGATTGAGTTGTTGATATGCATCAGTGGTTTCTGATGAAAAAATGGACTCAAAAGGAGGAGGGGCAGCATGGAGCAGCGGTATACTGTGACTCAGACCGCAGAAATCCTTGGCGTGAGGGCATCGGTCCTCCGGTACTGGGAGGAAGAGCTGGAACTGAGGATATGCAGGAATGAGCAGGGACATCGTTACTATACAGGAAATGATATTACGCTTCTGGCTAATATAAAGGAACTAAAGAAAAGAGGACTTGCCCTGAGAGCAATCAAAGAACTGGTTCCAAGAATTTCAAGGACTGCACCCGGGACTACTGCGAGCAAAGTGAAGCTTCTTGAAGATGAACAGCCTGAGAGGGAAAAAATACTTGAATTTCAGAAAATCATGGAACGTCTGATCGCTCAGGAGCTACATATGAAAAAAGAGGGAGAAGACCAGTGCCGGGATCTGGATGAAACGATCCGTAACAGACAGCTTGCGAGAAAAGAGGCTGCTGCAGCACTGGAAAAAAGAAGCAGGAGGATCAGAAGAAAACATTTGTAAAAGTTATCCATAAAGAAAACAGCTTCGTCTCTGCGGTAAACAGAGATGAAGCTGTTTTGAAATCATGAATTATTCTGCTGGATGAATAGCCTCTGTTGGACATGCATCTGCACATGTTCCGCAGTCTAAGCATGCATCAGCGTCGATTACATAATGCTCATCTCCCTGAGAGATAGCTTCTGCAGGACATTCGCTTTCGCATGTTCCACAGCTTACACATTCGTCAGAAATTACATATGCCATTATAGTATCCTCCTTTAGATTAGATAAAATTGAACTTTATGTTCTGTATTCATTATTCTATACTAGATTCTCATTAATATCAAGCATAAACTGACAGAAAAATTGTATTAAATTTTGTAAGATATTAAATTAGTTTTAACTATTGACGTTTGGGCTTGTATAGAAATGGAAATTCTTTTATAATATTAACAAAAGCGATTCAGACAGGACATGGCTAATGCCCAAAGGAGGCTGAATAATGGGACGTAACGAAAAGAAATATGGAACGATAGGTTTGATGATTCTAACAGTGATCATCATTTTTTCTGTAGTTGGAATTGTAATTGCAGGCTTTCGTATGATTAAGAAGAATGAGGATGCCAGGCTGATTTCTGCTGCGGAT
>ERZ772872.1454-NODE-1454-length-21358-cov-7.415904_pt1 | contig 21358 bp, 15 predicted proteins | sample MGYA00512132_ERZ772872 | MGnify/ENA primary metagenome ERZ772872 (study PRJEB29015, sample SAMEA2737724) | human gut metagenome | biome: human gut; feature: human-associated habitat; material: faeces | place: China | collected 2012 ...
AGAGCGGCGAATCGTATGGCAGGCGGGATCATCCCCGCGTATGCGGGGAACACTGCCATTGCAATCGAATCCAGCCAAGGACGGAGGGATCATCCCCGCGTATGCGGGGAACACTCGGCCACGTCCATCAATGGCTTCCACAACTCGGGATCATCCCCGCGTATGCGGGGAACACTGACGAGCGGGTGCGAAGCGGGATCATCCCCGCGTATGCGGGGAACACCCCGATAGACGGCGGTGAAATGCTCAACGCTAGGGATCATCCCCGCGTATGCGGGGAACACCAAGGATTCCTCGACCTGTTGAACGAGGGACGGGGATCATCCCCGCGTATGCGGGGAACACCCGTGGCGTCCTTTGCTACTATCGCGGTGACGGGGATCATCCCCGCGTATGCGGGGAACACGTCCCAGTGCGCGGCCTTGCGCGCAGTATTGCGGGATCATCCCCGCGTATGCGGGGAACACATGTCGGCGACTTCCTTGGCGGTCAGGTTAACGGGATCATCCCCGCGTATGCGGGGAACACTTCCCTGATGATCAGATCGGCAGATGGAATCTGGGATCATCCCCGCGTATGCGGGGAACACACGGTCTGAATGTGCAAGGTTCCACTTTCGACGGGATCATCCCCGCGTATGCGGGGAACACCACTGGCGAAAATACTTTTATTCGCCCTACACGGGATCATCCCCGCGTATGCGGGGAACACCTGCCTCCCGCTCGCTGTCCCCACGCCCAAACGGGATCATCCCCGCGTATGCGGGGAACACTTCGGCACCGCGAGGGGCGGTGGAACGCATCGGGGATCATCCCCGCGTATGCGGGGAACACGTGCCGTCTGCTGCGATGGGGATGATCGGATCGGGATCATCCCCGCGTATGCGGGGAACACACGGAAGGCACATCCAAAACCGCAAACTGGCAGGGATCATCCCCGCGTATGCGGGGAACACGCACGCCAGCGTCACGGGAGAGCGTGCAAAACGGGATCATCCCCGCGTATGCGGGGAACACGCATGTGGAAGAGCGCACGTACAGTTCGTGCAGGGATCATCCCCGCGTATGCGGGGAACACGCGTCCGTGCCGGCCTTATCCCACTTGGTTTTGGGATCATCCCCGCGTATGCGGGGAACACGCAGATTTGCGGGAGCATGACCATATCGGACGGGGATCATCCCCGCGTATGCGGGGAACACGTGAGTTTGACCGGCTGCGGGATGGATGTGTCGGGATCATCCCCGCGTATGCGGGGAACACATTGTTTGGGTCTGCCATGCAAGCTCCTATCTGGGATCATCCCCGCGTATGCGGGGAACACACCGGCTGAAACGACGTCGGATTGTTATAATTGGGATCATCCCCGCGTATGCGGGGAACACATCAAATCTTTCGCCATGTTCGCGGTAAGATAGGGATCATCCCCGCGTATGCGGGGAACACCGAACAGATACCGCATTGTGTTCGCCACGCCAGGGATCATCCCCGCGTATGCGGGGAACACCGCTCGGCTATGGGCCGATGACCGTCATGAGCGGGATCATCCCCGCGTATGCGGGGAACACGACGATGGTCTCCAAAGTGGATGATGCTGCATGGGATCATCCCCGCGTATGCGGGGAACACGCGGCATTCTCAGCCGTGGCAGTCCAACCTATGGGATCATCCCCGCGTATGCGGGGAACACTATGGCGTATCACCGTTCACCCCGTGCGCGTTGGGATCATCCCCGCGTATGCGGGGAACACTGGACGTTTCGATGGTCGCGCCCTTGTTTTCCTGGATCATCCCCGCGTATGCGGGGAACACAAGCTTGCCGCATAAAAGAATTTGCCGCCACCGGGATCATCCCCGCGTATGCGGGGAACACGACTCCAAGGGGCGTCGTGTGGCGTATGTCGCGGGATCATCCCCGCGTATGCGGGGAACACAAGGACGAGTTGGACAAGCAGACGAAGAAGCAGGGATCATCCCCGCGTATGCGGGGAACACTCTGACGTGGCAATAATCAGCGGCACCGAAATGGGATCATCCCCGCGTATGCGGGGAACACCCATTCCCCGAATATTCGGGACTTTGTTCGACGGGATCATCCCCGCGTATGCGGGGAACACCTCTGCACCGTCAGATGGTCGATGCAGGTGGTGGGATCATCCCCGCGTATGCGGGGAACACGTTTGGACCATTTTTCATATCCAGCTTCGATAGGGATCATCCCCGCGTATGCGGGGAACACATGCTGCGAGAGCGGCGAATCGTATGGCAGGCGGGATCATCCCCGCGTATGCGGGGAACACTGTCCGGCAGGAGGTACTTGTTTTCCTCGCCAGGGATCATCCCCGCGTATGCGGGGAACACTGATGGCGTACATACTCAAGTCCTGCGTCATCGGGATCATCCCCGCGTATGCGGGGAACACCAACTGCCGGAACGATACCGGTATCTGAAAAAGGGATCATCCCCGCGTATGCGGGGAACACGCTTTATCCCACTTGGTTTTCGCCGTGGTGGCGGGATCATCCCCGCGTATGCGGGGAACACTTATTATCCGGTCACCATTCCGGAAGACGCCCTGGGATCATCCCCGCGTATGCGGGGAACACGAAACCTACGCGGACGAACATCAAGGCGACATGGGATCATCCCCGCGTATGCGGGGAACACGCTTTTTCGAATCACAGGCAAACGGAACGGAAGGGATCATCCCCGCGTATGCGGGGAACACCAAAACCGGCCTTGAGTCTGTTTTAACCACTCGGGATCATCCCCGCGTATGCGGGGAACACACCAGCACTGGCACAGGGCGCTCCGCCACGATGCGATCATCCCCGCGTATGCGGGGAACACACCTTTCGAAGCCAACCCGACCGGTTTCACCGTGGATCATCCCCGCGTATGCGGGGAACACACACTAAGAGATTATAGCAATTTCGTGGTTTCTAAATTCATGTCATTCGTTTTTCATTTAGTTTGAATACTTCTTCGCCTGCCGATACTTACTGGCATTACTCCATCCACGGTGAAGAGCACTACCAAACGACACTTCCTTTGGACCAGAAGGACGTTTTACAAGCTCCAAGCCTTCACAGTCTGTCGGAGACCACTCAGCTCCATGCACTTTAAAAGCAAGATGCTGCTCATTTCGAGCCGAATAAACCATAATGGCACGACCGTTCTTTGAGAGTTCAACGATTCGCTCCCACAGTTTTTCACGAACACGTGCATCCAAATGCCCCACAAACACGCCTGGCGATATTTCCAATAGCCATCGAGTAAGGTCACCGCGTAAACCCACCGGGCATGCCGTTAATACAATAACTACCATTCCTCATATCCCCACTCATCATCGGCATAGGATTTTCCTGCAGATACTTCTCCCAGCCGTTCATCCCACAGTCCGACATGATCCCCAACGCTCTGAACATCATCGGAGGAAGATTCTCCCAATAACGTGCGAATGTCTTTCACCATTCGTTTCAGCAAACTAAGATCGTATATTGCATCGCGAACGTTATGCCGTACTGCCGATCCAATATCCTCTGGCTGAGTTGCCGCCGTTTCGAACGCAACCGGAATCGACAATTCAGCCTTATAAAGATCGGCTATATCGTAGACGAACGACCGCTCATGACCTACATGTACGAAACCTAACCCCGGAGAGCAACCTAGCGCCACTATTGCGGCATGCGCCAGACCATACAGACATGTATGGGCAGCAGACAAGGCTTTGTTAATCTCCGATCCAGCCATGAAATCATCATGATCATACGTTCTTTTGTCCCACTCCACTCCGGTACGAGCGGAACACTCACGGTACACCCGCCGTATACGCGCTCCCTCGCGACCCCGAAGTTGCTGCATGGTCAGGCCACTCACATCTTCGCCTGGGAAACGCATTTGGTACATCTGGCGCGCAACATTCAATCTCTTCCTCGTGTTAGACACGAGAGCCGCCTGTCTTTGCAGCAGTACAGAAGAATGCGTCAATGGTTTGCCGAAGGCATACATACGAACGCCACGCTCCCCTACCCAAATCACAGTCGCGCCGTTCTCCCCTATGACCGTCATCGCCTGATGTGTCACGCGCGTTCCAGGCCCCAGCATCAACACGCTCAGCGTCGCTGCAGGAATGTGGGTAACGCCGGTACTATCCGTTGCGGTAATGGCATTGTCATCACGCCCGATGGTACAATGTTCGAAATACGCAAACGACAGACGGTCTTCCGCACGGACAAGTTCACTAATCTCCGGTGGCGGAGTACCCATGTGAGAGTGCCCGTTTTTCCTCGGCTGACGCTCCGCCGCCTCAATATAATCGTCTGTAAGCTTGTCGCCATCTGTCGTTTGCGCATTCATCATTCGCCCTTAATTGTTCAGATCCGGAGCAATTGTCAACAATCCACATCCGAAACCTTTCGCCCTTCCTATGCCTTGGCAAAGAGTCTTGCAGAACAGTTCCGCATCGGTGACCTCCAAGCATCCTTCAAAAACCACTGTGGCCAAAGTAACGGTTGCATCAGCACGTTTGAAGTTCTCCTTATGGCGTTCCCTCACCACCACGTCAGGTCGATCATTCTGGTCGCACAGAATGGCGAAACCATGGGACGCCGAACGATCGATCAGCCACTGCAACTGCTGATCAACGGTAACGTGGCCTTGCACCTTGCCAACGATTCCGCCGTTCCTGCGCCTCCGCCCCCTATCTTCTTTTGCCTTTCGGACTGGATTCGCGCGAAGTTTGAAATGCCACCGTTGTCCTTTAGCGATACGCTCAAGCAACGGCTCATAATTCTTCGTTTCCCACTCCGCATGCATCGGCCAACCAGCCTGTTCGACGATATGCATGAAGTCAGGTTTCTCCGGACTCACCACATAGAGCCAAACACCGTTATCGGCCACAGACGTGTCCAGCCTCCACAGGATACGTCCTTCATCGTTGTTTCGAACTGCATTGGGAGGGAATGCGCATTCCACTGCCGCATGCAGCTTATATGGCGAACTAATAAGCTGCCGAGCCCCGTAACGCGCCTTGTTCAAGGCTATTCTCGAGATAAACATCGTTCTTTCCTACCTAGATGAAGTTCATCGGATCCGATTCACCGGTAGATTCAAAGGAAGGAGGCCGAGTATCGTCCTTCTCGTCTTCATCCACGGGCTTATCCGGGTTAGGAATGCGGTAATGATGCACCGCACGATTCGCATAGCGTCGCCCCTCCCGGCTGAAACTTAGCGGCAAATCCGATTGCGTCGTTACGTTTTCGACTTCTTCAGCATCGCAGACGATTTCCAAATCCGGATACTTGTAACGTCTCCGATACCATTCCGAAGCGTGCCACACCTCGGAATTCAGAGCCTGGCGAATATCTTCATACTCATCGTGGATGCCCAACGACAACGGATAATTCGGCGGGCACGAACGCCTACCTAGATAAAGCGGCCATTTCGGCGAATGAATCGCATTATCCAACGTTTCCAACACCGAATGATCAGCACCCAGCGCGACCAGAAAACAGGCGTCCGCCAGATAATACCGATAAGTCGGCGACATCTCCTTATCGAACTTCCTGGAATTACGTTTCCTTGTCAGGGATTTTTCGGTCTGAAAATCACGGATTACCCTACCGCGTTGCTCGACACGCACACCAAACGATATACCTAGTAAATCCTCGATGGAATCCTCCCGGGTACGTCCCTGCGCCGAAGCCAGCATGCCGATCACACCGCTTTTGGTTGGCTCGTTACGAGTCTCACGCCGAACGAATCGCGAAGAATCGCCCCATGACTGCAATGGTCCGGCCAATTGCAATAATAGAACGCTCATTTCAACTCCTTCCGAGCATCACGCGGAATACGCGGCGCTCAGCGTTTCTCGCAAGCTCTGCTCAAGCTCCGGCAGCGTAACCTGTTCACTCCATTCATCCAGACTGGGCACAGAACCACCGGACACAACATGCCAAGCCTTCACCGGTTCCTCGCCGTAGTTGATACGAATCTCGTTCAACCTGTCGCCCAGTCGTTCGATGCCTTGTCTGGAGACCGAAATCCCATCCTTCCTCTTGATGGGATTCTCAAAGGCGTCAGCTGCGCTAATCGGCTGTGAATCGCGAAGCACGATCACAATATCCTCAGGAAGTGTGTGGTTGGCGAACGTATTCTGCTTGCCGGAGGGCATAGACTTGACAAAGGCTTCCACGAAGGCGGAAACTCCTTCCACCATTGCATCAGCATCCTGCAGCTGATCCCTCAACGCATCAACGTTCAACGTCGCGTACCGATACAAGGTCGAGGAGTTGAAACCAACAGTATCGATCATGGCAGCACCGGCATTGTCGTCCGATGCACAATCATCAACAGCAGTGAAGTAATCATATTCAGGCGTAATCTGATCGATGGAGAACGCATGGGCAACCTGAGCCGAGGCATCCGTATTCAAATCTGGAGCATCAGCCAGCATGCGGCCAAAGCAAGCGATATCGATAGCCTGCTTACCATGGAACACTGCAGCCACCTCCTTCTTCAACTTCGAGGGATCCTTCCCCTCATCGAATGCGGCAATCGCGATATCAGCCAGCTGTTCAACTTCACGGTTAGCGATGAAAATCAAATACTCTGTAGCAGCTGACCCCTTGTCTGCTCCAGCGCGATCGGATGCCTTAACCTTGACGCCCGTAGCAGTCAGCACTTTCTCTGCCAAATTATTGGCTTCTTCAGCCAAATCCAGCCTTTTCTCAGCAATAGCATTACTGATCAGCGCCACCGCGCTCTTAGTACGCTTCCCCATCTTGCTGCTGTCCAGCTTGCTACCGAACATCTCGCGCATGGCACGCTTCCAAGACTGACTGGACACACGAGCTCTCAGCGCTCCACCAACGTATGCGGTTTTCGGGCTACCGGTATCATCTCGGTTGATATTGCTCGGCGGCACCTGCTGAAGGCAATGGATATCTACGAACATGATTTTTCTCCTAATCGGTTTATTGTGAAGATGTTTTTGAAAATGAATGATGATTACTTGTCGGCCTTTTGACCACTTTGCGCTGACGGGAACTTGGAGTAGTAATCCCTGCCCCATCGTTGGAACACGGACCCACGGCTATCAGAGAACTGCAACAAATACAGATCGCTAGCCAAGGAACCATAATCAACCTGAATATCAGTGTTGCGCATCAGCATGATAAGAGCGCGCATACTGCGAACGATTCCGTTGAAATCGGGTGCATTCTCCGCGACTCTCAATCGTCGCAGAATACCTTTCGCACTGTCCGTATCAGGTTCAATCCTTCTGCACGCACGCCCAAAAGTCATACGTAGGCTTGGATCGCTCTGAAACTTTTGCGCGACTCCCTGTTTTTTCGAACGCTGATGCACTGCATATAACCCCAGCGCAGCTCTGATTGCGTTGCTCTGGCGCTCGAATTCAGGTGAATTATCCGCTGGCTCATCAAGCTCGGTCGGCCAATTCGAAAACAGTTCGTCGCCAATCAGCATCCAAGACGGGGATGCCCCATCCAGGTCCCTGTGCAATCTCGAGAGCCTAGCCCTACCCCTCGCGTTGCTGCCGCTGCCTGAGACATAATCACGCTGCACGTCATAAACCAGACTGGCAGCATATTTCCCAACAGCTTTCACCTTATCGTATCTTGATAACGACGCCATAGTCATTTCCTCCTTTGGTCAAGTGCGGTCAAAACCCTAGTCTGAGATACGACCAAGTTCCTTGTTCAGCGATCCGCGGAACAACAATTGTGCAAGAGGGGCGCTCATTACGCCGAACCTTCCGGATTCGTGTTCTTCGAAAACCGGCACTGGCGACTGACTCAGGTAATCCCGTCCCATCATCAGCAACATCCGATGGACTTCATCCAACCACGCATTGGAGTACGCCACGGGATTTTGAGACTCATCGAAGTTTGCCAATCTGTCACGGAAAAGCATGTCAAGATCCGCATATGCACTTTCACGAATCTGGTCAGCTATCTCTTGGGTTTTCCCACTATGTTCGCCTGCCGCCGACCGCAGATTTCGGACAAACGTAGTCAAAACCGTCACGGCCTTGTCCGTGCGCTTAACCACATCCACCACTGCAGCAATACCTGCATAATCATGTCGGAACATCATCATGCTTAGAGACAGATTGTCATCGATACCGGTTTCAAAAAAACTGCTTTGCGTACCGTAGGTCATGCCCTGAGCATGAATCGTCACCATATTCAGCACATGCTCTTCCGAGCCAAGCACCTCAGTACGAATTTCTTCCAGCCATCTGATGATTCCAGGACGGAAATCGCCATCATCCCCCACACACAGGATAGGTTCCAAGCCGCGCCACAACGCTTTGCTTGCATCATGGGTAACGGGCATATGCGGAGGAGTGGGAAGCCCCAGCTTCTTCTGCTGCGGAATGCTCCTCCTCCATGCAGTCATCTTTTCAAAACCATCGGTGTTGTATAGGGTTACGGCATCCCCATAACAGTTCACGACACCGATAACCCTTGTGCGCTCTTCATTCGGTACCAATCGAATACGACGCGACTGCCAAGTCATTGCCTGAACAGGACCGGCAAAGCTGCTTTGATCATCCATGTCCGCAGAAGGAACCTCGTCCTTCTCCCATACCGGAATATCGTTCACATTGCCAAACAAACGATAATATTCCAAGTCATAGCGGTCGTCATACAGGACCCAATTGAGCATCAACGTCTCGAAGAGGTTCGCCCCCTCCGCATACACACCGCCGATACCGCCAAGCCAACCGGTACCCAGGAAGCCCTTGAGAGGGTATATCTTCCCCTTATTAATATGGGTGTTTCCCTTCACCGGAGTCTTAATGCCCGCCGTGTCAAACGACTGCAAAAACACCAGCCACCGTGCAGCCTCCGGCAGAGAAAGCGTGTCCGTAGTCCCCAAACCACGCATCGCAAACAGATATTTTTCGGGCTTAGGCATGTCCGCAATCATTTCGGAAACGGGATCATATTCTTTCTGCCCAACATATTCCAGTTCAGGAACCTGGAAGAAAGGCCTGTCCCCGAACAGGAAGAATCTATCTTTCCATTCGTTGAAATAGCCATCCAAGATATCCATATCGAAGTGCCCCGCGAGGAACACATCCGCCCACATATCCCGCATCTGTTCCTCGCTGGGATCTTCAACGCAATATGCGCGATACAGGATGCCAAGTGCTAACCGAAGCATAGTCATCGCCTGCTGAGGAATATCGCCTCGTATTCCCTTAATCTTCTGAGCATCCTCAAAAAGCTGCCGGAGCGACACTTCATCAGGATGCCCATCTACATAGGAAACCGGAATCCACCTATCATCGAGCAATGAGAAGTTTCCGTCCATTCCCCCGTCTCCTTTACATATCAGCCTTGATCGAAGGTTCTTTTTAGAGCATATACTCAGAATCTACAAATGTCAACATAAAAGATTTTGTTTTTGTGTTTTCCAAAGATGCAACGAGAAAGCACAAAAATAGGCAATCCCGTTGATCCAACCCCGCAGATGCGGGGAACACTACGAATCCCAAGTCTTTTATGGGATCATCCCCAAATGAGGACATTTCAATTATCCTCTTTCTTCGCATATGTCAATCCACCACCACGCGAATACGAAATCGTATACCCGCACAACTCATCTGAGGACAAGTGCTTTTCCACATCCTCATGAAGGAACAAAGCAAGCTTTCCCGCAAGCCAAGGCGATTCCTGCCAATACACAGCCTCAGTCTCGCAGCCTTTCTCCAGAGCAGCAATCAACGTATCAATTCGCCCGTGCGCACACAACGCCACAGGCAATCTCACGGAGCATTGTGCTGCAACCTTAGCCACATCATCACAAGGAACTGTATCGACAGGAATAACTGCTCCTCGTTCTATGCCGTTACGCTTATCACCGATCCAAGGCAGCAAACACGCCTCACCATCACGCTTGCAGAGCAATATCACTTCCACAGTATCCTGCGTATCTCTTACGGCACGTTGTCCCTTGTCATCATCAGCCTCATCGATCTGAGGAGAAAACCAGTCCACCAGCGAGCGTTTCCGATTCATGACAGCTACCGATTGAATGAGATAGCTGTGAGCATCTGCTCTCTTCTTCTCCTGCTTGTTCACTCGCTCCTCGCAGCCTTTGTCATATTGCATATTCCACGCCGTAGGCACGAGACTCCGAGCGTCATCGCCGTATGCATTCCTTACGGTACGAGCTATGTCCTTCGGCAAACATTGCGTGCAGAAAGCGGAAGAACCAGTCAATTCTAGAACCGCAAGCGATTCCATCAGAGAAGCCACGTCATATACCGCATCCACCCCCTTAGCGAACTCGGGACCATTGTCATTCCAGAATGCAATGCCTCGGATATAGCACGCCGCTCCCCGCAAGAGACTTGGACGGTCGAACTCGTTGTCACCACGCCTGTGACGATGTACCCTTCCAAGACGCTGCATAATTAAATCAACCGGCGCGATATCCGTCACCAGCGCGTCGAAATCAATATCCAACGACTGTTCCAGCACTTGTGTCCCAACTACGATCATGCGCTGAGGACGCCCGCCATTCCCCACAGTGCTATCCGGCCCTAGCAGCTGACGCAGTTCGGCTTCATTGGACATACGGTCAATATCCATGAACCGCGAATGCGTCAGCTTCACATACTCACTACCGAAATAATCACCTAGCAGTTTCGCCGCATGTTGCGCCCTACCGACCGTATCGCAAATCACTCCCACACAACCGCCATTTTCAAGCAGACGATCAAGTAAGCTAATCAGCGCTTCATCGCTGTCATCAACGATCTGGCAACGCACGTTCATTGATCTGCCAGAGGGTTTCACATCCATGTGTTTGATTTCAGTATCAGAAGTATATGTCAACACCGGATACGCAGACGAGACATTGCGGGCAGATGAATTTTCCTTTTCTTGAACCAATTTAGGTGCGTTGACGCATACCTTCTCAGTCTTCGCCGCAAGCTGCCTTCTTTTGAGTTCCCGAATTCCTCCATGCTTTGCTTCCGACGGAAGCTCAAGCTTGCTGTTCTTCCATCCTTTCAAGTATGCCTCCGCCATTTCCTCACGCTGGCTCTCCGGCAATGTTGCAGATAACAAAATGACCGGAGTTCGGGTACTACCAAGCCATTCCAGTGCCATCTTGAGATACTCGCGCATATATGCATCGTAAGCATGGCATTCATCTACGATGACAACCTTGTTTGCCATCGCAAGTTGACGCAGCACCACATGCTTCATTTGCAGAGCGCCCATCAACACTTGATCGACTGTGCACACAAGAAAATTAGCGAGCGCTCCTTTCTTGCGCCCCCATAGCCAATCGGAGATAACGGTTTCAGGAGGAATCTCACCATGTTTCCTTGAGTAAGGTTCATCGGTATCATCCTGACTGAGCGAAGAGAAATGTCGACGTGAAGCTGCGATAATGCCTTGGAAATCGTCATTAAGTTTCGCTTTGCCGTGTGCCAACCAAACCGTTTTCTCATCCGTAGAATCACGGGATGGCAAAGCATCCAGCCACCGATGCACTCGTGAGAACATGGCATCCGTGGTAGCCATCGTCGGCAACGCTACGCATATGCCGCCCCTGCCTGTACGCTGCGCTAGGATTTCTGCAGCGGCGAGGGCGGCCTCAGTCTTCCCTTCGCCCATGGGCGCTTCGATTATCAGCAATCCTGGAGTATCCGTATTACGAGCAACACGAACGGCTTGTTCTTGAACAGGACGCGGATGCGCCCCTTCGGGCAGTCTGAATCTAGTCGAGAAAAGATCTTGGCAGGATGACGGTATATCTGCCGGCTCCCACGCATGAGGCAATTGCACACACGCCCATGCGCGTTCTGCTCTTCTTTTCAGCCCTGACCATGACTGAATATCATCGTATTCTCGCTCCGTCATGCCGAATGACTCCTCATCTTCCCACAGAGGATGCACTCGCACTAGGGGGAACATATCAGCATCACTGTCACTGGCAATCCAATCGGCCATAATGACCAAGCCTGTTGCAAGAACAGCGGACTGAGCGCTGAATCTCTTCTTAGAGAGCAATTCCCACTCTTCATCCCCCATGCCAACGGTTCCGGCAATGAATTCTATAAGCTCATTCTGAGTTGTCTTCCATACTTCTGAGTCCAGACCGGATTCCGTTTTCCCCAATCTCGCGCTTTCAAGCTTGCTTTTATCCGGCGGAGTTCCGTGATGGCCTCCCACAACGCAAGCGTATTGCCTCGACTCTCTTCCACCCCATTTATGAACCAGCGAAAAATACCTTTCGAGAATGACCTGCCCGGCAATAGGATGAGTGGGATGACTGGTGTCCCTAAGTCCCGCAATCATAGGAAGCCCTGCTTGCTCCGGCTTCCAGACAAGGCTTTCCGCATCGGGACCGAATGAAATGGGTTTCGCCTGAAACACAGGCGTCGCCTTGCCGATGTCATGCACACCGGCAAGGAAAATCATTAGTTTTCTTGCTAAATCGTCATCATTACCAAGGTCACGGGATATTATTGATTTCGTTCCATAAGGAACCCAAGTGTCCCAAATTCTCGCTGCCATCGCAGCCGAATCCGCCATGTGGACATATAGGGGCAACCATTCAGTATCATCCACTCGATTTGTTTTGCCCCAAAGCGATTTTGCACGGTCAGATAGTTCTATTTCTCCATCACACATAACATCCTCGTTTTCCACAGCACGACTCCGCAAAACAATCGTGCGCGCTTATCATGACATGCAATATACCGCATGCTAGCAGATCAACCCCTACGGATTGCTGTGTATATCCACAAATCACAAAAAGAAACACGCGTATGCATATTGCGGTGAGGAAAACGAGCGAAAAACGGGAACCGCGCGAGCGCGATTCCCGGTGTGCGACTGCTTCTCAAATGTGTGCTTGACTCACATGGATGGTACTGAGGACCATTCGCGTAACGATCTGTTTCCGCATGCGAGTCGTACGCGCAATGCGATCACATATGTAAAGTGCGCGCCGACATAAATTACATGCTTACGGATACAGATCAAGTCTGCAAGGCTTGAAGCCACGGGTTCACTGTAGCTTCATGTTTGAACATTTCATGGTCGATTGTTCAGTTCCGCCAAAAGACAGACAAAAATACCGATAGAAGACCACCAAAAGACCATTTAAAAAGGTCCCGAACCTTCCGGAATAATCTATCGGATTCGGGACCTATTATGCTAGCGACCGTTCAGCTGTCAGCCCACTCAGGCTTTGGCAACCTCAACGTTCAGCTCATCGCCGGCCGTCACTTCGAAGGAGGTGGCGAGCGTCTCGGAGGCGATGAGATCCTTGAACTGCTCGACCTTCGCCACGTCATCGGCCGGCACGGTCAGCACCAGTGCGATGCGGTCGGAGATTTGCAGATCGGCGGCCTTACGGGCGTCCTGCACGGCGCGGATCACGTCGCGGGCGTAGCCTTCGGCGATCAGATCATCGTTCAGCTCGGTGTCGAGGATCACGAAGCCGCCGGTCGGCAGCGCTGCGGAAACGGAGTTGGCGGCCTCTTCGGCGTTCTTCTCCTCCACGCTGTTGATCAGCTCGTATTCGCCTTCCTCAAGCATGATCTCGCCGTTCGGCGTCTCGCATACCGGAGCACCGTTGGCGTTCACATGCCATGCGCCGGACTTGGAAGCCTTGATGGCGAACTGTACGTCCTTGCGCAGGCGCTTGCCCGCCACGCGAGCGTTCACACGCAGCTCGTTGATGATCTTCAAGCCTTGGGCTTCGGCATCCTCAAGCGTGCACAGTTCAACGTTCTTCACGTTCAGTTCGGATTTCAGAATCTCGTCGTATGCGGCCACGGCATCAGTGTTTTCCACCACCACGGTCAGCTTATGCAGTGGCTGGCGCACGCGGATCTGCTTCGTCTTACGCATCGACAGGGTGCCGGACACGACCTCGCGCACCTTCTCCATCGCGTCAACCAGAGCCGGATCGTCAACGAGCACACGGCCCAGTTCTGTTGCCTTTCCGGTCCGTTCGTCGGCAAGGAACGGCCAGTCGGCCAGATGCACGGATTCGCCACCGGTCAGACCACGCCACACGGCTTCCGCTTCCATCGGAGCGAGCGGTGCGATCACGCGCATGAATGCTTCAAGCACGGTGTACAGCGTGTTGAACGCGTTCGCATCCTCATTCCAGAAACGGTCACGATTGTTGCGGATGTACCAGTTGGTGAGCATGTCGATGAAATCAGACACTGCTTCGCAAGCGTCGGAGATCAGGAAGTCATCCAGCGAGCTTTGCGTCTTTTCGATCAGACGGCGGGTACGTGCCAGCAGGTAGCGGTCCATTTCCGGCAGTGCGGCGACCTCATCGGCACGCAACGCACGAGCATCGAAACCGGCACCATTATTGGCGGCGTTCGCATACAGGGTGAAGAAGTAGTACGAGCTCCACACTGGCAGCATGACCTGACGCACGGTGTCGCGAATGCCATCGGCGGTCACGATCAGGTTACCGCCGCGCAGGATCGGCGAGCTCATGAGGAACCAACGCATGGCGTCGGAGCCGAAATCGTTGAACACACCGTTCACATCCGGGTAGTTGCGCAAGTGCTTCGACATCTTCTGACCATCGGAACCGAGCACGATGCCATGGCAGATCACGTTCTTGAACGCCGGCTTGTCGAACAGTGCGGTCGCCATGATGTGCAGCACGTAGAACCAGCCACGGGTCTGGCCGATGTATTCCACGATGTAATCGCACGGGAAATGCTGTTCGAACGTTTCCTTGTTTTCGAACGGGTAATGGTACTGGGCGAAGCTCATGGAACCGGATTCGAACCAGCAGTCCATCACGTCGGTGATGCGGTGCATGTGGCTCTTGCCGGTCGGATCGTCCGGGTTGACGCGGGTCAGCTCGTCGATGTACGGGCGGTGCATGTTGACATTGCCCTCATGGTCGCGCGGATAATCGCCAAAATCAGCCTTCAGCTCGTCCAACGAACCGTACACGTCAACGCGTGGATACTTCGGATCATCGGAAACCCACACCGGAATCGGCGAACCCCAGAAACGGTTGCGGGAGATCGACCAGTCACGGGCGTTGGCCAGCCACTTGCCGAACTGGCCGTCCTTCACATTGCCCGGAATCCAGTTGATTTCCTGGTTCAGTTCGAGCAGACGATCCTTGATCTTGGTGACGGACACGAACCACGAGCTCACCGGCTTGTAGATGAGCGGCGTGGCGCAACGCCAGCAGTGCGGGTAGGAGTGTACGTAGCTCTTCTCCTGGAAAAGGATCGCACGCTGCTCTTCCGGAATACGCTCCAGCGGACCGTCGCCGGCACGCAGGTTACGCAGGATCGGCTTGTTCGCATCGAACACGTACATGCCCTCGTAGTCCGGGCACAGCGCGGTGAACTTGCAGCCCGCGTCGAGCACGTCAACGCTCTTGATGCCCTTGGCGTTGAGCGTGTTCATATCGTCTTCGCCGTACGGAGCCTGGTGCACGAGGCCGGTACCCTCAACGGTATCGACATAGTCGGCGGTGAAGATCTGATAGCCTTCCGGACCCGGAACCTTGCCTTCGACGGCGTTCTCGTCGCCTGCGAAGTACGGGAACACCGGGTAGTAGCGCCAGCCTTCCATCTCGGCACCCTTGAGTTCGCGCACGATCTCATAGTTGTCGCCGAGTTCCTTGGCGTAGGAGCCGAGCAGTGGCTTGCCCAGGTAGAACTTCTTGCCCGCGAACTTGCCTTCGGTCGGACGCACTTCCACATAGTCGATGTCTGCGCCGACCACGATGGCGAAGTTGGTGGGAACGGTCCACGGCGTGGTGGTCCAGAACACCGCATAGGCGTCTTCCTCGTCGCGCAGCTTCACGGCCACGGACACGGTGGTGTCCTGACGATCCTGATACACGTCGGCGTCCATGCGCAGCTCGTGCGCGGAAAGCGGCGTCTGATCCTTCGGACAGTACGGCAGCACGCGGTAGCCCTGATATGCGAGGCCCTTGTCGTACAGCTGCTTGAACGCCCACATCACGGATTCCATGTATGGAATGTTCAGCGTCTTGTAGCCATGCTCGAAATCGACCCAACGTGCCTGACGGTGCACGTAGTCCTTCCACTCGTTGGTGTACTTGAGCACGGAGGCACGGCAGGCGTCGTTGAACTTGTCGATGCCCATTTCCTTGACCTGATCGACCGAATCGATGCCCAGTTCCTTCTGGGCTTCAAGCTCGGCCGGCAGACCGTGCGTATCCCAGCCGAACACACGATTGACCTTGCGGCCCTTCATGGTCTGGTAACGCGGAATCACATCCTTGGCGTAACCGGTCAGCAGGTGGCCGTAATGCGGCAGGCCGTTGGCGAACGGCGGACCGTCGAAGAACACGAATTCGTTCTGGCTGTGATCGCCGGAAGGACGGCGTTCAATGGACTTCTGGAAAGTGTCGTCCTTCTCCCAATAATCAAGGACGGATTCTTCCAGCTTCGGGAAACTGGGGTTCGGCGCTACATTGGCGCTCTGCTCACCCGCAGCTGCCTTCGGATACACGTTGTTTTCGCTCACCGTATCTCCTCGTAGGTTCTTGCTATCTATCTCCTACGAGGACGATGGCCGTAACGTCTGCTGGACGCCGCCACCGCGGTACCACCTCGTTTGCCGCACTTTCAAATATACGTGCGACCGCTTGTATGTTCGGCTATTCGGGCCTTCCCGCCGGGTCTAATAAGTCGCTCACGCGACCGTTCTTCCGGAAGCTCCCCGCTGATAACGGATCATCGCTCGCATTTCGGTTGTCACTATAGCATGCAGCGCGAACTATTTTCGCTTGTTTTGCATGATTATGGACGATTCCACAATAGCTCTTATGTAGGATTACATACAACAGAAATGCCGATACTGACAGCCCATCAGTATCGGCATTGTAATCGTATTTTCAATATGTATTTTTAGAACATACTATGTTCGATCATTCGGAGATTTCACCGGAAGCAAGCTTGGCTTCGAGCTCTTCGACAATCTCGTCGTGCATCTTCTCGGTGATCTTCACCTTGAAGAGGAACACGAGCAGGCTCAGCACGATGATGCCCAGCGGCACGTAGAATGCGCAGACCTTGAACATGCCGATGTTCGCGGCGGTCATATCCGCGGCGGTTGCGTCACCGATCATGCCTGCGGCTACGGCGATGAAGCCGACGATACCGTTGGAGCATGCGCCTGCGATCTTGTCGAGCATCGGGCGGACGGACAGGGTGACGGCCTCGTTACGCTTGCCGTTCTTGAGCTGACCATATTCGATGGAGTCGGTCAGCGACAGGATGGCGGTCATCTGAATGAAAGTCTGCGGCAGGTAGAAGAAGACCAGACCGACGATGACCATTGCCAGATTGCTGGAGCCGACGGCGAACAGCAGGTAGCCGACGATCATGAGCACCATGCCACCCAAGTACAGGTAGCGGCGCGGAATGCGCTTGTTCAGGATCGGGTACAGCGGAGCCATAACCAAGCCGGTGATGACCGGGATGACGCCCACGATGGAGTATGCGGCGGTGTTGTCGAGGATGTACTTGAACAGGTACATGAGCACGCCGGTGGTGGCCACGTTGGCGATGGCGTACAGCAGGTAGCTCAAGGCAACCCACAGCAGCTGATCGTTCTGGGCCAGAGCCTTGAAGGCCTGCAGCGGGCCGCCGTTGTCTTCGGCCTTGGCACGCAGCGTGGTGGTGCTTTCCTTGGTGCCGAACGCCACGGAGCACACGGTGAGGATGCCGAGGATGGCCACGATGATGGCGAAGCAGGTCCAGCCGGACTGGCTTTCGACGTACTTGCCGGTGAACACCCAGCTGAAGTAGGTGACGATCGGGATGACCACGATGGTCAGACCGTTGTAGCCGATGGAGCCGCCGAAGGAGCCGAGTGCGGTGTAGGTGGAGCGCTCGTGGGAGTCGGAGCTCAATGCCGGGATCATACCCCAGTAGGAAATGTCACGCAGCGAGTAGAACACGTCGAGCACAATGAAGGTGATGATGAACAGCACGATGAACAGGGTAGTATTCACGTTCACCAGACCGAACAGACCAGTGTAGACGAGCACCAGCAGGATGGCGGAAACGGTACCACCGATGAGCTGCCACGGCTTGAAGCGACCCCACTTGGTGTTGGTGTTGTCGATGATGTTGCCCAGCAGCGGGTCGATGAAGATTTCTGCGATACGAATCACCACGACCAGGCCGGTGATGATGCCGATCAGCTTGGTGGCGACGCTCTTATCGACGCCAGCGAACAGCGAGCTCGTCACGTAGACGATGAAATAGGTGCTCAGTGCGTTGTAGAACGCGGACTGGCCGACGTTACCGAACGAGTACGCCACGCGAGACAAGAGGTTCCCGCCTTTGGAACCGTTGTTGCCATTTCCCATCTTTGCTTCTCCTTAGAAGTCAGATACAGGTCCTTCCTTGACCTAACTATCAGTATATCCCCTTACCTAAAGTTAGTAAAATTTATCACTGAACATATCGCCTATCGGCGTGTCATATTTTGTGAGCTTCTGTTCGAAAGATAGCCAAAAACGTTATTTTTTCGCCATTTACACAACAAAATAGGCAAACTGTCGCATTATCTTGTGGCAGCTTTTACCAAAATCGATATTTACGATATGCAAAAGCTTCCACGTCGAAACGAAACCAAGCCAATCTGGAAATAGCCCGATTACTATACAGAAGTAAAGAAATAACCGCTATTTTGCCGGCACAAAACTATCGCGCACCACCAGCGACGTCGACAGGTACGCATGCTGACGAATCGTGCGTTTGCCGGAAATGGCATCACCCAACATCAGCGTCGCCACACGCGCAAGCTCGTTCTGATCGATGGAGAATGTGCTCAACGGCGGCGAGGTCAACTGCGAAATCGTTTGATTGTTAATGCTGATCACGCTGATATCGCGCGGCACCAGCACGCCAACCGCATTGAACGCCTGCAGCACGCCAACCGCAATCACATCGGCAGCTACGATCACGGCATCAGGCAGCACGCCATTATGGTCGCGCACGAATTGCTCCCCCAACGCACGGCCGTTGCTCACGGTGAACAAGCCGTCGGAATACACCAATCCGTCGGATTGAATACCGAAACGCCTTGCCTCACGACGGAAATATGTGGCGCGATTCTCCTCATCGACCTCATAAAAGTTCATCAGGCAGCCCTTGCCTCCGATGAATCCAACGCGCTTCATGCCCTTGGCAGCACAGGCCGCGACCGCATCATGCATGGTCTGCTGCAAATCAGGCTGCACGGAATCGAACAGATTCGGCGCCGGATTCACGTCAATGAACACGCCATACGGCATGGCCCTATGCAGCCGCTCCAAGTCTTCCTCGCTGATCTGGTCGGCGCCGATCGCCATGAACCCGTCGAATTTGGAACTGCGAGCGATCATATCGTCGAGATTGTGGAACACCGTCATTTCCATGCGTTGCTGTTCCGCATTGCGTTCGAGCGCTGAACGCAAATCGGTGAAATAGGAGTCCCGCAACGCCTCGTCGGACTTTTCATTGTCAAGCAATGCAACCTCATGAGGGATGACGATGCGCTTGGTCTGCACGCTATAGCCGAGATCCTCGCTCGCCTGAATGATCTTGCGACGAGTCTCTTCACGCACCGATAGGGTGGGATCACCGTTCAGAAGTCGAGACACCGTAGCCTGAGAAAACCCGGTACGTTGCGCAATCTCTTTAATCGTCGCCATGTCTCGCTCTCCAATTTAGTAAATCGTTTACCCATGAAAGGATAACCTATTATTGACATAACGACAAACCAAGCGAGATTTATGCAACGATTACGCAAGCCAATTATAATCGCTGCTCATGCAGCAGTCTCATGAACGTATGACGGAACCGCCTTCACGGAAGGCGGGCTGGCCGCAGCCGAATACCGTGCATGGCAAAGACAATAAGAAATCCCTTGCTTCAAAATCGCAATTTCAAAGCAAGGGATTTTCCAGAGGATCCGTGCCGTTCAAAGCCACCGGCCATAAGGGCGGTATCAGCCGACAGGGATCGAAGCGCGGCTAGTGTAGAACGCTAGCGTGTGCTCGCATCGCTCCAATTCAGGAGACTATTTAGATTATTCGAGTTCTACGGCACCTGTGTAGAGCTGATAGTACTCGCCCTTCTGCGCGATGAGCTCGTCATGCGAGCCGCGTTCGATGATGCGGCCATGGTCGAGCACCATGATCACGTCGGAGTTGCGCACCGTGGAGAGGCGGTGGGCGATCACGAACACGGTACGCCCCTTCATGAGGTTGTCCATGCCGGCCTGCACCACCTCTTCGGTACGGGTGTCGATGGACGAGGTGGCCTCGTCGAGGATCATGGCCGGCGGATCGGCCACGGCAGCACGTGCGATGGAAATCAACTGGCGCTGGCCCTGGGACAGGCCGGAGCCGTCGCCTTCGAGCACGGTCTGGTAGCCGTTGGGCAGCATGCGGATGAAGCCGTCGGCGTTCGTGAGCTTCGCGGCGGCGATGCATTCCTCATCGGTGGCGTCGAGGCGACCGTAGCGGATGTTGTCCATCACCGTACCGGTGAACAGGTTCACGTCCTGCAGCACCACACCCAGCGAACGACGCAGATCCGGCTTGCGGATGCCTTTGACGGAAATGCCGTCGTACAGAATCATGCCGTCTTGAATGTCATAGAAACGGTTGATCAGGTTGGTGACGGTAGTTTTGCCAGCACCGGTTGCGCCCACCAAAGCCACTTTCTGACCGGGCTTGGCGAACCAAGTGATGCCGTGCAGCACCGGCTTGTTGGGGTTGTAACCGAAGGTCACGTCGGTGAAGCGCACATCGCCCTGCAGCAGGGTGAGGCGTCCATCCGGCGAAGTGATAGCGGTTTCACGGGCCTTCATCGCTACTTCTGCAGCACGCGGGCTCAAGGACTGCGCGGCCTTGAGTGAACGGGTGCCATCGTCGCCCTCCTCGCGCTTCCACGCCCAGTGACCGGTTTCATGGTCGACTTCGGTCATGGTGCGGCCGTCTTCGCCGAGTTCCACATTTACCAAGGTCACGGAGCCGCCGTCATCCTCCGGCTTTTCGTCCATGAGCGCGAAGATGCGGGATGCGCCGGCGAGCGCCATCATCACCATGTTGAACTGCATGGAGACCTGGCCAAGCGGGTTGACGAAGGAGCGGGACAGCGTCAATAGCGAAATCAGCGTACCTAAGGTGAGCGGACCAACTCCGGACAGGCCGAAGTTGCCAAGTCCGCTAATCGCTGCGGCTCCGCCGAAGATGGCGAGCAGAATGTAGAGCAGGTAGCCCATGTTGCCTACGATTGGCATGGTCACGTTGCCCCACGTGTTCGCTTCGGCGG
>ERZ772872.1465-NODE-1465-length-21201-cov-3.327627_pt1 | contig 21201 bp, 27 predicted proteins | sample MGYA00512132_ERZ772872 | MGnify/ENA primary metagenome ERZ772872 (study PRJEB29015, sample SAMEA2737724) | human gut metagenome | biome: human gut; feature: human-associated habitat; material: faeces | place: China | collected 2012 ...
GAAGTTCTCTTTATCCTTCTCCTCTTCCTTCTTATTCTCGTCTCTCTAAGGTCATTGACCCATCTCTATAACCTTAGAGAGTACTTTAGAGAGAAATACTGAAATTGCAGGTAGATAACTTAAGCATTTAGAGAGACGTTTAGAGAGACGTGCCCACTCTCGATGCACATCCACCCAAAACCGAAGCGGGTCCCCGAAAGGACCCGCAATACATCACGCTGGACCGCCTCGGCCCTATTCGACCACGTCATCCAGGCCAACAGGCTCGCTGGAACCAAATCCCAGCATCGTCCAGAACACAAAACCGAAGATGGCAAGCCCGATCGTATAGCCGGTCTCCTTCCCGAAGGCATGGGACAGGTCGTTAAGCACGATGATATTCATCACGAGCTGAACCAATGCAAGCACCCAGCCGAGCGTATCGACCCAGCAGAACACCCACGAGCAAATGAGTACGATGAGGTACGCCATGAGGAACGTCTTGCTCCCATCGCCGCGATGCACGCGCTCGCACAGCTTGTAGTCGGCAAAGACCGGGACAATCGAATACCAGCCGGGCATACAGGGCTTCCCATAGACCTTCCATTTGCCGGCGATAGGTACGAGCCAGATAAACGCCAGCAAGACAACGAGAAGAACGAGCAGAGCCGATTCAATAGCATCGAGCATCTGAAACCCCCTTCCCTACAGGCTGCCCATAGCCTGGATAGCCGACATGGCCGCAGGCGACAGAAGCACACCGAACAGGGCGGGGAAGATCAGGAAGATGATCGGGATGAGCATCTTGGTGCCGATCTTGTTGATTTCCTCCTCCAGCTTCTGCCGGCGGTACGTGCGCACCGTCTGAGCCTGATTCTCGAGCACCTCGACGAACTCGGCTCCGGTCTGGCGTGCCTGGATAAGGGAGGCCACGAAGATGGTGAGCGGCTGCACGCCGGCATTGGAGGCGAACTGCTTGAGCGCATCGGTGATATCCATGAAGCGGGCGTTGGCCAGTACGTCGCGGAAGCCCTCGGCAAGCGCTCCCTCGGAGTTCTCGGCCACTGTGCGCACGGCATCGTCGAACGTTGAGCCTGCGGCCATCGAGATGGACATGAGGTCGAGCGCATTGGGCAGATCGCGCTCGATGTTATTGCGCCATTCGCGGCGCTTCTGGAGCAGGTAGAGCTCGGGCAGGATATACCCGACCATGCCGCCCAGACCGCCAGCCGCGACAGTCGCAAGTCCGTTCAGCTTGGTGCCGATAAGCACGCCGACCATGATGCCGACGGCGATGCAGATGATCTTGGAGGCCCAGAACATCAGCGCCGAGATTTTAAGGCCCGAGCGTTTGATTGCATCTCGCTGGCGCTCCTCCTGTTCACGCGACATGGCACCGAAGAGGGCAGACCCCTGGAACGGCTGGCCGAACTTGAAGCGGTCCTGCATCTCCTCGCTGCGTTGCTTGAGTGTCTTCTGGTTGATGTTGCGTACGGTGATGTCGAATTTCTTCTGCACCGCGAGTGTGGTGCCCAGACCCGCCGCGAGCGACCCCGCGCCGATAAGGCCGATAGTTGTTCCGTCTACGATCATATGAACCACTCCTAGTCGGTCTTGATGTCGAGCATCTTGTTGGCGATGAAATAGCCGAGGACCTCGAGCAGGGCGCAGATGCAAATGACGACCAGTCCCATGGCGCTCGAATAGAACTCGCGGTACATGTCGTTGCCGATATAGAAGACAAGTCCCAGCGCGGGCGGCACGCAGACCATGAGGATGGCCGTGAAACGCGCCTGCGAGGTGCGGGAGCGCACCATCTGGCGCATCTCGCAGCGCTGCTGGATGGTGTTGCCCACCGAGTCGACGATGTCTGCGAGCGAGCCGCCGGTACGCATCTGGGCGCGGACAGCCGAGGCGAACAGCTTGAGGTCGGCCGATTTGTTTCGCTCGGCCAGCTTGTCGAGAGCCTTGTCCACGGGCATGCCGCGGTCCATATCGCGACGGAGCTGTTCGAACTCGCTCTTGATGGGCTCGTCCATGTTCTCCGCGACGGGGCGGATTGCCTGCGACAGCATCGCGCCGCCGCGAAGGTTTGCCGAGATGAGCGGCATGGTCTGACCCAGAAGCTCCTCGAATCGCTTCTCGCTGTGCTTCTTCTTGGCAGACAGGAAGAACAGCGGCAGGAACGCTCCGAATGCCGCGAGCAGCATGACGACAAGCGCGTTCATACCCATGACGATGCCGAGCAGGGGCGGCACCGCAGTGCAGGCCGCCCAGATGCTCATGAACTCGTTCAAGGAGAACTTCACGCCGCTGCCCTCGATATGCTGGCGTGCGACCTCACGGAGTTCGACGAGGATGCTGGAATGCTTCTTCCTGGAAACCTCTTCGCCCTCATGGTAGACGTTGCGGCGCTCGGAGAGGACGCGCAGCTGCCTGGAGACGAGAAGCGCCATGACGCACAGCGTCAGCACCGCGATGATCAGGACGTACGTGACGCCGTAGAAGAAATAGGTGACTACGGTCTGGTCCATTGCTACCACAACCCTCCGTTATCGAACCAGCTGGGCTTGATCTCGACTCCGTTGGAGTAGAAGCGCTCCTTGTGGTCCTCGGAGACGATGCGCGAGCCGGTGGGGCGGAACTCGCCCTTGATGCGCCCGTTGGAATCGACGCCGGTTTTCTGGAACTTCATGATGGAGCCGACGGTAGGCACATTGCCCTGCATGCCGCAGACCTCGCAGATGCTGTTGACGCGGCGGCTGCCGTCGGGGAGACGCTTGATCTCGACCACGAAGTCGACGGCCTCGGTGATGATCTTCATGATGGCATCGGGGGGCATGTTCGCGCCTGCTCGGCTCATCTGCACGAGGTTTTGCAGGCGGTCGAGGGCGGCGCGGGGATTGTTCGCGTGCGTGGTCGTGAGCGAGCCGTCATGGCCCGAGTTCATGGCCTGGAGCATGTCGAACGCTTCCGGTCCTCGGCACTCGCCGACGACGATGCGGTCGGGGCGCTGGCGCAGCGTGTTGATGACCAGCTGCTGGAGCGTTATCTCGCCCTTGCCCTCGTTGTTGGCGGGGCGGGACTGGAGCGACAGGACGTGGCTCTTCGCCAAGTTGAGCTCGGCGGTGTCCTCGACCGTGATGATGCGCTGGCCGTCGGGGATGAAGTTGGAGAGCGCGTTGAGCAGTGTGGTCTTGCCCGAACCGGTGCCGCCCTCGATGACGATGTTCATGCGTGCGAGGACGAGTGCCTGCAGGAAGTCCGCCATGTTTTCGTCCATGGATCCGTTGGCGATAAGCGATTCGGGCGTGAGGGCGTCGTTGCGGAACTTACGGACGTCGAGCGTCCAATGTTTTGCGATACCGAAGGCCACGGCGTTGACGCGGCTGCCGTCGAACGGCGCCCCCGCGCGATGCAGCATGCAGTCGCAAAGCGGGCTCTGGTTGTCGCACCTGCGCCCGTCCGAGGAGACGATTCGTGCGATAGTTCTCTGGACATGCTCCTCATCGAAGAAATGAACGTCCGAGAGCGTGATTTTACCGCGGCGCTCGACCATGACCTGGTCGGGCGAGTTGACCATGATTTCCGATACTTCCGGGTCCCAGAGCAACTCCTCGATGGGGCCGAGCTGGAACAGGTCGTCTACGACGAACTTGGCCGCCTGGCGCTTCACGTCCTCATCCGCGTCCTCGAAGTCCGGCGAGCGGCTGACGTATGCGAGAGCGCGGTCTTGCAGGCGCTCGATGCCGTCGGACACCTTTCCGACGAGAGCCACCTGATTTTGCAGGTCGTTGGCGCATCGCGACATGACCTCGGCGACGGCGTTGTCGTACATCTTATCGAGCATGTTTACTCCTCAGCCGGGGTATCGTCTGCGTCCACGACAGGCGCGGTGCCGGAATCGCTATCGCTTTGCGCATCGAGGGCATCGGGGTCGGAATCGTCCTTCGGGTTCTCACTGAGCGGCTGGGCGGCGAGGCTGATGGAATCGGCGGTGCCGATTTCAGAGAGTTGCTCGGGCGTCAGCTCAAGGGTGACGGTCGAGTAGCCGGCACTCTGCGAAGAGCCGTCGGAACTCTGGAGCGTGGCGTCGGTTGCGAGGACCTTGACGTTCTGGTAGGCGACGGTCTGCTGCGTGGAGCCGTTGCCGGACTTGAAGGTCGCGGTCATGGTGACATAGTCACCCGGCTTGAGCAGCGGCGACATGCTGGCGGCAGCATCGAGCGAGAAGGTTCGCGCGACATGGCCGGAAGCGAGCGCGAGCGAGATGGACGACGGGTTGGACGAACCCTGCACGGTGCCCATGGAGATCGGCACGCCGGCCGACAAGTCGCCGACGGGAGCCTTGCCGATAAGATCGGACTTGCTCGACCCATCGGCCGCATCGGCGGGCACGTAGCGCTTGGGTACCTGCGCCTCCTCGAGCATGTCGGCGGTGATGGGGGTTCCCGCCTTGATGGTCTCCTTGGGAACGACGATTTCGATCATGTCCGCCTGGCTCTTGGCGACCGTATCCTGGGCTACGGTGAACTCCACGGCCGCAAATGCCAGCGAGCCGACCGCGACCGCAGCGCACGCACCGCAGAGCCAAGAGAGCTGGCGGCGGCGTTTCTCGGGCGTCACGATTTTTGCCGCAGGGTCTTTCTCCTTCTTGCGACCGAACGCAGGAAATCCCTTTTTCTTGACCTCCTCGCCCTCCAGAGGCTCAATGGGATCCTTATCCTTCTTGTTGAACATGGTGTTCCTTTCCGGCGCCGCGAGCGCCTGTCTCATCGCTTATGGCTCCGGTACTCACGAGAGTTCCGCGAGTCCCTTGTTAATTGCATCGTTCAGCGCATCGGAGATATCCGAGGCCATGCTGAGCGTCGTATAGGTTTCCTGACCCACCGACTTGTCTGCAGACTTGACAAGCTTGCAGCCATGGCCGGCGGAGTTCTGCCGCCAGACCTCGGTAGATGAATACGGGTTGATGGTGAACGTGATGGTGTTCTTGACGGGGACCGAGGCGAACCCGAACGTCTGGGCGAAAACGCACCTGTACGTGCCGGTAACCGAGACCTCGACTCCGATAAGCCTGTTCATGCTACCGGTCTTGGTTTCGGGTACCTCCCACGAGGTCACGGAGACCTCTGAGCCGCCGAGGTCGCGAAGGTTCTCCGTCAGGGACGAATAGATGATCTCGTCGAGGGCGCGGGTCGAGTCTGTGGCATTGAACTTGATTTCGTTGCTGCGCGAAAGGGCTGATTCCTTGGCGATTTCAATCGCATCGTTTTGACGCTGCGATTTCCACCAAGCGCCCGACGCATCGATCGCCAGCCCCAGCACCATGACGAGGACGGCGGCGACTAGGACAAATATGACGAGCGCCTGCCCGCGTGTGGTTCCCTTGCCGAATCGTTCCATCTATGCCACCTCCCAACGGCGCTCGACGGTGAAGCTCTGCCTGACGGATCTCCGGTAGGGGATACCACCGGCACCCGCAAATCCGATACCTCGACCCAGGTGGACGGTGATATCGGCGCTGATGTCGAGATAGCTGGCGGTCGTCGTCTTCAGCTCGCTTCCGAGCTGCACTGCGGTGCTGTTGCCGAGGTCGGTGCTGCCCTTGTCCTCGAGATGGATCTCGGCGGAGTTGACCTCGATATCGTCCTCGGAAAGCCCCGAGGCGGCCGCGACGCAGCTCTTCACGACCCGCTTGGCATCCATGGACTCCCAACCGCTGGGAAGCTCGTCTGCCATATGCGATACCTGGTAGTCGAATGAGGACTTCTGGAAGGTGATGAAGCCGAAGCACAGCACGGCCATCATCAAAAGGATGAGCCAGATGCCCGCAAAGGCGAACTCTACGGTCGTCTGGCCGCGAAGCCGATGGAATCTCATTGCAGCACACCTTCTTCCGAGGAGCTGCCCACCACGGTCGCCGTGGCAGTGGCGGTATTCCCCTCGCCGAAAAGCGAGGGCAGGAAGGTCTTAATGGTCTTCTTACAGGTGAACGCCTTGCTTTTCGTAACGGTCTTCACATCCGCAGTCTTCCAGCCGCTGGACTGCTTGACGCGCATCGTATAGTCGCTCTCCGCAGCACCGGCGTCCTCCGTGCTGAAGGAGAACTCGATGCCTTCGGTTCCCTTGACGCAAGCGAGTACATGGGCCTTGACATCGGCATCGGATGCATCGGGCCGCTTCGTGTAGAACGCGGCCGCTTCGGTGGCTGCCGTGCGCACGCACATGGCGCTGCGGTAGTAGGCCGACCCGTCCAGCAATGCAAACAGCATGATGATGAGCAGCGGGGCGCACAGGACGAACTCGACGAGCGACTGTCCTTCACATCGATGGCAATTTGGAAAACGTTTCATGGCATCACGCAACCAAGACGAAGGCGAGCGCAGGTAGGAAGGTGAGGGGAGCGAAAGGCAGCGCCGTATCCGATTTCCTGATCTTCAGCACGGCGAGGATAATGGAACACTCGGCCAGCAGGGCAAGGCATGCGGCCAGAATGGCGTTTGAACTGTACACGGCCGATGCGCCCACTGCTCCGATCAAAAGGACATCGCCTAGGCCGAACGCCTCTTTCCCGCAAACCATTTCCGCGCCGCAAGCTGCCAGATACAGGACCACGACAAGGCAGACCCCCTGGGCGAGCCTCTGCGGGATATTCGCGCCGCCGCCCATAAAAAGTCCGAAGAGGGCGAGAAAGGCGATGGAGTAGAGGTCGATGCGGCGGTACCTGAAATCATTGATGCAGATACTGATGAGTGTGGCGACCCAGAAGCCGAAGGAGGGCTCTGTCGAGGCGCTGGCGATGGCACCGGCGGCGACGCCGCCGACAAGGCCGACTCCCAGCAGCCAATCCGAACAGCCCGTATCGAAGCGGCCGTCTTCGCGGCCGCCCCAGAACTTATAGGATTTCTCGATACCCACGAGGTCTTCATCGCTGAAATCGCAGGCGGAGCAGGCGGCGCGGGCGACAGAAGGGCTGACGAGCCCCTTGAACGCCCCGTCGCGGATTTCCTCGACCCACTCGGCGTCCGTCTCAAGACCGTTCTCGATGGCATGGATCTGTGCGGTATCGACTTCCTCCGCATCACGCTTCTTCGCCGCGAGCGAGAAGATGGCAGCGGCAAGGATGAACGCCGCGCCGATACCTCCTATTACTCCATTGATTGCGGTCATAGGGTCTCCTGTCAGTCTCTGTCTAAAAAGAAAAGGCACCAGCCGTCTTTGGGAAACGGACGGTGCCGAAAAATGCAAGCAGCTCAGCCACTAGGCACCGAAGCCGGTACCGGTACCGGTGTTCAAGGTCTCGGAAATCTTGGTGAACTGATTGCGGATGGCGCCTGCGACGGCGGGGCCGGCGAAGACGACAACGAGCGAGATGACGGCGATGATCAGGACGTACTCGATGAGGCCCTGGCCGGACAGCTCGCCGGCCTTGGCGGCGCGGAAGTCACGCACGAGCTTGTTCTTGAGCTGGTTCTTGGCGACCACGGCGCGGGCGCATGCGGAGTTGACGAAATCCATTGGATGAATCCTCTCAGTAGAGAACGATAGAAGGCGAGGGGCGCGCTCCCTCGGCGAACATAATCGGGCTCCGTCAAGCGAGAAAATATGTCGTGCCGCAGCGGCAATCACATTCCTTCATAACTTGGTGGTTTTTAGAGAACCGCCTGAAAGGGGAGCCATAAAAAACGGTCGACTGTATCGGCCGACCGTTAAAACACAGCTATTAGAATCATCTCGCGCTATTCGGGCTTAATGCCTTTCCCCTTGTCGCGCGACTCGAGAAATGCCTTCATGAGCGATTTGGCGCTTGCCAGATCGGAGCAGATGCCGACGAGCGGGCAGTTGTTTGGCTCTCGTTTGATGGAGATATATGGCAGGCCTTCCTTATTGACCAGAACGAAATACTTCTTCACGAAATCGCTTCCTATTTGTAGAGGTTGATGCCATCTGATTCAGGGTCGCCCTCGCCATTCGGACGAGACGCATCGACCTTGCCCTCTTGCTTTGTCTGGACTGAACCCGCAAATTCCCTGCGCGGGCGATGCGCAGGTGGCCTGAACTCGTCAAGCGAGACATCGAGCACCGTGGCGATCCTCTCGATATTCTCGAAGGAGGTCATTCTGCGACCCGTCAGCAGGCGAGTGATAATGTTCTTGGATACCCCAGAAGCCTCAGAGAGCGAACTCTGGTTCATACCCTTTTTTCTCATGATTCGCCAAATGCGAACTCCGAGCTCCTTGTCCCCGGATTCGATGTCACGTCCTGCGATTTGTTCCCTGCGGGTCACGTCTTTGTAGGTGTTCATAAGCAGCCGCCCGTTGAGTTGAGATTTTGCACAAGCCAAAACTTAACCCAGCCAGCCGTAAAAATTAAGTAGGGTCATTCTGACCCCCGCTCAATATGATTCCGCCCGTCCCGAAGATAACATCAGAGCAGAATCAACATACCGTACGATTAGAAACAGATCTGTAGCGGCAAACCCAACCTAGAGCATCCAGTCGAACCCGTTCTTGCCGAGCGTCTGGCGCATGTTCCCAATCTGCATTTCGGCATGGACGCCGTCCTCATCGAAGACGGTGTTCATGCCTCCGAATCCTGGGGTGACCGTCTTGACGTCTCCCGTGGTGAGGTCGATTCTCTGGTTGCCGAATTGCCGTTCGAGGTGCATCCTGCCATCCGAACCGAGAACGTTTTGAAACATAGCCGATTCTCCTATTCTCCTATTCAACGTATTTGTCTCCCTTGCCGCAGTTGCAGTCCTCGCAAAGGGTCTGGAGGTTGTCCATAACCGACTTACCGCCGCGCGAAACGGGAACCACATGGTCAACGTGCAGCTTCACTCCATCTTCGCGACCCCGCCCGCAGCGCACGCAATGGAACCCATCGCGGCGAAGCACGTCGTAACGCATCGCGCGTGTTACCTTCGCATGCTCGGCATCGTTGGCCATACGGCGGTCCTGATATTCCAGTCGCCGCTTCTCCCGCTTTTTCTCGCGCTCACGCTCACGCTTAGCCTTCTTATGCTCGCGCCAGAACATGTCGAACACGGTCTCTATGCCAAACAGGACGATAGCGAGCGTAAAGAACGGCATCATGGCATCGGTCATTTATTCCATGTCTATCCTTTCGGAATATTGAGGGTCTTCCATGCCAAACATACCGAACCCCAATGCCCACCCATAACGTACTGCCGCTACGGCATCACCGATGCAGCATCGCCAAAAGAAAAGCCCGCGCAGGATTACGCGGGCCATTTCTGAAGCACGGTCTTTTGCCTGAAAGGATTAGAAGCAGAAAGCCGGGAGGGCGTAATTCAATCGCGGCGGATTGTCGTTGAGCGACGGATTGCCTTTTATGTTGACCGAAAGGATGCCCGCGGCGTTTGTCGGAGATGCCGAACGCAGCCACCAGCTCAGTTTATATCTGAAACTAATAGCCAGACAGTCGTTCTCTGCATGGTTATTCGTCACCTTGCCCTTGAACGCCTCGTACTGGGTCCCTTCAGAGGAGGTCCAAGGATAGCTGGATGCCCAATAGGAAGTAGGGACGATCTCGGAATAGCTGAGCAGGAAGAGCTTATCCGAGGTAGCCGTGACTGCGGCGTTCTTATCGGTTCCGTTGACGTTGTTCGTGAGCTTCCTGACCGATTTCACCTTGGACTGGAAATCGGACGGCATGAGGTTCCAGATCTCGCCTGAGTTCATCTTCTGGCGCAGCTCAGATTTCTCCCAGACGCCCCTGGTCGAGTTCTTTGCATTCATCCGATGGGCATCGATTGCGTCATTCACAGCCCAAAACGTCAACCCGGCCTTGCCGAAGCCGTCGGCGAGGTCGTCGTGGTTGATACCGATAATCTTATACTCGAGCGTCTGGCCGTTCGTCAGCTTGATCGAGAACTTCGTTCCCGCGTCCATGGCGGCCTTCGCCTTGGCGTAGGCGATAGACGATATACCGTTCTTGGCAATGTCTTTGGCAACCGCCTCCTGTTCATCCAGCGTCCAGTCCTTCGGGTTCTTGGCCACAGCCGCCTGGACGGTCGCGGAAGCGGTGCCTGTGGAGCCTCCGCCGGACGCGCCTCCCTCGATGCCGCCGGCCGTCCCGCTGTTCACCGTGTTGCCGACCAGGTTGAACTGGTTTCGAATCGCGCCCGAGACCTGAGGTCCCGCGAACACGATCACCAGACCGATGACCGCGATGATCAGGACGTACTCGATGATAGATTGCCCTCGGAGAAGGGTACCTCTAGGAGATACCCCCCCCCCGAGGCGAAATTGCCGCTGCATGCATATGCGGCTCCCTTCGCTCAGGGTTAATAGAAACGACCAAAGCGTAGGGGCGGCACGGGGTTTTGGGGCGCTCTTGCCGCAGCGGCACCCCAAAGCGATTAGCACCTCACCTAGAACAGCAAACGGGACGCCTTTCTTGGCGTCCCTTAGTACGGCAACTTGTTATTATTCTCATTCTTCTAATGCACTTAGCGTCCAGCCATCCACCCAAGCCATTACCCCTCACCCCAAACCCGTACAAAAAAGCCGTGCCAGATGAAATCACCCAGCACGGTGCCCCAAACACGATGGAGGGCGAGACAGGAAAGCTGTAGAGCATGACCCTCCATCTGTTCAAGTATCCCAAACGGCGAGAGGTGGCAACCCCTCGTGCCGCAAAGGCACACCTCAACGCTCCAAGGTAACTTCCACCTCAGCCGTTCCCGCCTGATCCCCGTACACCTCGGCCAGCTCATCGAGCGAGACGGATGGCCCGTCCTGCTCACGGACGGTAAGCCCGCGCCGCTCATCCATGTCCTGGTCGGCGTTGAGCCTGATTCGCCTCGAGACCTCGTCATCCGTCACGAAGTCAGGCAGCTGGTCGATGCAGATAGCAAGCGCGATGAGATAGTTCGTGTCATGCTCGTCGACAACCTCCTCGAAGACATTATAGGGGATCATGGTGGCAGCGCCCGAAGCCCCTGCAAGCGTCTCGGCAAACCTTGCCGCATCGTGCGCATCGCTAAGCGAGCCGCGGTCTTGAATCGCCTCGCCGCACGACCAGATGCCCGCCTCGTCGCGGCTCCATACCGCTACCTGCAGATCCCAGCCGCGGCCAAGGGAGGGGTCTTCGACCGCATGGCAGTCGACGAAGATAGGGGAGCGCTCCGGTTCCTTCACGACCCAAGCGGCGCTATGGTGTACGAGGTCTTCTTTGGCCTGCTCCAGAAAGTACGGCTGATGGTGGGTTCCCATGTTGTCTCCTAACGCTCATCACTTGATAATTTGCACTCCGTGCCGCGACGCTCAGGCTGAATGACCCCATCGATTTCGAGTCCATCGCTATCGCGACCGAACTGTTCGTAAGAATCCTGCGTGATATAGATGCCGAAACACTCGGCAAGCTCTTCCTCGATGCCCAAATCCGCATCCTCCACGCCCACTGCACATACGCCATCGGGTAGACAAAGTTCCCCCGCGTGCTTGATATCGATATCGCCGATTGCGCGGCCTTGGTAGAAATCGGTGAGTTGCAGCGTGTACCCCGGATGGGACGTGCGCGAGAGCATATGCGAGACGCCGCGACCGCTTGACCAACAATACGCATCCATGGCATCGTTTACGAGCCTTGAGATCATGTTCGTCTCCTTGACCGTGTTGCGGGCGATTGCCGCATCCGCCAAGGTGAAGTCATCGGAGATGTACGCCGCATCGATGAGTTCCTCGACAGGTTCGAAGGCGATGGGGAAGATGTTGCGATTGATATCCATGCGATGGCTCCAATTGTTCATCGAAATGCCGATGTCTTCACGATGTATACGGCGCGGTAGTGGATGTTGCCTACTAACGCTCCTGACTCGATATTTCGCGGATAGCATCCCGCGCATCCAATCGAACGGATTCCCCGCGCTCGGGCCCCTCGCCAACGCAGCCGAACCGCTCATACACATCGGGTGTGATATAGATGCCGAATCGCTCGGCAAGCTCCTCCTCGATGCCAGAATCGGCATGCTCGATACCGACCGCACACACGCCATCTGGCAAACTGAGCTCGCCCTTGCCGGCATGCTTGACATTGATATCTCCCCACGCATGACCTCGATGAAAGATGGTAAGCTGGAGCGTGTATCCCGGATGGGACGTACGAGAGAGCATATAAGAGGTACCGCGCGCGCCTGACCAGCAGTATGCGTCCATGGCTCCGTTGACGAGCCTGTGGATTATGACGGCCTCCTTGACCGTGTTGCGTACGATAACCTCATCCGCCGCCCTGAAATCACGCGACCTATATGCTGCCGCTAGGATTTTCCTGACAGGCTCGAAGGCGAGGGGGTGGATGTTGCCGAAGTTATCCATGCGATGGCTCCAAAAGTCTATCTAGATGCCTATGCGCAACAGCTCCATTGCACGGTCGCGGTCGAAAGAGGCGGTGAGCTTGCCAAAGCGCTCGATATAGCCGATATGCTCGAGCCGCTTCACCAAGCGGCGGAACGGTTCGTACTGGACGCCTGCCTGATTCGACAGCTCTCGGATGGTGACGCGCTGCCCGACCGACTTCTCGAGGGCATCGAGAGCCGCCATATAGAATTCCCGTTCCGAGGGGGTCAACTTGAAGCGACTCGGATCGCAACGATCCGAAATCTCATCGGCGTCCGCATCGGCGCGTCGGTACGCCTCGGTCGGGATGTGCCGTCCCGCCGCCTTCTCGAGAAGGGCGAATACCCTGATCGACTGCAATGCGGTGAGGGAGAGGGAGAATTCACAGCGTGTCGCACTCACGGAGCATTTCTTGACGATCAGCTTGGCGATCTCAGTGGACGGCACGAGATTGAAGGAAGAATAGCCGCCGTCCAGCAGGTACAGCTTGGCGAGCATCTCGACAAGCTCATCGCGGCTGAGCGCTATATCGCAGGAGCCTTTGACTATCATCGATACCTCCTATGCAATCGCCACATTGCCGTAAGAATCGAACTCGATGAGCTTCTTGACCTCAAGGGAAGTCAAAATCGACTCGAACGTTGATTCGACCGGCGCGGCCATGATGCCATCTCGAAGCTCAGCGCGGCTCACGGTATGGTCCCTGTTCTCGTATAGGTAGAAGAGAACCTGTTGTTCGGTCCTCTCGAAAAAACTGTCCCGTTCGTTCATTTGGTCTCTTTTCATAGAAGCCTCTCTTTGCCGAACAGAATACGGAGACACGCGCAGGCGCTGACCTTCTTGCCGCTGCGGCAGGTCTACCGGATTGGCGGAACCCTAGCGCCCCACAGACTGGATCATATTGCCAATCTCATCGCCGACGCAGCACTCGTCCATGCGCTCGGCGATATCGTCCAAGCCCTCCTCGAGCCTGAACCCCTCGGGGACGTCCAGCGCCCCGATGGAGCAGAGCTGCGTGATGGTCAAATTAAGGTAATCCTCGCCGCCATCCTTGGAGAATTTGCCGAGCCAAAAAGGGGAGTTCTCTAGATCGGGCGTCTTGATGGCCATATCGATGTTCCAATCACTCGCCTCGATCCCCCTGTCCTCGAGAATGCCCGCCACATCGGAACGCTTCCATTTGACGGTGGCGCCTTCGATGATTTCAGGGTCGGCGATATCCCATGCGACCGATAGATCATCGACGCGAACGGAATCGCCCGTCCACTCGCCGGTCTTGCTGTCATATCCCTTCACGACCATAAACGGCTCGTCACCGCCGCAAAACAGTATCGCCGTCGAGCCGAACCTCGTGAGTTCGACATTGCCCCTCGGATCGGGTTTGATTTCCGTGCCTTGAATATCGATATCCATTTCTTCCCTCCTAAAATCCAGCTTTATCCCTGCCGCCGCGCCCATAGGGCTGCGCCGAATCGAGCTCGACGGCCTCCATGAGGTCATCGAGCGATTCCATCCTCCCGTTCCCGGAGAAATCCCAGCCGAACACCGCGCAGATATCCCGCTCGACGCATGCGACGTCGCCGCTCATCTCAGCCAGGCGCACGACAAGGTTCTCTGCAGGAAGACCTCGGCGCACCCGCAAGCGTGACATCTCCCGCCCGAGCTCGTCATTTTCCATGGCAATCACCCTGTCGCTCAGCGACTTGGCGATGAAGAGGACCTCATATTTCCCGTTGCCGTGTGCCATGCTCGGTGTCTCATCGAGGATGAGCTTGCCGCCTTCCACGACAAGCTCGAAATCCCGTGCATCGTCATCGAGCCGATATCGCCCAGCGGCGAGTTCGGCCGCGAACTCGCCGACGCTGCGCGGCTGCGCCCTGATGAAGGACTCGGTATCTGAAAACAGGTATTCGCAAAAACCCGAAGCCGAGTCCTTAAGGATGACGATGCATTTGGACGTGTCGATACAGTCGAGAAGGACGCGGACGTTATCGGTCGCGCTCGAATCGTAGAACTCGGCTTCGGATTCGAGGTCGCGACTGAAAGCAGAGCGGATGACGTCACACGCAAACCCGAGATCTGCGCAAAAATCCTCATAGGCGCCCCTGTTTTCGCCCGCCGCGGTGCGTGCGCTGTCCAGAATCTCATCGGTCAGCCCGCTCGGAATTTCGACATCCGGAAAGTGTGATGGGTCGGCGATTCGTGAAACCGCCTCGCGTGCCCAACTCACACCGATGTCGTCGGCGAGCTCTTCCATCCGTGCCGGGCCATGTGCCAAGACTATATGCCTGTCGGTTCGGGTAGGTACCGCCGCGGCAGCCTTGGGGACAACGGCTGCGAGACGGGCGAGGTTGATGAGCTTATGGCTCTCGACTGCCTTGCCCAGTAGCATCTCGTAGCTTTTCTCCGATGGGATATTTCGAAGCTCGCGGACCTTTTCCGTGATGGAGAACAGGCTGCTCGGGATAGCGGAGATTCGAGCAGACGCAGTGTTGCCTCCATCATCTGAGAGAACGAGCTGCCCGTTTGACTCGGGGTAGAGTCGCTCGGAATCTCCGACGAGACTCGACACAAAGTCACCCGCCCGCGACCCGTCTTTCTCCGCTACCCAAGAATCTCCTCGGCGGCAGAGGAGAACCGCATCGGGTACCTTTAGGCCTTCGAGATTGTCTATGGGTATTTCTCGCATCGGCGCCGCTCCCATCATGTTCGATATTTCTGCGATCGTATATCCTGACTTTACGAACATGTATGGCAGACAACCCTTGCGGGGACAGAAATAGACTTGGAGGGCGACCCGAAATGGTTCTCCCTCCGCAATGCTCTGCCTTCCGTGCTCTAGAACTCGACATCCTCGTCGTAGAGCTCGGGTTCGGGTCCGGTGATTACATAAGGCTGATCACCTTGAACCTCGGCAGCCTCGCTGCTCTTCACATCGCACAGATCATTCAGCGGCGCGTCCTCGCCACCGCCCGTCTGGTGATATTCCAAGGCGGCAGCCTTGCTGCCCTGGCGCGACGCAGCGGCATCGCGGTCCTCGAGCATCTGCTTGGCCTCGGCAGCGGCGGGATTCATTTCCTTGCCGTCCGCCGCGAGTTTATCCTCGTAACCCTGGGCGTTGAGCAATCGAGCATCGTAGGCGTCCTCGATGCCGGCGACCAAGGCACCTGCGCTGAACTCCTGCGGGCTACGGTAGTCATAGTCGAAGTTGTCGCGGGAGTCCTCGCCGTTGACGGGATAGACGCGGACGGGCAATTCAGTTTTGAAACTCGCCGTGAAGGGCTTACCGGACTGTGCATAGGGCAGCTGTCTGTCCGTGAGGAACTTGCTCACGATCATGCCGCCGAGATCTTGGTTGCCGACCATGGTATGGGGAGGCAGCTTGCACAGCAGGAAGTTCTTATCGGGGCCGTCCTCAACGGGAACGGTCTTGACCTTCATATCGCAGTGCGCGAAGGTGAGTCCCGTGTATTTGTAGCTCGCGGCACGGTGCGGCTCCGGCTTAGCGGCCTCCTTGCCCTGATAGGCCGCCGACACAGCGGCGGCCAAGTCACTCGGCATGATTGCCGCATCGCCCTCGCCGGGATAGTCGATGCGTTGATTCTGCTCATCGTACTTGAAGAAGCGCACGTCGCGATCGGAGCGAAATCCGTACTTGACCGCCTTTCCGGCATCCTTGTCCTGCTTCATGAACTCGCGGGCGGGCATGGAGACCTTCATGCCGGAAAGGTCCTTATCCCCGACAACGGTACCCTTCGGCATCGTCATGTTGATGCGCAGGCGCTCTTTGCCGTTACGGTCCGTATACGGCTTCACGCGGACGTCCTTGTTCTCGAAGCTGATATTGATGTACTCGGGTTTCTTCGGCTCGAGTTCGTCTACCATATCCTTCTCCTTTTCCTTATTATTCTTCTTCTCTTTATCTTTGTTCTCCTTGCCCTTTTCCTCATCCCGCCCGTGGGTTTCCACAGCCTCCCGCCCCTCAGCGGGTTCCACCTCGCGAGCAGTCACCTCATCGTGGACGTCTTTGCGCCTGGATGCGGCATCGACTTCCGACTGAATCAAGTCGCCCAGACTCATCGTCTTACCCGTAGGTTTCCTGACCGTCTCGATATGGATGCCGCCGTAGCCGTCTTCTAGGGCGCGGTCGACCATGCTCTCGAGCTTCATTCGCATCTCGCTTCCCACGGGAAGGGACTTGATGGCCTCCTGCACGCTGATTGCCGCATTTTTGAAGCCCGTGATGACCTTCTCGCAATCGGGGGCGACATCGACCTTCTCGACATCCTTCACGGGATGCTCCTTGCGGTCGAGGGCGACCTCGCTGCGGACGATATCGATGATGTCGTGGTATCCGTAGTCGAGCTGTCCGCTGATTCGCGGCCTGACCCCGCAATCCCTGAGAAAGGACCTGAACTGAGCAAGGGTATGCTCGGTAAGGCTGCCGCTGGGGACGAGCTCGTACTGGGCGGCATCCAGCTCAAGCGCCGTCTCGATGGCGGCGCGGTAGAAGGAGTCCTCGCGGTCTCCCTTATAGCCCCAGAAGCTATCGACCACAGGTCCGCAGACGATCACCACATCCAGATCGGGGTCGATGAAGCGCCGGTTACGTTCGGCCTGCATGGACGCGAGCTCGACGCAACTTTCGAGGGAGCCGTCCGTGAGCCGGATTGCCTGCTCATTGCCGCCCAATGCAGCGAGCTCCATCTCTCGGCGGCAGGACGGTACGGCGGCGGTACTGTAGCCCATCTCCGCAAGGGCGCCTGCGGTGAGATTGCCGAGCGTGTTGGTATTCGGGCCGTGCAGGTTGATGACCAAGGCCATGATGGCTCCCATCGTTCTTACATTCGTATTGATTCAAAGTATGGGAGCCTAGGAACGGGCGACGAGATGATGGGACGGAAGTAGAAGATAGGAAACCGGTCTTGAAAATCTTCCGCCGAAAACAATAAAGGGGCGTACCCGCAAATCGGGTACACCCCTTTATCAATCCAGCCGAAACCTAGTAGTTCGCGAGATGCTCCGCGGCATCGAGCATGGGAAGGCCGACACCCTCCATGCCGTACCTCATCGATTCGGACACCTCGGTCTTCTCCTCACAGAGCGAATCGATGCTCTGCTCGCGCATGTCCGCCTTGTCGGGATCCATATACGGCTCGGTCGCCACGGACACGACCAGTTCGGCGAGCTCGCGGTTCTGATCGATTGCGGCGGGCAGCTCAATTTCCTCGATATCGCCCTCGAACCCATCGGGACGGAAAGGCTCGAAGACGACCGAGTCGTAATCCTCCGTACTTCGGGTGCTGTTCGGGCGATAGAAATAGCAGGACTCGCCCTCGACTGTCACCGTTCCTTCGATGAAGTTATCGTCGTTGGTGCTATCGATCTCGACTTGAATATTCGGTACGCCCGCGCGGATGCATTCCTCCGCCCGCGCCCGATCGGCGTTGAGGGCACGTTCCTCGGGTTCGATGCCGAAACGATCTGCCATCGTTTCGAGAAGCTCGGGGACGGACTGCGTGCTGATGACGTCGCTGCCGGGCAGGAGCATAGCCAGGCTGCCGAGGTCGACATCGTTGGAGCGGTCCCGCTCGGCAGAGTCGATAAAGGTCGGCTGAAAGGCGATGGGGTCGACGACAGGTCCGCTGTAGGGGATGTCGGCTACGTTCTCGAATCCATGGAACAGCTTCTCGTAGGCAAGCTCGGACGGGAAGACGTTGAAGACGCACGTATCGCGGTCATGAAGACCGAGCGGGTCGTATTCCGTGGTCGTGACGAGGAGGTTGAACTCGGGGAAATAGCTCACCGTCTCAGTCGACGTGAGCTTATCGAGCAGCTCCTTGGCGTCCGCCCCGACCGGACGCTCCGATATCTCGGAAAGCGGCTTGCCGTGCGACAGCTCAAAACTCTCCCGATTCGACATCAGGTGTTTTTGGTAATAAGAGGCGCGACGTACCATATCGGGAATGCTGCCGGCAGTGATGGTCGAACTCCACGAGAACAGGCGAGATAGCATATCGATTCGGCGGTCGTGGAAGGTGAATCCATCGGAATCCTGTTCGTATGAATCGATGATGGCGAAGGCCTTATCCCGCCCGTCCTTGAAAACAAAGTCGGACACATAGTCGCAGCCCTTGAAGAACTCACCGCTGGAGATTTCGGACGCCGTAACGTTGAAGATGGCCGTCTCCCTGCTCATCGGCCCACGGAATACGACCCGCTCGGCAGTGGGACGAAAGTAGCCCCACACCGACAAGGCGCCCAACTGCCTACTCGCCCTCTGTGAGCTTGCTTGGCATGATCGTCAGCGGGACCTCGCTGCCGCACTTGAATTTGATTTTCACAGGTGTCTGCAGGTCGTCGATATTCCAGATGGCAATCCCGCTCGCAGTTTGCCCCGGTTCGACCTCGACCGACTCGGGGTTCCGATAGTTGCCCTCATCATCGTACAAAGCCCCATACTGCAAGGTATCGCCGCTCTGCGTCGCCGACAACAGGTCGATAGGTGAGATTACCGTCTTGACATTTGAATTGTTCGTCAGCAGCAGGTCGCAGACGAGCACCTTCTGTGTACCGATGGAGCCCACTGAGGTTCCCGTTGCCGTCGAGGCGTTGACCTCCCAAGACCCGCGCCCCAGGCGATATCCGGCAACGCTGATATTCACCGAGGAATCGCCCGGTTCCACACTCGCAGATTGAATGGCATTTGATTGACCGCCCCGTATGGCGATGCCGCAACCGGCAAGGCCGGCGCTGAAACCAAAAACGGCGATAGCCGTCATCGCAGAAACAATGAACCGTTTCATGTCTTCATCCTGTCTATCTCGAAAGCCGCTTGGGGTACGGCCTATACCAAGATGATAGCACGGCGATAGACCATGAAAGAATTAACGACACGCCGACAATATTTCCCTCAAAGCCTTTCGCTAGGCGAAGTAGGCGAGAACCAAGCCAAGGAACAGCCCCGACAAATTGCAGACGCAGTGCGCAATGACGCCCGAGCCGATCCCGTCGCGCTGCCTGAGACCGCCCAAGACCAAGGCGCAGACAAGGGCATATGCCGACTGCACGACATTGAAATGGAAGCAGGCGAACAGCACGGCTTGGATGAGGTTCGCAACCCAGAACGGCAAGCCGCGCCGCTCCAATGCCGCCAGCGAGACGCCGCGAAAGCACAGCTCCTCCGCAACCGGATCGATAACGCAAAGCCGTAGCAGATAGGGGAGTGTGATGGCGACCGTCGCCGCGGTATCGATTTTAGAGACTATCGCGATGGTGCCGATTGAGACGGCTTGCAGCAAGACCCCGGCACTGACAGCGGAAAGCACGGCAACGACCCCGAGACGGTTGAATCCAAGTCCGAAAGACCGGTACAGCCATGCCATGGCCGCAAGTGCGACCAGCGATGAAACGGCATGCGCGATATCCTCGGGCAAACCAGCCGAAAGGGTCATCAGCCCCGCGCCGAGAAGCGAGACACCGAACAGCGCGGGCGCGATGAAGGCAAAGCGCAGAGGGATACCGTTACCCTCGGACTCGGCTTCGACTTGGTTCACGCGAGCCTCCTTGCAAACAGATGCCTGCCGATGGCGCGGATGCCCTTCACGCTGGCAAGGATGCCGCCCGCCACGACTGCCGTACCCGCGACAAGTGCGACGACCCCGAGGGCGACCGCGCAGGCATCGATTGGCACCTCGTCCTCGAGGACTTTCTGTGCGATATAGCCGGAGAACCCCAGAGACCCCAGGCATGAGAGTCCCGCCATGATGGCATCGCGCTCCGTGCCGTTCCATGATTCGGTGCGAGGGCGAATGGAGAACAGGAACCCGTTCGCCAAATTGGCGAAGTCGCCGACATCAAGCCCGTTCGTCTCGAACAGGGGGCGGACGAGCCGAAACGCCTCGCCGTTATCCACATGTCTGCCGCAATCGGGCTTCCTGAGCACGATTACCGTGACCTCATTCGCTCTACCCATTGCACCCCTCGTGTCGCTGCACCCTAATTCACCGTTCATTTCCGTTTCCCCTTCTCGTCGAACACGAACTCGATCTTGCCCGATTTGTCCGCAGCCAGCCTGAGCTTCGCACTGAATTCCTTACCGGTTTTCGACTTGAACCCCGAGATCTTCCCGGTCGTACCGCCCTCGAGAAGCTTGCCCAACTGAGCCGCCGTCAGCTTCTTTCCCGCCACGCTCTTCCAGATCTCGAATCCGCACCCTTCGGTTTGGACCCATTTCCCATCTGCGTCGCGCTTCCCCTTGTTGGAGGAGCAGCTACACGTCTTGGCCTTGGAGCCGCGGTCGATGACGTCTGCACCGCATCGCGGGCATTTCCCGACGACCTTGGACCCAACGGGTCCCAAGCTGCCGAGCTTCTCGCCGTTTTTCTTCATGACCTCGATATCGTGGACAACCATATCGGTGACGGAGTTCACCACATCGTTTGCATCCAACTCGAACCTGCCGACAGCCTCCATCTGGTTGAAGAGCCTCTCGGTTGCTTCAGGCGACGCTATCTGACATCCTCCGAGCAATTTGTAGGACACCGCGCCGCAATCGGTGAGGGACAGCGTGCCCTTCTTCTCCCTCATGAGGGCGCGGTCCTCGTCCTTGGTGATCTCGGCGAGCGTGCTGGTTCGCGTGGCACCCGTGCCTACGTTGTACTTCTCGAGGCGCTTCGTGAGCCATTTCATGGTCGGCTTCTGCGGGCGCTTATTGGCGCCTTCGAAACAGAAAGGCGTGGCGGTCTTGCCGAATTCGGCGGTATTTTCCTTCTCGGCACCATCCTGGGCTTCCTCCTGCGATGCATCGGAATCGAAAATCGCCTTGAATCCCCGCGACAGCGGTATCTGCGTCGAG
>ERZ772872.1488-NODE-1488-length-21017-cov-10.607194_pt1 | contig 21017 bp, 25 predicted proteins | sample MGYA00512132_ERZ772872 | MGnify/ENA primary metagenome ERZ772872 (study PRJEB29015, sample SAMEA2737724) | human gut metagenome | biome: human gut; feature: human-associated habitat; material: faeces | place: China | collected 2012 ...
CGGTACCAGCAGCAAAGGCCGTGGTTCCCATCACGCAGACCAACAGCAGGGACAGCATCAGTGCCGCACAAAGGCGATTGCGTTTTGTGTTGTTCATAGATTCCTCCGTTTCTATCGTTGTTTTGCGGGAGCAATATGCCACTCCTCCCAGAGATTCCCCCGGATGGTGACGCTGTCCGTCAGGTTCATGGAAAGCATTCCCGCCGGCGTCCAGCAATCCAGAAGCCATGTGTAGGGCGTATAGCTGCCGTCCGGATACCAAATGGGCGTGAAGTGGGTACGGCGGTCATAGGTGCTGTAGGGATTGGCTTTGAACTGGAAAGTCGTGCTTCGCCCGGAGATTTCTGCCTCCAGCAGCCGCCAATAGTTCTCATAGCCAAACTCCGGGAAATAGGTCACGGCATTCTGCGCTGCCGTCACCGCCGCACTCTGATTTGTGGTGACTTTTGCGGTCACCTTCTCCTGAACGCCATAGCCGCTTTTCAGCGTGGATGCGGTCGCCGTGGGGCTCTTTTCGTCCGGCGTGATCTTCATACTGCCGGCCAAGCCAGCAGAGTAGCCGTTATAGTCAAACTCCCACCAGCCGTGATCCTCCCACCAGCCGTTGTCCACCCAATGGTACCAGCGATCCGTGTGGGTCTTGCCGTCCGCATCCGTCCAGCGGTCTGTGTGCCAGCATTTCTGCCAGTTTTCCACCCACTCCCAATTCTCCTGCCACCACGGTGACCAGATGCCCCAAGAGGTGGAGGTCACCTGCTCCTTTTGGGGAACAGACGCCAGCCTGAAGCCGTTGTTGCGGTCATCCGCCAGGGGATTGGGCGGGTCATTGCCGTCCAGATCCACGATGTTACAAATGATGGTGCCCTGCGCCGAGCCGCTGCCAGACACGCTGACGGAAATCGTTATGACGCAGGGTTCCGCAGGAGTACGCCAGCGCACCCATGCCAGCTGGCTGTCACCATCCGGGTAGTAGACATTGCTGACAGTGTAAGTCCTGCCCTGGATGTTAAAGCGTACCGATACGGGGTTGTCCGGGTCGGACTGTCCGCCGCGCACCTCCACGGAGGTGATAACTTCTGTGTTGACACGGTATTCATAATCAAAGTCATTGATCTCCGGCGGCGTGGTCACCTCGTTGAAGCGGACGATGCCGATACCAAGAGAGGAGATGATGTCGCCGTTGGATGCCTTCTCCGTGCGGCTGCCGGACCATGCGGCGTAGCCGAGATCCGCTTCCTCCAGAAAAATCGCCAGCGGCAGGTTTTTATGGGTAAGAGAGCCGAGCTTTACTCGGAGGTCACCGTTGACGGTCTGATCATACAGAGCCGCTTCCGTGGCGGTCATGGCGAACTGCTGACCGTTGTAGCAAAGATAGGCCAGCGGCTCCACCACCAGCTTGTAGTCTCCGCCAATGAGCGTATCGAAGTCCATTCCTGCGTATCCAGCAATGGAACGGATAACCTGTTCATCGGTAAAATAGCTTCGGATGGCAGCGATGCTGGCCTTGCTGCTGCTCGTAGAGATGATCTTGGGCAGGCTCTGACTCGGATTTCGATATGAATATCCGCTGACCGATACGGACAATCCTCGTCCTGCATTGTAAGACAACTTGGACACCTTTCCAAAGTGAGCAACATTTGCTATAGGAACCTTGTTGGTTAAGTCAATAGGGGTTCGCACTACAGAATGGGAACCTACATCCACGATAGACACTCTCACGCCGTCCATGCCGGGATTCCAGTAGTTGGTCTTGGTACCGTCCCCCATGCTGCCTCCACCGCCGTCAAAGTTGCCATCTCCTGTGGCATAGGCGGGAACGGCGGCGGATATTACCAGCACCAACGCCAGCAGCAGGGATAATATCCTTTTCATACGCATTCCTCCAGTCGTGAAGATAAAAAGAGACACGGCCGTTTCTCAGCCGTGTCTCTCTTGGAAGGGCGAGGTCAGCCGCCCATAATACCGATCTTGTTGCCGTTCTCATACATATCATTCAGCGTTCCGCCATCGTTGGGGCCACTGGGCGTCACATAGCCGAAGCCCGGAACATATACCTGTCCGGCGTCATTGGTGCTGCCGCCTGCAGGCTCGGTAGGCTGGGGCTTCCCCTCAGTCTGCTCCGGCTTGTAGGTGGGCGGCGTTTCCTTGTTGCGGTCCGCTTCCGGCACATCATCCGCCGCATGGTCCTTTTCCGTCTTGCCGGGATGCTCCGGCGCGTCTGGCTTGGTGGGCGCACCCTGAATGGCCTGTTCTGTGCCGGAGCTGTCCGCATCCCTGCCGGGATCATGCCGTTTGCCATCCGTCTTGCTATCCACCTTTACCTCTGGATCGCTGATGTTCACAACCGGATCTTTTGTGTCGGGTGTATCGTCCGGGATGGCGGGGTCGATGGGCATGGGCACTGCCGCAAGGCGGCTGACGATCCCCACCACCAGTGCCGCGCAGAGCAGGACGCCTGCCGCAATGAGGATGATGCGTTTTGTTTTCTCTGTCATAATCGAACTCCTCCTTTGTAGGGGTCAGTGGTTTTTCTTCTTATCCCGAACATACCACAGCTTTCTTCGGAAGTCTACTGCAAGAAGCAAGAAGAACTAAAACTTTGGGATATACTTGGCCTGCACCTGCAGATTTAGGCTCACGGGCGGCAGTACACGTCCGGCAAAGCGGGTGGGGATCTCCAGATGGAGGGTGGCGGTCGCGAGATACCCCTCGCTCCGGCCTGAGGCGATGGCGTTGTTGGAGATATGAACGGACAGGTCGGAGATCGTATACTCCAGCTCATTTCCGGCGTATTTCATGTATCCTTCGCCATCTGTGGTAAGGCCGAGGATATAGGACAGGTTGCCGTAGATGTCACCGGCGTCGATGGACTCGAACCACTCGCCGTCCCCCTCCGGGAACCAGCCTGCGGCATAGCCCTCCCGCACAGAGTGGTACACATCGTCGTAGTTCTCGTTGACCGTGGCGATGACCGCCTGCTGTACCGCGTCCCGCACACCCTGCACGATGATGTTCACCCGAAAGTATTCCGCTATGACCATAAAGAGCATGAGCAGGCAGAGTGTCACAGCGATGACCATGGGATAGCCCTCACCGGAGCGGGAGCGAAAAAGCAGCTTTCTCATTTCCAATACACCTCCGATCTGCCGCTGGCCTGTGCCGTCAGCTCAATGGGGAAGCTGCCAAGCCCGCCAAAGCCGATGTCCACATCCATGGTCAGCGTCACCGTCACCTCCTCATTAAGCTGGATGCGGCCGATGCGGGACCAGCGGATGTCCGGGTCGATCTCCAACCGCTCAGAAAGCACCTGCGCGCGGGTGGTCGTTTCACTCCCGACTCTGCCGGTGATCTCGGCTTCCCGCACCAGCTCGGCGGCGAAGGTGTCAAGCTGCTGCTTCGCCACATACACCGGCAGCACCTTCACCGCCAATGCGATCACCAGCATGGCGCAGAGGATGAGGACGCAGGTATCGATGTAGCCCTCGCCGGAGCGTTTCTTCCATTTGTGCTTCATCATCCGAACAGCCCTCCCATCGAGGTGAGGATCTGCATGAGGATGACCACAATGTAGATGAGCATAAAGCAGACCAGCATAACGAAGGAATACACACGGATCTTGGGCGGGATCTTCGCTGCCTGCGCCTTGAGCCGCTGAAGCTCCAGCTGTTTCATATCGTGGGAGAGCATCTGGAAATAAACGCGGCCGTCATCACCGCGCAGGACGCCGATGAGCCCGCGCACGATGTCCGAGAGCATGGGCGACGCCAGCCTGCCCTCGAAACGAACCAGTGCCGCCTCATAAGAAGAGGAGCGCATATCCGCCGTCAGCACATCCAGCTCACGGGCGAAGTCGGGACCGGCGTGACGCTTGTAGTTTTCCAAGATCGTCAGCACATCGCGGCTGGCTCCCAGCTCCTGCTCCACTGTGGCAACAAAGCGGGGCAGCTCCCCCTCGATCTTCTCGCGGCGTTCGGTGACCTTTTCCTCCGCCTTGCGGCTCTCCTTGAAGTAAAGCAATATCGCCAGCAGCACCACGATGGGCGAGAGCAGAGGGAAGATCAGCAAACACGGAATGACTGCCAGCAGCGCGGCGGCAGGCTTGAGGATGGTATAGGCCAAATAGACCTCCGGCGTCATATCCATGCCGGCGGCACTCAGCGTGCGCTCCATGCGGTGACGCTTGTATTCATCCATGCGGATAAACTGGGAGAGCTTGATGGCCCAGCCAAGGAAGATCGCGTCCAGCGACTTCATCCGCTTTTTCTCGGCTCGCCCTGCGGATAGGAGCGCCTTCTCCGTGGAGAGGCGGGGCAGCTTCAGAATGTCCGCCAAGATGAAGAACAGTCCCGCGGCAACGGCCACGCCGAAAAGGAACAGTAAGATCGTCATGTCCGTCACCTCCGATACTCGATTGGCTGGGTCAGCTTGACCACTCTGGCAAAGGAGAGAAAGATAGCGGCGGCACAGACCGCCAGCACCGCCTTGCCGGGTACGGTGGTCATCAAGGCCGCATACCAGTCCTTATTGAGAAAGTACAGCAGCGGGATATTCAGCACCACCAGCGCCGCCATGGAGATGAATTCCTTGCGGGGCGCGAACACGAGATTCTCCAGCTCCCCATTGATGATGCGCATATCCGAGAGCTTTGCCACAATGGGATTAAGGGTGCTTTTCATGCTGTGGTCATACTGGCAGGCGGAGAGTGCCTCGCACCACTCCCGCCACACCTCATTGTCAATGGCAGACTTCAGCTCCGCCAACGCCGCATTCATATCCGGGTCGATGTGCTTGATGCGGGTGAGGAAGCTGCGGAACACGCCTTGCACAGGCGGGTTCAGATAATTGATATTCTCCTCCACGGCGGTCTGCAGATCCTCACTGCGGAGGTAGGCCGTGGTGATGATAGAAAGTGCTGTTTCCAGCTCGGCGGTAACAGCTTTCCTGTAGTGTCCGGCCGTGAGCTTGATGTACCAGAACGGCAGGAACATCATGCCGGCCGCCAGCACCGGCACCAGCAAGAGGTTATTCATGATGATGGCGATGCCCGCACCCACGGCAAAGAGCAGCAGGGATGCCGCGCAAAGCACGGGAAAGCGTTCCTCCTTGCCGGTGGCTTTCAGGACCGTCTGCGCTTCTGATATCTCGCGGCGGAAGAGGCCGGGCTTTTTGCGATGAGTGGTTTCGTTGATCTCATCCCGGATGCTTTTGGGCCCGGCGGCCAACCGGCGGAACACACCCAGCGTGAAATCCATGGGTGAGATGCGGAAGATAAGAAATGCGCCGGTGATCATGCCGACGCATGCAGTCAACAGCAGTGCTGACAAGTGGCGTTCACCTCCTTCTTGGGATTCAAAAGGGCCTGCAGTTCCTCATTGGGCATACCGTTTTCCAGCAGGCGTTTGCGCAGGCTCACGGAGATCTCGTTCACCTGCGTGTGATGTCCTTCGATGACGAATTTGCCGTCCTCCATGTGGTTTTCCGTGATGACATAGCGGAACAGCGTGCTGTAGCGGCGATCCCCATTGGGCAGGATCTCGCATTCCATGATCTCCATCATGCGGCGCTGCTTGTTCTCCAGCTGCTTGCAGAAGACCACGATGGGATACGCCTCCGTCACATAGCTGAGAAGTGTTTCGTCCGACATATCCACGGCGCGCTTGCACAGGGACACCATGCGGCGGTAGGTCGCTTCACAGGAGTTGGAGTGGATGGTGGTCAGCACCGCCACGCCCACGCGGGCGGCCTCCTGCGCAGCATTGGCCTCGGCACCGCGCATCTCACCCACCACCAGGATGTCCGGGTTGAAGCGCAGGCAGATATCCACCAACGCGATCTGATCGATCCGCTGACGCTCATTTTCGCTGTCGCGGGTCAGGGTGTGGACCACCGAGTTGACCACCTTACCGTTTTCCTCCCGCACCAGCTCCAGCTCACGGGAGCCGTTCTCAATGGTGAAGATGCGCTTACTGTCGGGGATCGTGGTCAGCAGCCAGCCTGCCGCCGTGGTCTTGCCGGAGGAGGTGGCTCCCGCCACACAGATGGAGATCCCATAGCGTAAAAATACGGAAAGCCAGTCCAGCATTTCCTCTGTGGCTGTGCCGCTGCGCAGCAGATCCTCACGGCTGAGATTGTGGCGGTTGACGATTCGGATGGAGGCGGCAACGCCCACATCCTCATCCACCACGGGGGACTTCATAGCGGCAATACGGGTGTTGCGGGTCAGGTGTCCCGTGACCAGAGGGCTGGCATTGTCCAGCACCATGCCGGAGGCGTGGAGCATTCGCCGGATGACGGCGAGGGCGTGTTCCGGCGAATCGAAGTGTTCCGTGAGCTTTTCGCTTCGACCGTCCGAATACTGCACCTCGATATCCCGCCACGAGTTGATGTTGATCTCCTCAATGCCGTCGGCGTAGATATAGCGGGTCAGGAAGCCGAACTCCGCCATCTCGGAATAGATGGCGTCCACCAGCTCCGTCTGCGTCATGCCTGCTACGGCGATACGCCGGTCCTGCAGGTACTTGGTGATATAGCGCATGAGCTGTTCCTTGGAGTCCTCGCCGCCTTCGGTGATGAGTGCGGCGTAGGCGCCGGAGATGTACTCCTGCACCTCCTGCAGCACGGAATTGAAGTCCCTGCCCTCTGCCGACGGGGTAAAGAACAGGTTGTGTGCCTGCCTAAGCGCGCCAATATCGGTGTTCAGTGTCCGCTGCGGCGTGTCGTCCACCACTACGGGGACGACCTCCGGCTCCGAGGTGACCTGATATTCCGCCGCATCCCGCCGCTGTGCAGCTGTGGCAAAGACCGAGCCGTTTCGCTTTTCGCCAAGAGCCATATTAAAACACCTCCGCGATGATACGCTCTAACTCCTTGCGGAAGGGGCGGCTGTCCTTGAGGGTGAGGTCGGCAAGCAGGTTGCCGGCGAGATACTGCTCCTCCAGCTCCTGGGAATAGGGCAGCACGAAGGCCGTGTCGCCCAGCACCTTGCCGATGTGATCCGCTGCTTGAAAAGACTTAACATTTGCCGCCACCTTATACTGCTTGTCCATGTCCCACTCGGGCCCGTCCAGCAGCCGGAGCTGACTTGCGAAGTAGTTGACACTTTTGGGGTCGCAGTTGGCAAGGCGCAGGATACTGTCCGCCTCCATCAGCGCCACGGCGGAGAGAATGTCGTTGGCAATGTAGCTGCCGCAGTCCACGATGACATAGGGCGCGATCTGACGCAGGCCGTCCAGCAGCTCTACCACCTGCTTCTGCGTAAAGGGCGGAGTGCTGTACTCGTTCTGCCGTTCGAGCAGCCCCAATACCGCAAGGCAGCTGTTGCGCTTAAAGGTGACAAGGTTATTCTTGATGAGGTTCTCGCTGATACGGGCGGCTGCCAGGACGCCGGCAAGAGAGCCATTGCTCTCCAGAGCGTCCGCGGGACAGATGCACGGCAGCATGGGTGCGGCCATGTCACAGAGCAGAAGGATGACATTTTTCTTCCTGGCGGAGAGCGCCTTTGCGATTTTCGCCGCCGTTACCGTCTTTCCGCTGCCGGGGCTGCCCCAGACCGCCAGCATACCGCCGCTGTCATTCTGCTCCTCCGGTTTCTCTGTGTCGCGCTGAAAGATGCTGGCCTTTCTGAAATTCATCCTGTCACCTCACTCTCCGGCATTTCTGCGGTAGGATCGGCGGCTTCGCCCTCCTCAATGGGATCTTCCTCCGGCTCTGCGTACAACTCCTCAATGAGCGCGTCCTGCGCCTCAATGAACTGCCTTGCGCCATCTGTTGTGCCGCGGTAGACGAGCGCTAAATGGAGCTTGGCGACCTGTTCCAGCTCCGCCAGCACCTTGGCCTGCTCCGGCAGAACGAGGAAGGTCACGGTGGAGGGAAGCTCTTTTTCCTCCCCTGTGGCTTCGCCGGTATTGGCGTCATAGCCGGTGCTGGCGGTAACAGAGATGATCTCCACATACTGCAGCTCGGCGGGGATGGTGGTTTCACCGTCCTCCGGATAGTCTGCCACGATGACCGATACGATGTCGCCGCTCTGGAGCTTGCCGGACAGTCCTGTGGCGAAGCTCTTGATGGTGACGGAGATGGCCTGCTTCGTGCCATCCAGATTATAGAGATACGCATTCTCGGCGGCAGGCGCGTCCGAGAGCTTGGCGGCGAGAATATAATCGCCAACGGCAAGGTCCGCCTTGGCGTATTTGCCCACTACATTGTCTTTCGCGGTCATAAGGCCGGAGGGGAGATTGTAGGAGCCGACCTCGGCCGTGGTGACCATGTCTTTGGTGATGAGTTCGCCGGCGTGAATGTCCTTTGTGACGCGGACGATCTCCGCCTTCTGGCTGATGCTCTGATTGAACAGCGGCGTGATGCCGAAGCAGATCACCAGCGCCAGCAGAATGCAGATGACGCCGATGACCGTGCGGTTTTTGAAAATACTCATGGAGCAAGTCCTCCTTATTCTTAGATGATATATGCGGTAAAGAAGCCCACTGCAAGAAATGGCGCGAATGGATAGCTCTCCGATGGACGCTCTTGCCTGCGGATCTTGTGCAGGGCGGCTATTGCAAGGTAGAAAAGGCAGTACAGCACCAGCGCCAGCACCAGTCCGGCGACTCCGCGCAGAAAGCCCAGCAGGAAGCCGGAGGCGGCGATGAGGAACGCATCTCCCATGCCGCCGCGTCCTCTCCGGCTTGCCAGCCAAAATGGGACGGCCAGCGTCAGGCCGAGAAGCCGGGCGGGGCTGAAGGAAATCAGCCCCGCCCCTGCGATGACGATACCGGAAAGGTCATAGATCTGCCTGCGCCGGAGATCCGTCCATGCCGCGCTCATAAGTCCGATGAGGAACAGCGTCCCCTGCAGGACGGATGCCACGGATCAGCCGCCCAGCGCGCCGGCGTAGTTGAACATATCCTTGATACGCTGGTTCAGCGTGGGCATGACCACATCGCCGAACAAAGCGTAGAGACCCGCCAGCAGCAGCGCGCCCAGCACCACGGCGATTAGAATCTTGACGGCGGTGTCGATGTAGCCCTCACCGGAGCGGCGGGTGGCGGCAAGGCGGATGGCCTTGGTGCGGATGGAATTGGCGGTGTTCTTGATAAACTTCTTCATGTGATAATTTCCTCCTACAAGTTATATGTTTCGTATTGTGGGTGACTTACATGACCTGCTCCGCGGCGGGAGCATTGTCCGGCTGCTGGGCCTGCCCGAGCGACTGCTCGTAGGCGTTCAGCACCGCGTCGTTGAACTGCTGGCGGGCCTCCTTCGTGCAGGGGAAGCAGATGTCGTGATAGTCTCCGCGGCTGTCCTTGTACTGCGGCATGGCGACAAAGGGGCCTTTCTCGCTGCGGATGACCTTCACGCCGCGAATGGCGAATGCGCCGTTGATGTCCACATTGGCGTTGGCGAGGGTGTACTTGCTGTCCTTCACGGGATAGACTCGGACATCGAAGGACACGGGGGACCGGCTTTCCTGCGCGGGGACGGGGGTGCTTGCTTTGGTCTGGTTCTTGGGCATTTTTCTTTCCTCCTATTTCTGATGTTGATATGAAAAAAGCACCCGGCCGGGTGCTCATTTCACGGACACAGATCCATTTCCTGCCGCGGCGCGAACTCTATCTGCCGGAAGCCGACACGGTCGCAGTAGTAGAACTCGCTGCTGTCGGCGTCGTACAGCTCCAGCACATCCGAGATGCCGATAGGTCTGCCGTCGTAGCCGGGAACCGGGTCGCGGAAGAGCGTGTAGATCTCCTCCGGGTCATTGGTCCCGACCAGACCGTCATAGGCTGTTTCGTAGTACCTGCGGTCGGGCTGTCCGAAACGCTCCAGCAGGGCTTCATACGGGATGAAGCGCATATTGATGGGACTGTCCCGCGTGAGCTGCCACACACGGCAGCTTTTCAGGGGCGGAGCCTCCGGGTCGAAGCGGCCGCCCCTCTGCCCCAGCAGGAGGCGGTCATAGACACCGTCCTCCCAGCGGATGGTGAGCGACTGCTTTTGCAGAAAACGCTCCAGCTCCTGCGTTTGGAACATGGTATCCACCACCGCCTCCTTTTCCGCGATGTATCCGGCAGGATTGCTGTAATAGAGGATGCGGTCATGGTTATCAATGAAGATGCGCTGCACTTATTTCACCTCCGATCATTCCAGCTTCATCTCACCTGTGGCCGGTTCCTCCTGCCGTGGTGCGGTCAGCTCCATGAGCTTCTCCCGCGCCCAGTCCGGCAGGTATTTTTCGTCCAGCACACCGATGAAATCCTCCCGGTTCCATCTGGCTGTTTCTCCGTCCGAGAGGCAGGTGGCAAAGACTGCTCGACCACTGGAATGCGGCTCGCATCCAAAGCCGCTCCGAGCATACCAGAGTTGATCCGCCTGACTCCAGCAGGATTCCTTCAGCGTATCCGGCGACAGCACCAGCACCTTGCCGGTGAAGTCCTGCTCGGCGCGGTCACCGACGCAGTGCTCCGCACCGAAGAGATTTAACGCCTGCACCGCCTTGCGGTAGAGACTGACGAAGCCATCCAGCACGGCGGGGTGGCTCCGAACAGTGATCGCGGCATTGTGACGCTCATCCTGCGGAATGTAGCGTCGCTCAGCCCACTGCTTATTGGCGGGGCTGAAACGCCCGTCCCACTCGAGTTCATGCAGGGTATTGGCAAGCACCCATGCGGTGCGTTTATAACCGTATTCGTCCAGCACGGGTGTGATACAGTCCTTGTCCAGATGCATTCCGTCGAAGCTCCGGCGGATGGCGTCCTCGATAGCACCACGGCAGGCGATGTTGGCGCGATGGCTTTCCCTCCAGAGCGAAAGCTCATTTCGTTCTCTGGCCTCCTTCGCCGAGTAGGGATAGAGATAGGTTTCATTCATTTGGATCTCTCGCCTCGTTTCTTCTTTGAATGCCTACGGTATCACTTATCGTAGATGACATCGTCGTCCATCAGCATATCCTCCAGTACGGATAAGCAGCAGCCGGATTTACGCAGGGCCTCCAGCAGCTCGGCGGGAATATCGGAGAGGTCGTGGTCGTAAAATGTCTCGCACACGGTGATCACGCCGGAGCCCTCGTCCACATGGCAGTCCAGCTTGGCGTCGGGCGCGATGTCCGCTTCCTCTCTGGCCCAATCGGGAACGGTGACGGCGGGGCGGATCAGCTCCTCGATGTCCGCGTCGCGGAAGGTGCAGTGCCCCTCGGTGCAGCCCTCGCAGCTACCGCAGAGGTCCGTCAACTCCCGCATCAGCTGACCGGCACGGTCCGTCAGGGCGAGGATCGTGCGCACCATCTCCATGGCGGTCATCTCGCTCTTTGACAAAATGACCGCGCCCCTGGCGCCGGCCATTTCCAGCTTTCCCTCGTCCTCCAGCCCGCAGACGGTCAGAACGGCGGGAGGGATGGTGATGCTCTTGTTGTCGTTGTATTTTACAAATTTCATGCTGCTTCTCCTTTTATTATTCAGATTTTTAAGGGATGCTCCGGCTCATGGATCAGCTCGTAGCGGGTGTCGCCATCGCCGCCCAGCAGACTATCCATAGAGAGCTGCCAGCAGGCTTTGCGGGGGTCATAATTGGTGATGACGATCTCCTCATATTCGCTGCCTGCCGTCTGGGACATGCTGTTGGGACGGGAGGTGCGGAAGATATAGCAATCCTGATAGATCTCGCAGATGTAGTCCTGGTAGTTGTAGGAAACAATGAAGTATCCTTCACAGGTGACCAGTACATCATGGAGCCGCTGATGATCCTCCGGGGGAAACTCCACCTCGTAGCAGCTCTCCGCCTTGTAGTAGGGCGGGTCACAGTAGATCACGGCGCCTGCCCGGTCGTACTGACGGATGACCTCCTCGAAGTCCTTGTTCTCCACAATGACATTCGCCAGCCTGCGGGAGCATTCCCAGATCAGGTGAAAGAAACGGCGGATGTCGCAGGGCTTGCCGCCGAAGGACTTGGCGCCGCCGCTGAAGCTGTAGCGGATGAGCTTGAAGAAGTCCGCCGCGCGGCGGATGCTCCCGCGGGGCGTGCGCTCCAGCATGAGGGCACGGATGGCCTCGGCGTCGGGCGGCTTGAGGTAGACCTCCGTCAGATCCATCTCCTCCTGCAGGTAGTCGTCCGTGAACTCGCCCTTGGAGAAGAACTTATAGAGGACATTGAAGTCATCCCGCGTGTTCAGCGGCAGGAAGCCAAGCTCCGCCAGCAGTGCCATGGGGCGGTTCTTCACGCAGCAGAACAGGTTGGTGAGATTGCCGTTGAAGTCGTTGTAGACCTCCATGCAGCCGCGCTGGATGGGGCGGCACATGGTCACCGTGCCGCTGCCGCCAAACACATCGATGAAGCGGGTGTAGCGGTCCGGCATCAGCTTGTTGATGATCCACAGCAGCTTGCCCTTGCCGCCTACCCAGGGGATAAAGCTGTTCAAGATGCACCTTCTTTCAAAGGAAAAGCATCCAGTGACCGCTCTAATCCGCGTCTTGCTGCCGCAAGTCCATTTTCCATGTTTTGAAGCTGCTGAATCGTGGAGTAGACTTCACCGGCAGTCGCCGCGTAGAAGTATCCGCATCGATCGCTCCCAATAGGAACACCCTTGCGTCTCATACGATTTACAAGTTTTCGAAGATCTGTTCCGCTAATCCCTATAGCCGCTTCCAGCGCAGCGCTGCTCGCACTGTACCTTCGCCCGGTACATGCTCCTTTCAGATAACTCAATAATTTTTCTTCTCGCATTTTTGCTCCTTTCCGGGGTTGTACTCCCGGAGGAAGGGACAATGAGCAAAAAAGAAGGGGCCGCTTTCCCCCTCCGGGAATACGGCCCCTAAGTGTGATTGTTTTTCTGAATGTTCCGTTCTTGCGGAACGGTAATCGCCCCGTGTGCTCCTGTGAAACAAACGCCATCTCCCATATAATTTAAGAACGGATACCGTTCAAAAGGAGATTGCGTATGGATCAGGTCGCATTGGGTAAACGGATCAAGGCCGCTCGTGAGAGAGTCGGCATGACGCAGGAAGATCTTGCTGCCGCTGTGGATTACAGCGTGGACCATGTGAGCGTCGTAGAGCGAGGCGTGAAACCGCCAAAGCTGGAAAAGCTGGTTGCCATTGCCAACGTGCTCAATGTTGGGACAGACGAGCTTCTTCAGGACAGTTTGAACGCGGCGACGATGCTCCGAGCCACGGAGCTCTCCGAGCGTTTGAAGACGCTTTCCCCGGACGGGCAGCGTAAGGTGATGAATGTGCTGGAGGCGTTGATCACCGAATTCCAGTAACACTACGACAGAGGTTTGCTTTTTGCAGACCTCTGTTTTTTTCGACTGCGTTCGACATATTTCCCGTAGACTCCTGTGGTATTGTAGTTCCATAAGAACGATAATCGTTCTAAAAACAAGGAGTGAACAATATGAAACAAATGAATGTTCGTGCCGAAGCAGCTCTGCTGGAAGTAGCCTGCAGACACCATACCACCGTGGAAGAGGTGCGCAGGGAGATCCGTCTGGCTATGGCGATGGCAATGTGTAGCCCTGACCCTGCCACGCGGAAAATCTGGGGTGAGATCCCATGTGATGGAAACGTCCTCACGCCGGAGGATCTTATCACCTATGCCGCGATGCGATGCCGGGAAGGGGAGTTCTGAAAGTTTCTTGCCCGTTTTACGGGTCAAGGCGGTGTTATTTCATCTCCATTTTCTGTGTTTCCTGCATTGGTGACAGCATGGGCTGATAGTCCGCACGGTGCAGCAGACCGTAGGGTGAGAGGACAGCGTTGTCCTCCTTGATGAGGTCGCAGCCGTAGGTGTAGAGGTTCACATACGGGATCAGCCGAACGGCTTCTTCACGGTCCATGATGAAACAAAGCTGATCCAGCGCCGCTTCCTGCGGTGAACTGATCTCTGGCGTGAGGATGTAGTCCGCCAGATGCTCCGTTAGGAACAGGGCGGTTTCGATGTCCCGTACCTCGAACTGCTCCAGCAGAGCCTTCAGCTTTGGCACCTCGGATCTCGGAATGTCCCGCGCGGCCTTGGTGAAGGCATTCAATTCCTCCAGCTCCATGGGCAGGTCGGTGAATTCCGCCGCATAGGGGATGATCCCGTCGTAATCAATGACCGTGACGCCCTCCCAGCCCTCCACACCGAGCTGTTCCTGCGCGGCCAGCAGCTCCGCCTCTGCTGCGGGAAGATCCAGCGTCACCGTGCGGTCATCGCCAATATCGGGATGCAGTCCGAGCGTGAGCCGGAAGAGGTATCCCGGCTTTTCCGGCAGCGTCTTTTGGACGGGCGGCGCGGTTGTCAGTTCGCCATCCTGCAGCACATACAGGCTGTTCACAAAAACGCCGTTTTCACTGCATCGCATCATTCTTCCGATGCCGGCGAAGTCCAGCATCTCGAATACCTCGTTAGATACGCCATCCAGTTCGGGGATAAAATCGTTTTCTGCGTAAAACCGGCCGAGGGCAGCATCGTCTGCGGCATCCACTACATGATAACAGTCGGTCTTTGCGCTGACAGCCAGATCTCTCATATCCTGCATTGTGATGATACCGCCGTTGGTGTTTACTTTTTTCTGCACCTCCATGGAGAACAGTCCCTCAAAGGCGATCCCCTGTACCTCATCCAACGTCGCAAGCCTTGCGGCAAGGTCGTTGAGCTCGTTGAGACTGATATCCAACTCCTCTAAATGCGGGGCAAGATATTCGAAAGCATAGTAATCGTCGATCTCCATGTACAGTGCTTCGCCATCCTTCAGCCGCACCTTTTCCATCGCGTCCCACAGCTCCCACGGGGAGGCGGGCAGTTCCAGCGTTGCGTAGGCTTCGCTGTTTGGAACGTCCTCTTTTGCCAGATAAACGGCAAACACTTTCTTAGCCAAACTTCATTCCTCCCATCTTCTGCCCATAGTAACCGGGGTCAGCGCCAGGAGTGTTCCAGCCGTGCATGCTGCCGCACTCCATCGCCAATCGCTGTTCCTGTGTTACGCCGAGGCGTTCGTTGTTGTAATCTGCCAGCTCGTGGTTCTGCTGCGGATTGTCCGTGCTCCAGTCACTCGGATAATAACCGCTCTCACCGCGCTTAATGCAGATGAGCTCGCCGGTGCTGGCAAGTGTGGAGAAGCACAGCTCCGGCAGGCCATCCGCCAGCTTGGGGGAGAAAAGCTCCTGTTCCGTTTGGATGCTCCACTCGTCCGAGTTCCAAAAGTGGACATACAATTCACCGCCGTCATCCACGGAAATCTCTCGTTGCTCAAAGCCCTCGCCCCAGCCGTCCGATGCCTGGCCAGTGAGGTATTCCTTTAAGGTTTCCAGCTCTGTGTCCGACAACTCCCCGGCGACGAGGCATTCCGCCACGCCCCAGAGCTGCCGGTCACGCTTCTCCACGGTGAAGACGGCAGAGCGTACCTTGCGGTCAACGCTGTCGGCTTCATCATACCAATGCATGAGACCGCGCTCCGTCTCCTCCGGCATCCGGTTTTTCACCAGCGCCGCCGTGATCTGATCCTGATAGCCGCGCAGCTCACGGCCCTCCAGCAGTGTGCTGCTGTCGTCGAACTCGCCGTACTCGTTCCGTTCGTAGAGATCGGCGGTCAGGGGCATATACAGCTTGAGGGTGGTCAACTTGGGCGGCAGCACCGTGAAGCTGTCCTCGCCGGGGGCGAGCGGCAGCGTGCGGCCATTGTCCCACTTCATAAAAATTTGTCCTTCATCGTCCACGAAGTCCACCTCACCCTCGGTGCCGGGAAGAATGGGATGATGGGGATCGTCCATAGCGTTCAGCCGGATGCGGGTGCCGGGGGGATACTGTTCCCTGAGAAAATTCACCATTTTTCTGTCCATCATCGTTTCCTCCATGTTTTGCTTTCTGTCGTAAAACTCCAGCTCGTAGATCACGCCGCGATTTTGCTTTCGGGCATCCTTCACCTTGACCGTCGTACCATCAAAGATGTAATTGCCGGCTTTTCCAAAATCGGTGTAGAAGCCCTTGCCGTGGTTGCAGGTGGAGAAGGGATGCTCCGGCTGATCCTTGATCTTGGAATAGAAGCCCACCGTCTGCACCGTGGTCACCACACGGGTCAGCCCCACCATATCCGCGTGCTTGGTGTGGCTGACGGTCTTGAACTCCACACCGGGTCGGATGAACCGCTTCAGCTCGGCAAGGCTTTTGAAAGCGACCGGCTCTCGCTGCTTTTTTGAAGCGTCCATTACATTCCTCCGAAGGTCATGCCCTGCTCGGGTTGAGGATCGTGTTCCTCCTGCCGGCAAGGGGCTTCCTCGCCATAAAGGTCGAAGATCATGTCATCCACCTGCCTGCGGATGGCGGGATCGTCGGTCAGCACCTCGTAACGGAAACCTGTGGTTGAGCGGTACGGCAATTCTTCCCTCACACACTTGAGAAAGGCTTCGGCATCGGTAAACTCCTGTGTATCGCCATTGGCAAAGGACACGTGGCCCACCAGAGTCTTGTCCCGCGCCATGTTCTGCCGCTGGACATCCAGATCATAGGCCGTACAGTAGCAGTTATAATCTCCAGGGGACGGATTGCAGCGCAGGCAGTACCGGTAATGCGCGGTTTCCACGATGTAACCGTAGTTCTGTGTCCAGCCGCCGCTGATTTTCCCGCCGTGTTCATAGCAGAAACGCTCCATAGCGAAGCGGTTTTTCAGCACACTCTCCCGCAGCGTGTCCACGACCTCTTGCAGCTCCGCTTTGAACACAGGGCTGTTCAGCTCCTCCGGGCCTCTCGGCCACCATGTATGCCAGAACTCATTGCCGCTGCGCCCGAAGTCCATCCGGACATGGCCAACGGTACCCAGCCGCTTATCTTCTTCGGGGTGCGGGGTATAAAATAAGCCCGCCTCCTCCGGGCGGGCAGGTCGGATATGAAGTTGTGTTGCATCTTTCAAGGTTAAGACTCCTTTCGGTGTGGAATTTGGCTTTACACATTACTGGGGGATATGCTATGATGTGGCTGACAAATCGTATTTTGTAAAGGAGCGAAATTGTCGTTATGAAGGATATCAAAACCACTTGTAAAATCGCATTAGTACAGGCAGAGCCTGTTATGTTCAGCAAAAGCGCATCACTTAAAAAGGCACTTCAATATATTTGTGAAGCAGCAAGCCAAAAACCGGATTTAATTGTTTTCCCGGAACTGTTTATTCCGGGATATCCTGTTGGAATGAATTTCGGTTTTAGCATGGGAAAACGAAGCGATGAGGGACGAAAAGACTGGAAACGATACTACGATGCCTCTGTTGTTGCCGGAGATTCGGAGTTCCAACAACTCGCAGAGGCAGCAAAAAAAGCGGAGGCATACATCAGCCTTGGATTTTCCGAGCGAGACGCTGTTAGTGGAACGCTCTACAACAGCAATGTCATTTTTGAACCGAACGGGTCATATAAGGTACACAGAAAGTTGAAGCCCACAGGCTCTGAGCGTGTTGTATGGGGAGATGCGAATAAGGATTATTTCCCTGTTACTGAAACACCGTGGGGACCAATCGGCAGCATGATCTGTTGGGAAAGCTATATGCCGCTTGCTCGGGTAGCGCTCTATCAAAAGGGAATCACCATTTATATTTCGCCAAACACCAATGACAATCCAGAATGGCAAGCCACTATTCAGCACATTGCAATCGAGGGGAAATGTTTCTTTGTAAATGCTGATATGATTATCAGACGCAGTTCGTATCCTTCTGACTTGTATGAGCGCAATATCGTATCGGAACTTCCGGAATTTGTGTGCAGAGGCGGAAGCTGCATCATTGATCCGTATGGTCATTATTTGACAAAGCCGGTTTGGGATGAAGAAACCATCATCTATGCAGAGCTCGATATGAGCCTGCCTGCCGCCTGTAAGATGGAGCATGATGCGATTGGCCATTATGCACGTCCGGATATCCTTGAACTTAAAGTCAACGAAAAATAATAGTCTGTTGGCTCATCAACTTCCAGTTTATCTGCTTATCAAGCGGCTTGTTCCATTTGGATCGAGCCGCTTTTGCTTACATCATCCTCTGCCCCTGCCGCGGCTCCGGAAAGGGCGGGTCCAAGCGCCGCAGCAGGCCGAACTCTGTTTGCATTACACAGTCATTTTCCATGCAATCCTGACCGTATTTCTCAAAATCCATGTAGCCCTCCAGCTCATAGATGGCTTCATCATCCAGCCCCAGCGTTTCCTGCAATCGCTGCTGACCGTAACCGTAGGCATCCTCCGTGATGCGCTGATAGTTGTCCAGATTTCGCAGGAGCTCACAGGCTCCGCGCAGCGTATCCGGCCGTTCAGCCTCCAGCACGGCGGCGTAGGTCAGGAGCGCACCGTCCTGTTGCCAGATGTCCTCCAAGGCTTCGGCAAAATCGTTGTAATCCTCCACGGCGGGGCAATCCGTATCACGGATCAGCTCCCCGATGTAAGGCACCTTGAAGCGAATATCACAGAGCATCGCATCTGCGAAAACGTCGATATCGAGGTAAGTCTTCACCGCATCGAGGTATTCCTCGTCAGCGGGGAGGACGAGGGTGTAGTCCGGCTTTCCATCGACACGCAGCGTCATGCGGAGCATTTCATCCCGATTTTCATTGCGCCAAGGCTCTGCCGGCGAAAGATAGCTGCGGTCGATCCCCATATCCGGCGTCAGCAAACTGCGGGCGTTGGGAATAAAAGCACTGTATCGGGCGTAGTTGTACCCCTGCGGGTCAATAAGGAAACCGTCCGTTCCCTCCGCGTCGAGGATGAGCAGACAGTGCCTGGCATCCTCATCGTGTCGGATGGCATTTTTGTTTTCTGCGATGAAATCATAGTCAGCCAGCAGTGCGCGGCTGAACTGCTGGAACCGCGGGCTTGGCAGCTCGATGACCTTATCCACGGCACAGGGATCTGCCTCACACCCGGTCTGCTTACACTTCAGTTCCGCCTGAATGATCATCGTGAAAAACCTCCCATCTCCATGTGGCTGCTCTGGCTGCCGTTCATTACTTCCTCCATGCTGGTATAGCCCTTGTACGCGATGTAACCTCGGTCGGTGAACATCCCGTCCTCCGCGTTCATGCGCTCCGTGCCGTACTTTTCATAGTCATAAAAAGCGTCGAGATTTTCGTCATAGTCGAAGCGGCCAGGCTTCTGGATCATGTACTTGCCATACTCCTCCGGTGTGCTGGCACTGGGGGCAAAATCAAACAGATCGAGATTCTCTGCCAAATGTTTTGCCTGTTCCGTGGTATGTGGTCTTGCCATAACAGCTGCCGCAGCATATTTCCTGATACTCATGTCGGAAAACTCATCAAGTGCCTGCACCAGTGCATTGAGTTCACTGATGTCAACATGGTCCATGTCCAGCAGGTCAAGGACTTCGTGTGGGAGCCAGCTATCCTCCAAGCTCAGACGAATCTCCGATGGATCTGTGATGCCCCCGCGAAGGAGGGCACGGTCGATCTCTTCCTGCACCATGGGGAGGAACAGCCATGTGATATGCTCTGTGTCCTCCGGCTCGGCTTTGGATGTCACCGCAACGGTGATGGCATTCGGCTCATAGTAATAGCAGGGGAAGAACCGGCCGTCGTAGACCTGCTCCAGCTTCATGCCGCTGTCGTAGACCACACCGTAGGGTGTGATCGTGCCGCCGCCGCTTTCGATGAGCCGTCTTGCCGTTTCCTCGCCGTCCAGCGCGTTCAGTTCATCCACACTTGCGCTGCCGCCGTGCAGGTTCATGTAATGGTCGCGGCCGATGGCGGCGAGGTCGGAAAAGTCAGTGATGACCGTAGCCTGCTGGCAGCAGAAGGTCAGGTTGATGAGATCCTTCAGTTCAAAAAGCTCCAGCTTGTGGGCCATGGCCTGAAACTGCGCGGCCTCGCCGGTGTCGAAGCTTTCCAGCCGTTTGGCGAGGTAGTTCAGCTCCTCCATATTGACCGTGAGCATCTCCGTGCGCTTGAGCACGGAATAAAAGCTGTCAATTTTCTCTACCTTGCAGTCCGCCTTGAGCGCGTCGCCGATCTCCAACGCCTCCAGCATCTCCATGCAATGTGCGTACTGGTCGCGGGGGATAGGGAACGGAATGGTCGCCACGCCGTATTCCGGGTGGCTGGGATTACTGAGAACCGCTTGAATCATCATGTTGTCTCCTCCGTTTTTCTTTCCAGATTTAAGACCACCTCGCCATACCTGCACAGCAGGAGTGCTCCGAGGATGAGCCGGAAGGCCCTGTCACTGACCAGCTCGGAAAAAGCAAGGTCTTCTATCACGATGTTGTCACCGCCAACGGAAAGGGTCTTCGCCGCCTGATAAATGCTGTACAGCTCCGGGTGAATACCGGAGAGGCGAATGGCGGGGAAGTCGAAGCCGCTGCTGTCGAAATGCCATAGGACTCTTTGCCAAAGCCCCTCATCGGCGGTAAGCAGAAACAGCGCAGCCGCGTTGCGCTCGGACATACCATAGCAGTGGTTTTTCCAATGCGTCCATCGCTCTCTGTGGGCGTCACCGAGGAAGAAGCGAAAGGGCTGCCTGTTCAGCTCATCTCGCAGCCGTCTTTGCAGCGGGCGGAACATCCTCCCACCGAAGCACTCCCGCGCCAGAGCGTTCAGCTCCACCACGCCGGCCTCGATGCGCTCCTCCAGACAGACGCATTCATTCAGGTGGCAGGGGTGTCCGCTGTCGTATCTCGTGCAGTCTTTGCAGCGCACATCATCCGCACTGTAGCGAAAGCTGCTGCGGATGCGTCCGCTTCTGCGAGGCTGATGACGGGGTGGCGTCATCATCTGCACCTCTGCGGCGAACAGGGGTGTGAACTTCATAAAGTATCGCGTCAAGCAAATCAAACTCCTTTTTTGAAAATAAAAAAGGGCCGGAGTCTTATTGCTAAAACTCCGGCCCATGCCATACTGCTATTACATTGTCTGCTCCTGCGAGGCTCGTTCCAATGTTTCCTCCTGCTGACGGACGCGCTCGTCCAGATCCGGTACGCACACCCTGATCTGCTGCTGGATTCCGCGGATCATTTCTTCCTGTGTATCCGTAAGCTCAAAGAAGTCCTCATCCACGGAATCGGCGCAGCAGCG
>ERZ772872.1500-NODE-1500-length-20926-cov-8.070289_pt1 | contig 20926 bp, 16 predicted proteins | sample MGYA00512132_ERZ772872 | MGnify/ENA primary metagenome ERZ772872 (study PRJEB29015, sample SAMEA2737724) | human gut metagenome | biome: human gut; feature: human-associated habitat; material: faeces | place: China | collected 2012 ...
GTGTTTATGAAATCGTGGATAATGCTGTCGATGAGGCACTTGCAGGCTATTGTACAGATATTGAGATAACAATAAACCCAGATGATACTGTAACTGTATTTGATAATGGTCGAGGAATACCAGTAGGTATTCATCCACAAAAGGGAATACCTGCCGTAGAGGTAGTATTCACAATTCTTCATGCCGGTGGTAAGTTCGGTGGTGGAGGATACAAGGTTTCCGGTGGTCTTCACGGTGTAGGTGCATCTGTTGTAAATGCTTTAAGTGAATGGCTTGTAGTTGATATTTATCACGATGGCAATATTTACAGACAGCATTATGCAAGAGGTAAGGTGCAGGATAAATTGACTATTGTTGGTCAATGTCCAAAGGAACAGACTGGTACTAAAATTACATTTAAGCCAGATGCTGAAATATTTGAGGAAACACATTTTGATTATGCTACTTTAAGAGAACATTTTCAGGAAACAGCCTTCCTTACTAAGGGCGTAAAGATTATTTTCAAAGATGAAAGAGAAGGTCAGCAGGCTGAAAATGTGTTCCACTATGAAGGTGGTATTCGTGAGTTTGTAGAGCATATAAACAAAACCAGAGAAACTTCATACGATGAAATATTCTATTGCGAAGGTATGAAAGATGATATTGCTGTTGAAGTTGCTTTCCAGCATTATGACGGATATAACGAAGTTAATTTCTCTTACGTAAACAATATCAATACTGTAGACGGTGGTACTCACGTAATGGGCTTTAGAAGTGCTCTTACAAAGACTATTAACGACTATGGCCGTAAATTTGGTCTTTTAAAGGCTAGTGACAAAAACCTTACAGGTGAAGATATAAGAGAAGGTCTTACTTCTGTTATCAGTGTTAAAATTCCAGACCCACAGTTTGAAGGTCAGACAAAGGGCAAACTTGGTACAAGTGAAGCAACAAGTGCTGTTGCAACTGTATTAAGCGAAAAATTGGAATACTTCCTTGAAGAAAATCCTACAATAGCAAAAGCTATTTTTGAAAAGTCTATGGTTGCATCAAGAGCTAGAGAAGCAGCTAGAAAGGCTAGAGAACTTGTAAGAAGAAAATCTCCTCTTGAGTCAGGTAGACTTCCTGGTAAATTGACAGACTGTTCATCTAATGACCCGTCTGAAAGCGAAATTTACATCGTAGAGGGTAATTCTGCCGGTGGTTCTGCTGTCGGTGCAAGAAACCCTAGAGTACAGGCTGTATTGCCTTTAAGAGGTAAAATACTAAACGTAGAAAAAGCAAGACTTGATAGAATACTTGGTAATGAAGAAATTAGAGCAATGATAACAGCCTTTGGTACTGGTATTCACGAAGATTTTGATATATCTAAACTTAGATACCACAAAATTATTCTTATGACCGATGCCGATGTTGATGGTGCTCATATTGCAACATTACTTTTGACATTTATATTCAGATTTATGCCTAACCTTATTAAAGAGGGTTATGTGTACTTAGCACAACCACCACTTTATAAGTTAGAGAAGAATAGAAAAGCTTACTATGCTTATTCAGATGAAGAAAGAGATAGTATTATTTCTGAAATCGGTTCTGACGGTATGAGTCCTATTCAGAGATACAAGGGTCTTGGTGAAATGGACCCTGAACAGCTTTGGGACACTACTATGAACCCAGAAAATCGTATTCTTGTAAAGGTTACTATTGATGATGCCAGAGTGGCAGATGCAATTTTTGACCAGCTTATGGGCGATAATGTTGAGCCTAGACGTGAATTTATACAGGAAAACGCAAAATATGTTACTAATCTTGATGTTTAGTATACAGTAAAGGATTGAAATTATGGATGAAAACAATGTAACCTATGATAAAATTGTAGACGTTGAAATATCTGACAAAATGAAAAGTGCATACATAGACTATGCAATGAGTGTTATTGTATCAAGAGCTTTACCAGATGTCAGAGATGGTTTAAAGCCTGTTCATAGACGTATTTTGTTTGATATGAACGAACTCCACCTTGACCCATCAAAGGGCTACAAGAAGTCTGCTCGTATTGTTGGTGATACAATGGGTAAATATCACCCTCACGGTGATTCATCAATATACGATGCTTTAGTTCGTCTTGCTCAGGATTTCTCTATGAGATACCCTCTTGTTGACGGTCATGGTAACTTTGGTTCGATTGATGGTTTTCAGGCTGCGGCTTCAAGATATACAGAAGCTAAAATGGCTAAAATCACAGTTGAAATGCTTAGAGATATTGATAAAAATACTGTTGATTTTATGGACAACTATGATGGTGAGTACAAAGAACCTACTGTACTTCCATCAAGATTTCCAAATCTTCTTGTAAATGGTTCAAATGGTATTGCTGTAGGTATGGCAACTAACATACCACCACATAACCTTACAGAAGTAATCAATGCTGCTGTCAAAATGATTGACAACAAAATTGAAGAAAACAGAGATACAGAAATTGATGAAATAATGGACATCATAAAGGGTCCGGACTTCCCAACAGGTGCTAATATCCTAGGTAGAGCAGGTATTGAATCTGCTTACAGAACAGGTAGAGGCAGAATTAGAATGAGAGCTCAATGCGAAATTAGACCTCTTTCTAATGGCAAGGAAGAAATTGTTGTAACTGAAATTCCTTATCAGGTAAACAAGTCCAGAATGATAAGTGGTATTGCTGACCTTGTAAAGGATAAGAAAATTGAAGGTATTGCTGATATTAAGGACCATTCAGACAGAAATGGTATTAATATTACTATTGAGTGTAAAAAGGATTACAGTGCTCAGATTATACTTAATCAGCTTTATAAATACTCACAGTTACAGGAAACTTACAGCGTAAACTTCCTTACAATAGTTGACGGTGTTCCTAGAACACTTAACTTAAAGGAAATGCTTTCTTATTACCTTGAATTCCAGGAAGAAGTTGTTACAAGAAGAACACAGTTTGACTTGGACAAGGCTCTTGCAAGAATGCACATTGTAGAAGGTCTTTTAAAGGCTCTTGACAATATTGACGAGGTAATTAATATTCTCAGAAGTTCTAAAACTAGAGATGAGGCTAAGACTAGATTAATGGATAGATTTGGATTTACTGAAATTCAGGTTAATGCTATTTGTGATATGCGTCTTATCCGTTTAATCGGTTTGGAAAGAGAAAAACTTGAAACTGAAAAGAATGACTTGACTGCATTTATTGCTGAAATGAGAGCAATTCTTGCTGACAAGAATAAGCTTATTACAGTTATTAAAAACGAACTTATTGAAATCAGAGATAAGTATGGTGATGCAAGAAGAACTCGTTTCGTAGCTGATATGGGCGAAATAAATTACGAAGACTTAATTGCCGATGATATGAGTGTTATTACAATGACACAGATGAATTATGTAAAGAGAATTGGTCTTGATACTTACAGAATTCAGAACAGAGGTGGTAAGGGTATAAAGGGTATGCAGACTAGAGAGGAAGACGTTGTAACTAAGTTATTCCTCAGTTCTAACCATAGCTATCTCCTTTACTTTACTGATATGGGTCGAGTTTATAGAACAAAGACATACAACATACCAGAGGCAGGCAGAACTGCTAAGGGTACTCCTGTTGTAAATATTATTGAAAAATCTCCGGAAGAAAAGATTAGCGAAATTATACCGGTTAAGGAATTTTCAGATAACGAATACCTTGTTATGGTAACAAAGAATGGTATTATAAAGAAAACTCCGGCTAGTGAATACGAAAGTATTAGAAAGAGTGGTAAGATTGCCATTACTCTTAAAGAGGGTGACGAACTTATTTCTATATTCAAGACTACTGGTAACGACAATATTTTCCTTGCTACAAGAAATGGTATGGCAATTTGCTTTAACGAAAATGATGCAAGAGCTGTTGGTCGTACAGCATCTGGTGTAAAGGCTATTGACCTTGCCGATGGCGATTATGTTGTAGGTGCTGAACCGGTTAGAGAAGACAGCAAGGTTCTTCTTGTAACTGACGGTGGTTATGGTAAGTGTACTGACCTTACAAGTTTCCGTATACAGCACAGAGGTGGTAAGGGCTTAAAGGCTTACAAGATTACAGAAAAGACCGGTAATATTATAGGTATTTCAATGGTTAATGACAGCGAAGAACTTATAATGGTTACAAGTGAAGGTGTTGTAATCAGAATTAGAATTAAAGACATTGCAACTACTACCGGTAGAATTACACAGGGTGTAAGATTAATAAACCTTGATGATGGCGTAACAGTTGTTAGTATGGATAAGATTTCAGCTGAAGATGCAGTTGAAGAAGAATCAGAAGAAAACAACACAGAAGTTACTACTGAAACAACTGAAGAATAAAATGGTTAAAGTCCTAAGGAGATAATCTTTAGGGCTTTTTTCTATAGTGGCAATATTGTGCTAACGGAATTTCCCAAAGGTTAAAAATAAAAAAACCCAACTATTTTCAGTTGGGATGATAGTATGTAGACAATAACTGTCTTTTAATATTCGATACCTTTTCTAGCCTTAATACCTCTTTTATAAGGGTGTTTTACAGGATTTATTTCACTTACGTAGTCAGCTAGGTTTACTAAGTAATCCGGGGCATTTCTGCCGGTCATAACTACTTCTGTGTTGTTATGATTTTTTAAATAGTTTAAGAGAATATCCTTATCCAAATAACCATAGTTTACAGCACCTATTACTTCATCAAGTATAAGCATATCCGGCTGAGTTTCTATGGCAGACAAAAGCATTTCATTGTGAGTTTCTCTTAAAAGAGGAATATTGTCATAGTCAAAAGAAGTTGCTCTGTTACATCTTATAATTTCCACGTTTTCCAGCTTTTCAAGAGTCTTTACTTCTCCGGTAGGTGTTCCTTTCAAAAATTGAACAAATGTCACTTTAAGGCCGTTTCCTAAGGCTCTGACAGCCATTCCTGTTGCAGATGTGGTCTTGCCTTTTCCGTTGCCTGTTAAAATATGAATTAAACCTGTCATATATATCTCCTAAAAAGAAAAGGGCTGAAGTTAATCAGCCCTTAGATTATATTATCTTTCAGTTATTGTAACAGTAAAGTCGTAAGAATCTTCTTCTTTGCTATTATCACCCTGTGCAATAACAGTAAATGTCTTACGTCCTGTCTTAGTAGGGTTAAAGTCGATGTTCCAAGTATATTCGTCATCGTCTTCGTCATCAGGTGACTTATAAACCTTAGAAATTCTATCGCCAGCACTATCTTCAACCCAAACCTTCTGAGCACTATTTGAAGTAATAACTTCAACTTCAATGCTATCATCAAGTGAGAATGAAGTACCGTCAACATTTACCTTAGAAATCTTAATAGGGTCTGAATTGTCACCATTAATTGTAAGGGCATATTCATTACCTGCACCACCGTCAGAGCTATATGCGTGAACATAGTAAGTATCTCTGAGTTCTTCTACCTTAAAGCTAAGGTCGAAAGATTTAGTATCGCCACCAGAGTTCTTAGAACCACTTGAGTTCTTATCAAGGGCAGAAGAACTGCTACCTCTTGTAATTGTTACATAACTTGTACCATAAGAAGCAGTAACTCTAAATTTAGCAGTATCGCCAGTTTCAATATTTGATGACCTCTGTTCTACATTAAGGATAAGAGGAGAGCCTTTGCTCCAGTTCTTAGCATTAAATGAGAAGTCATAAGTTTCTGAATTGTCATCGCTGTCATAAGCATATACAGTGTAGTTATGCTTACCACTAGACTTAACTGTCATATTTACGTTCCAAGTAATCTTGCTACTTGTCTTAGAAGTATAGAAACCAGAAGATGCAACAACTCTGTCATCATCATCTCTAATTTCTACTTTCTTAGCACCAGTGCCAGTGTAGATTGTAACAGTTGATTCTACATCAGTGTAAATGTAGTTACTTGGAGTTACAACATCACTAATATCAAGGCTGCTACTACTAGAGCTTGAAGAAGAATCTACGTCAATAGTAACAGTTTCGTAAGAGTCTTCGTAACCTTCACCCTTTACGTAAAGGTAAACATAGAGTTTAGAAGTACCCTTTGAACTCATTTTTACTTTACCGGTAAACACTCTGTTGCTACCGTCTTCATCGTAGTCAGAAACAACAACGTCTTCATCATTAAAGTTATTAGTAATCTTTACTTTAGAAATGTCAGACTTAGTTGTAATAGTAAGTTTAGCATAGTCATTCTTGCTCAATGATGTACTAGTTGTCTTTAAGTTAACCATATAGTCAGACTTGTAAGATGAGCTACTAGAGCTTGAATTACTAGAACTTGAGTTATCACTGCTTGAATTACTAGAACTAGAAGTTTTAACAATAATAGATGCTGACTTTGAAGAATTAGCATTATTAGAAAAGGCTGTTCCGTTACCGGGCTGAGCCTTTACTGTAGCTACAGTTTCTGATGAACCGGAATTAGTAAATGTATGACGGCATTGGAATGTTCTTGTACCGTCTGAGTTAGATGTATATTCATTTACATCTTCGTAAACATTACCCGTTGAGGCATCAGCAAATCTAACAACTGCTGTATTAGCATCAGCAACGGCTGTAAATGTAACAGCATTACCGGAATCAACAACACTTGTGTTTACAGCAAGTGAAGATACTGTAAGGTTATCTGCTGATGTTGTTGTGCTAGTGTTAGTGTTAGTATTTGTGTTAGTGTTAGTGTTAGTATTGCTTGAGCTGTTATTAGTTGTAGAGCTTGTTGTAATATGTACACTTCTTGTGTCATTATCCCAAGTTACAGTAGCACCAATAGATTCAGCAAGCATACGAATAGGCATTAATGTTCTGTTGTTTTTATTAATAGAAGCAGTATCGAAAGTCTGCTTAACACCATTAATATAAACTATCTTAGAACGCATTGTATGAGCAATAGTAACGCCTTCTCTTGTGAATGTAAGTGTTTCAGTTTTTGAGTTCCAATCAATAGTAAGACCCAAAGCATCACAAGTTGTACGAATAGGCACGTAAGTTCTATTCTGGAAAATCTGTGGCTGGGCATCATTAGCAGCGAAAGTAATAGCCTTGTTGTTAAGGTAAACAGGGACTACTTCTGTTGCTCCAAATGATATTGATGGGAAGCAAAGTGTAGTTACCATCATTAAAAACGAAAGTAACAACCCAGTTAATCTTTTCATAAAAATTCCTCCCTGAAAAAAGATTATTGAATAGTTTCAATCTCTGTTATTATACCATAAATTTAGGTGCTTTTCCAATTTTGCATTACGTTTTAATAAATTTGTAATACTGAAAAATTTTGGTACTTTATGTAATATTTTGTGAACTTTATTACTAATGTGTTAAATAAAAAAGCCCCAGAGATAGCACATCTAGGACTTTTAGATTTCTTTAGATAATTGTGTTTAATATTATCATATTTTGCCTAGAGCAAATGTAATAATAAATGTAAGTATGTATTAGATACCGTAAGTTTCTCTGTACTTCTTCATAGCTTCAAGGTGTTCCTTGCCGTCAATAGTACCGTCTTCAATAGCTTCAATAATATCAACTACTGTAACAATAGGGTAAACTCTGATACCAAATTCATCATAAACTTCCTGTACTGCTGACTTTTCACCCTTACCCTTTTCCATTCTATCAACAGAAATAATAACAGCATTTACGTTTACATCAGCTGTAGCCTTAAGGAGTGGGAGAGTTTCTCTGATTGCTGTACCGGCAGTAATAACGTCTTCAATAATAGTTACGTTATCGCCGTCCTTCATCTTGTAACCTACCATTACGCCACCTTCGCCGTGGTCCTTAGCTTCTTTTCTGTTAAAGCAGTAGTTCATAGAACGGCCAGTTTCGTTGTAAACAGCAATAGCAACACTTACAGCAAGAGGAATACCCTTGTATGCCGGACCGTAAAGAACGTCAGAGTCAATACCGTTTTCAGCAAGACACTGAGCATAGAATTCGCCTAACTTAGCAATATGTTCGCCAGTCTTGTAGTTACCAGTGTTAATGAAGTAAGGAGCTTTTCTGCCACTTTTAAGAGTGAATTCACCAAAAGTAAGAACTCCGGCATCACACATAAACTTAATAAAATCTTTCTTATAACTCATTTTTTTACCTCCGAAAAAAATATATATTTTGATATTTTGAATATACCATATTTTTAAGGCTATTTCAAGGAAATAGGGGAATTATTAATTGTAAAAAATATTTAATATTTATTGGTGAGGAGAATTATTGTTTGATTTATTTGTATGTGGTAAAATATAAGTACGAATTAAAAAGTGAATAAGGAGGTAGTTTATATGAAAAAAATCGCTTTATTTCTCTGCTTTGTAATGCTTTTTACAGCAAGTACATTTGCAGCATCTACAAACAGTGTTTCAAGAGAAGGAGGAGCTTACAAGGAGTATACACCTTTGGGATTTATGACATTTAATATTCGTCCTTTAGATGAAGTTACAACAGGTTCTTCTATTATTCTTACTTTTGAAACAGCAAAAGTTTTTGACCAGTCAGTTATTGATGGTACATCAACTGATACAAATGCTTTTGGCTACAACTCAACAGGTTACCAGTACAGTTACTATGACTGGAACAGTACACAGGGCTTTTATGATGTAATGCCACAGGTAAGCACTAATCAGTTGCCTTACAAGATTAGAAGAATAAACGATAATCAGATTGAAGTAAATCTTATTAATGTACCTAGTAATTATGCCGGTGGCAATCTTTTAGACATTAATGGTGTAAATAATGAGCCTTACTACTGCATTCCTTGTGTTGTATATACTTATGGCACTGGTGATGTAAAGGTTACTATTGACTCTAATTCAAGTACAATTACCGGTGGTATTATATTAAGTGGTAGTACAAATTCTGGTAAGAAAGATACTACAACTACAGTAACTACTAATGAATCTACCACTGAAACAACGACAGAAACTGTTTCTGAAACTACAACAGAAAGCAATGTAACTAAATTTACAAATACTGTAAAGGCTACAGTAGGTAGCAATATTTTAGTTGTAAATAACTCTAACTATACCATTGATACAGCTCCTTTCATACAAAAGAGCAGTAGTTCTACTCTTATTCCTTTAAGAGCTGTAACAACATCTTTAACAGGTAAAGATGAAAATAGTGATATTGTAACTTGGGATGCAGAAACAAAAACTGCAACAATTAATTATGGTGGAAATAAAATTCAGTTCACTGCTGGTTCTGAGTATGTAACAATAAATGGAAAATCTCAAAAAATGGCTTACGGTGTTTATGCTGAAATAAAGAATAGCCGTATGTTTGTACCATTTAGAACTCTTGGAGAGGCTGTTGGTGCAAAGGTAGATTGGGATGCAGAAACAAAGACTGCTATATTTAATTAAGTTATTTGTAAAATAAGTACAAAATATTAAATAATAATATATTTTGTTGAAAAACAGCATTTTTTTGTAAAATATAATTTTATTGTTGATTTTTTATTGTATTTGTATTATTATATGGGCATAAAAATGGCTTTAAACCTAGATAATAAGGGGGTTAAGGACATTTATGGCGAAAAAGGTGACATTTTGTCGATAAAAGGCGAAAGAAAATCCTTTACAAATTTAAAAAATTAATATATACTAATAACTGAGTTAGATGAGTTGAAGATATACAGAACGCAGTATATGAGCTACAAATCTACTCCGAGCAAATGGCAACTAATTCCTTTGCCGATTTGCACGTTTGGGAATATTTACCTTTTTGGACGTATTTCATCCTAAAATGGTATACAGAAATAGCAGTCTTCGGGCTGCTATTTTTGTTTTTGAAATAAAAAATTTGAAATTAAATATAAAAAATTTATTATTTCTATAATAAAAAAATGCAATTTTCAAAAAAAATAAATAAAAATTTTGAAAATGGGTAATATAATAAAAGTAAAGGAAATAAAGGTGTTTCAAGGCTTTTTGGGTTTTAAGTCGCAATATTTTTATAAAAAAATATAAAAAATTTAAAAAAAGTGTTGACAAGGTAGTGGAACTATGGTATAGTATCACTTGTCGCTAGGAAATATATGGCCTGGTAGCTCAGCTGGTTAGAGCGCTGGCCTGTCACGCCAGAGGTCGAGGGTTCGAGCCCCTTCCAGGTCGCCACATTTTTAAGTACATCGAAAGATGTACTTTTTTTGTGCTTAAAATTTGAGGAAAGTAATATTATCGAATTTATTTTATAACTATTAGTATGTACTTTGTTTTCTAAATTTCTTCAATATTTTAAGAAATATATTTATCAAATAGGTTTTATTTTTTTAATTTATTCTTGCTTAATTGTTCTCAGCCTAATTATAGATATTGTATAAGCCTAAAAAATTTAACAAAATCTGGAGTTAACTCCACGGATTGTTTTTGTATGTGAATATGTTATAATTTAATTTATAGAATATTAAGGAGGGAAATATATGGCAAAATCTAAAGTATATTATACTGATATGCACGTTACAGGAGAAAGAAATTTACTTCAAAAATTAGAGGCTTTAATGAAGAAGGCTGGTTTTGAAAATATTGACTTTAAAGAAAAGTTTGTTGCAGTAAAGGTGCATTTTGGTGAACCGGGAAATTTAGCCTATTTAAGAGCGAATTATGCAAAAGTAGTCTGTGATTATGTTAAAAAGTTAGGTGGCAAGCCTTTTGTTACTGATTGCAACACACTTTATGTTGGTGGTAGAAAAAATGCCCTTGACCACTTAGACAGTGCTTATACAAACGGTTACAATCCTTTTACAACAGGTGTACATACAATTATTGCCGACGGTTTAAAGGGTACAGAAGAAAGACTTGTGCCAGTTGAAGGTGGAGAGTACGTAAAAGAAGCCAAAATTGGTAGTGCCATTATGGATGCAGACATTATCATATCATTAAATCATTTTAAGGGTCATGAACTTACAGGCTTTGGTGGTGCTTTAAAAAATCTTGGTATGGGATGTGGTTCAAGAGCTGGTAAAATGGAAATGCACAGTGCCGGTAAGCCACAGGTTGAACAAGAATATTGTGTTGGTTGTGGAAAATGCCAAAGAATTTGTGCCCACGACGCACCTATAATTACAAATGGCAAGGCTACTATTGACCATAACAAGTGTGTTGGCTGTGGTAGATGTATAGGTGTCTGTCCAAAAGATGCAGTAATGGCAGCATTTGACGAAGCTAATGATGTTTTGAACTATAAGATTGCCGAATATACAAAGGCAGTAATTCAGAATAGACCAAACATCCATATTAATATGGTAGTTGATGTTTCACCTTTCTGTGATTGTCATGCAGAAAATGATGTAGCTATTGTACCAGATGTAGGCATGTTTGTGTCTTTTGACCCTGTAGCTGTGGATAAGGCTTGTGCTGATGCAGTAAACAAACAGCCAACAGTAGCAGGAAGTATTCTTGAAAAGCACGGACATTCACATAATGACCACTTTAAAGATGTATCACCAGAAACTAATTGGATTTCAGCCTTAGAACATGGCGAAAAAATTGGAATTGGTACAATGGATTATGAATTAGAAAAGTTATAAGATAAAAATTTTTATAGTATTGAAAATATAAATTTGACTTTATATTCCCCTGTTTTTATTTAACAGTTAAAAGTATTTAAATTTCAATATGTGACAGCATATATTTTTTATTGTACCTAGATTGTCACATATTGCATATAAAAAATAATTGTTGTAAGATTTAAATGGTAGGTAAAAGTGTTATTTAACGTTATAAAGAATGGGGGAATATAATGAAGAAAAAAGTTATATGTATGGTTTTATCAGCTTTTATGGTAGTAAGTAGCTTTAGCTGTGTTTATGCCTGAAGATATGGTATCGTATGAGGAAATATCAGACTCAGAGATAGAAGAAAATATATCTGATGAAACTATAGAGGAATTTGAAGTAAAAGAAGAAAATAGTTTTAGTGAAGAACAAACAACCGAAGAACAAGAAAATTTAATAGAAAATGTAACAATGGAAGATGAAAATATTTCAGAAGAAACGCAAGTTGAAGAAACAACAGTTGAAGAAGTTCCTGTTACTGATGAAATATGCGTTCAAGCTGAAAATAAGAATGCAGATATTGTCCAAAGTGGTAAGTTGGGAAATTATGTTACATATACTCTTGATAGTAGTGGATTACTTACCATCAGTGGTAAGGGAGATATGGAAGACTACGATGATGATATAGATTCGCCTCTATTTAATTCAAGGAGTGAGATAAATCATATTGTCATTGAAGATGGTGTGACAAGTATAGGTAAATATTCCTTTCCTGGCTTTAGAAATTTGGCAAGTGTAGAACTTCCTAACAGTATGGTAAGTATAGGAGATTATGCTTTTTGTTATTGTAATAGTTTAGAAAATATAGAACTTCCTAACAGTGTGGCAAGCATAGGAGATTATGCTTTTTATTATTGTGAAAGTTTGAAAAATATAAAAATTCCAAGTAGTATAAAAGATATAGGATTAAATGCATTTAACTATTGTTACTATTTAAATATAGAAGTTGACGAAAATAATGAGGTGTATTCGTCAGAAGATGGTGTTCTATATAACAAAGACAAAACTGAAATTATAAAATGTCCAGTAGCAAAGGAAAATATAAATATTCCTGAAAGTGTTACTAGTATAGGAGAATTTGCTTTTAGTAATTCGAAGATTAGAAAATTAAATCTTGATGGAATAGAGGTTATAGGCGATAGAGCATTCTCTGATTCGTATTTGGAGAATGTTAAAATTCCTTCAACTGTAACAAATATAGGCAAAGGTGTATTTTCAGATTGTCATATGTTAAATGAAATATCTGTAGATACTAATAATTCTAATTATTGTAGTGATGGAGGAGTTCTTTACAGCAAAGATAAAACAAAACTTGTATGTTTTCCTGGAGGTAAAACAGGAGAGTTTGATATTCCGGAAAATGTAAAAGAAATATACGAAATGGCTTTTTATGGTTCTCGAATATCTAAGATAGTTTCTATTTATCAAATAGATATAGGAGAAAGTGCATTTGAAAAAAGTTACTTAAAAGAAGTAAGCTGTTTAGGACCAACTGTAATAGGTAAAAGAGCCTTTATGTATTGTGACAACTTAGAGAGTGTGATTTTTGATGATGTGATAACAAATATCGATGACTATGCTTTTTGTGATTGTTATAAGTTAGAGGAATTATATATACCTGATACAGTAACAAGAATAGGAAGATACGCTTTTTCCGGATGTAAAAATTTGAATATTAGTCAGCTTCCAAATCAACTTGAGGTTATTGATTTTGCTGCTTTTTCTGGTTGTATGTCTTTATCTTTTAATGCTTTGGATTGTTTGAAGATACCAGATAAAGTTACCTATATTGGAGGATGGGCTTTTAAAGAATGTACGGCTATTAGAGGTATAGAAATGCCACGTAATATTACGTATATTTGTTCAAGTGGTAATTTACCATTTTATAACTGTAAGGCTTTAGAATGGATATGCTGTTATAAAGGAACACTGCCTGATAATAAAAGCTTATATCCAGCAGGAGTGGAAATAGAGTACTATGAAGATTTTGATGAAAGCACAACTGAAGCAACAACAGAAACAACGACTGAGAAAAGTACAAATACTGTAGAGCCAACAACAGAATCTACTACATTAGCACCAATACCTAACAATTTAGGTGGTTGGATATTTGACAAGGATATTTACAAGAATAACAACAGTGATGTTGTTTCAGTTTTAGGTGATGATGAAAAGGTTCTTTATAATCATTGGTTAAACAATGGTATCGCTGAGGGTAGAACAGCTTCATATGTATTTGATGCCAAATATTATTTGGACAATAATTCAGATGTAAAGGCTATTTTTGGAGATGATTACAAGGCAGCATACAATCATTATATTTCAGGTGGTTGTAATGAAATTAGAGTTGCATCAGCTGAATTTAACCCTAATATTTATAAGGCAAATTACAGTGACTTAGCCAATCTTACAGGTGAACAGCTTGTAGAACATTATGTTAAAAACGGTAGAGCAGAAGGCAGAAATGCTACAACATTGATTAAGTCGGAAGAACCTGAAAAACCAACACAGACAACAGACGGTATATTTAATACCGGCTACTATGCACAGGTAAACAGTGATGTGGCACAGGTATTGGGAAATGACCCAGCGACACTTTTTGCACACTTTGTAAATTACGGTATGGCAGAAGGTAGAGTTTGCTCACCAGTGTACAATCCAAATGAATACCTTGAATACAATTCTGATGTAAAATCTGTATTCGGAAATGACTATGTAGCAGTTTATAACCATTTCTTAAACAATGGTATGAATGAAGGTAGAAAGGCAAGTAGCTTATTTGATGTAGCAGTTTATAAGGCTAAAAATAGCGACTTACAGCAAGCCTTTGGAGATAATACAGCAGAGTATTATAAGCACTTTGCAAACTATGGCTACAATGAGGGTAGAATAGCTGTTGAAGAAAACAAGCCTGTAGCAAAAGCATTGGGAACAGATGAAGCAACACTTTTTGCACACTTTGTAAACTATGGTATGGCAGAAGATAGAACTTGCTCACCAGTGTACAACCCAAATGAATATCTTGAATATAATTCTGACGTAAAGGATGTATTCGGAAATGACTACGTGGCAGTGTATAATCATTTCTTAAATAACGGTATGAATGAAGGAAGAAAAGCAAGTAGTTTATTTGAGTTGGCAGTATACAAAGCAAACTATGGCGATTTAAGAGATGCTTTTGGAGATAACAATGCAGAATACTACAAGCATTTTGCAAACCACGGTTACAAGGAAGGCAGAACAGCCGTATAAAATTAAGTGATTTTAAGACAATCCTAGAAATATTTTTCTAGGGTTGTCTTTTTTGTTTTATATGATTTATGCTATAATACTGTTAAGCAAGGAGATAAAAATATGAAAGTAAATTTAGTTATAGTATTTAATAAAAACAAAGATAAGGTTTTGATGTGTCAAAGGCGAAAAGACCCTTACAAAGGAAAGTTAAATTTTGTTGGTGGAAAAGTTCAAAAAGGAGAAAGTAGTGAAAATGCAGCTTACAGAGAACTTTTTGAGGAAACAGGAATTTCGTCAAAGGATATTGTTTTGCATCATCTTGTTGATTCGATTTATTTTATACAAGACCTTACATTGGAAGTCTATTTTGGATATTTAGAAAAGGCATTGGATGTTTATGGAGACGAAAATCCTTTATTGTGGATTGGTGTAGAAAGCAACTTTTTTGATATTGATAAATTTGCCGGTAAAGGAAATTTGGGGCATTTTATGGAAATGATGAAAGATATAGAGGGAGAGTGATAATTATGAAAAATGTGAAAATTACAGTATTGAGAACTATGTTTAATGAGGACTTAGCTTTAGAATATGGAGTAGATGGTCTTACTGCCTGCCCAATGTTAAAAGAAGGTCAAGTATTTTATGCAGACTATGCAAAGCCGGAGGAATTGTGTGATGAGGCTTGGAAAGCTATTTATCAATATGTTTTTGCACTTGCACATGGGGCAGGAAATGATGTGTTTTACTATGGAGATTGGATAAAAAAGCCAGGGGTTGCTATTTGTAGTTGCAATGATGGATTAAGACCGGTTATTTTTAAATTAGAAGCAACGGATGAAGTTTCTAAAATAGATTACGAGCCAGTAAGATAAAAATTTGTTTAGGAGGAGATACAATGGGAGAAAAGGCTATATATTTTAGTCCTACAGGTGGAGTAAAGACAGTTGCTGAAATACTGTGTAATTACTTAATTGATTTTACTTTAAGTGGAAAAGAGCTGAATTTTAAGAGTGAAGATGTCTGTTACATACTTGCACCGGTATATTATGGTAGAGTTCCACAGGTATTCATTGAGAGATTAAGTGAAATTAAGGGTAATGGTGCAAAAGCTGTTGTTGTAGCTGTTTATGGCAATAGAGAGTTTGATGATGCTTTGTTGGAACTAAAGAATACGTCAGAAAAAATAGGTTTTAAAGTGGTGGCAGGAATAGGGGCGATAGCTCAGCATTCTATTGCTAACACAATAGGAGAGGGTAGACCTAATAAAAGTGACATTGAACAGTTGAATATATTTAAAGAAAAAATAAACAAGAAAATAGAAAGTGGAAAAATTGGTGTTGAAGTAGTAGGCAATTATCCATATAAGGAAATTGGAACTATGCCGGATTATCCTAGGGCAAATAAGAATTGTACAAAATGTGGTGTCTGTGTTGAAAACTGTCCTGTTGGTGCTATTATTTCTCTGGAGGAAACAGATAAGGAAAAGTGCATAGGCTGTATGAGGTGTGTGGCTGTCTGTCCTGAAAATGCTAGAAAATTGAACAGTGCTATTGTTAATGCTGTTACAGAAAAATTGAAAATGGTTTGTAGTGAGCCAAAAGAAAATACACTGTATATATAATGAAAAGGTATCCCATTTATTGAGATACCTTTTTGGGTTAATAAAGCTATTTGTGTTCGGAAATCTTTCCTAGTATTTCATTATTACAGCTGAAAAGTATATCATTTGTTTCCATAACGGTTAATTGCTTCGAAAGTGCATAAAGAAAGATAGAATCCCTTTTATCTCTAGGGTCTAGCATTAAATATTTGGAAAGTCGTAGCAAAAGTTGTAATTCATTGTAGGTAAGTTTCATAGCTATTCCTATGGCAATATAAACATCTCGATTAGCTTTTCTACTTCCGTTAAAAACTTTATAGACATAATTTCCAAGACAAGAACTGACAGCAATTTGACTTACTTTTAAATCCTTTTCCTGTAGAAGTTTTCTCAAGTATTGGTCAGCAGTTATATTAAAATATTCAGATTTATTATCTTTGAAAAAATCTTCTATGGATAATACATTTTTAATATTGTTCATCAACTCATCAGTTGTCTTTTTCATTGACTTTATCTTCCTTTCAAATATATTTATAATATGAATTTACAGCTTTTTGTAAATAGGTATACATCTTAAACCTAATATCCTGTTCAATAAGGATATTATAGCAAATAGGATGGTACAAAAAGTACACTTCAGAAATTAGGGTATATTTATTGGTCAGTAATATAGGGACTAAATTCATAAACTAGAATTTAGTCCCTATATTTTATTTATTAACTATTAAAGCTATAAGTACATAATCGGATTATATTTACATATAAGTAAGTATACCTAGTCAACATTTACTACTTCTAAGCTTTTTAAACGCAAATAATCTCTTGAATCTGAAATAAACATTGTACGTTCTTTTGATTGAGATGCTGGCAAGTTAAATATGTAGCCTGTATTAGATGTTACCTCTTTACCACTACTGTCGCATAAAGTGGCTTTTACTGTAATGCTGTTTATATCAGTTGAGCTGTTATTATCCACTCTATATTGTATAGAATAGTGACATTCGTTATAAGAACTGATATTACGCTTGGAAAGTGAAACAAGTGTAATAGGGTAATAACGCTCATAAATTTCTTCTGGTGTGAGATGAACGGACCATCTATTTACAATCGCTCCACATACAGTACACTTTTGCACTTTTTCGCCGGCTGAATCAATAGTAGGTTCTGTGTACATTTCCCATTCCCCAGCTTTATGTCCAGTAGCTGGAATAGTTTGAGTTATAGTTTGGTGACATATAGAGCAAACGCCAACTTTTTCTCCAGTTTCTGAACAAGTAGGTTTTTTAGTCACATTAGTATTTTCAATTTTATGAGCTATAGGCTCTCCTTCAGTTTCATTACAGCGAGAACAAGTTTTAGGTTTTGTACAAGTTGCTGCAATCCAGTTGTGACCTAAAGGAGCACCTTTAGTTTGTTTACATTTTTCACAGGTTTGTGGAGTTACACAGTTAGCCGGTTGCCACTTATGACCGAAAGTACAGGTTGTAACAAGTAAATATAAAAAAGTAGAGATGGCACTTAAAGCTACAATAACCAATACAGAGGCTATTATTAACTTTATATTATCAACAACATTTTGAACATGACCATCATTTTGTGTTTCAGTAGTTTGCCCATTGTTTTCATTAACATTTGTATTTTCCTCATTGTTAATGTTTTTGTTATCATTTTCAGACATAATTTTTACCTCCCTTTTGTCTTTTTTATAGTTTAGCATTGTAAATTGCAAAATTGTTGTACTCTTAGTCCAATATTGGAGATTTATGGCACAAAAAAAGTACCCTCCAAATCATTGGAAGATACTTAAAAGGAATGTATTTATTTTAGAATGTTTTGCCTACCTTGTCTGTTTCAAGAATAGCTTTTGCAAATTTATCCTTATCAGTTGCATAAGGTACGCAAGTCCATTCTCTTACAGTTGATGCCTTTTCTACAATGGCTGGAATATCTTCTTCAGTTATTTCCATATCGGCAAGGCAAGTTGGAAGTCCGATAGTTTTGTGGAACTTCATAATTCTTTCTCTTTCTTCAAGCTGATTGTCGTAAGTTAAAAGACAGAGAACACCAAAGGAAACAACTTCACCGTGAAGATGCTTTTCAGCCTTTGGAATAACAGTTGAGCCATAGTAAAATGCGTGACCAAGGCTGCTGTTGTAGTAATACTTTTCGCCACCTGATGTAAGGTTAGATACAATACCTGTACTGATAATAATATCAAGGGCAACCTGTTCAAGTTCGTATGATGCCTTATTAGCTTTACAATCTTCAAGAGCCTTTGCACCAAAGTCAATTAAAGGAGCTGTACAAGCCTTTGAAAGCTGAGCACCTAAAAGTGTAGTGTGGAAAAGTTCTTCAGCTCTTGTAGCAAAGAGAACTTCATATTCCTTAGAAAGAGCATCACCAATACCTGCCCATAAAAGAGAATCAGGTGAGTCAGCAATAATTCTTGTGTTTATAAATGTGTGATATGAAGGGCATTTAGGATAGAAATATTCCTTAAATGTTCCGTCAGCATTGTATATAACGGCTATTGCTGTACAAGCAGCACAGTTTGATGCAACAGTAGGGAAAGTGAAAAATGGCTTGTCAAGTTTTGTAAATACTACTTTACAAGTATCAACAGCACGACCACCACCTACTGCAAAAATCATATCAGCTTTTTGAACAACAGGGTTATCTATTAACATTTGAGCGTTTTCGTAAGAAGAATCGCCACCGTACCATACATAGTCAATAATTTCTATTTCGCTGTCCTTTACAGCTTCATCAAGATAAGGCTTTGCCTTGCTCATAGCTGTTTTACCACCTATGACAACGGCAGTCTTTCCATATTGTTTTGCAATTTTAGGCACAGCGTCATAACAATCCTCTCCAACGCTGTAGTCTGGTAAAAATGATGTGTAATACATAATAGTGCCTCCAATTATATAGATAAAGAGGGCGGACATTCCCCTAAAGAAACATCGCACCCTCGCTTTGGTGTATATTCTAATACTATTGTTTTTTGATGTCAAGTTTAAACAGAATTAACTAAAAAATACAATAATTATACCTTTACACTGTGGTTTAAAAACAAATGATATTTAATATTTTTAAGTTTTCTGTATTTTCTTACTATATAAAATAATTTCTGTAAAAAATATAAATTGTGTAAACAATGTAGATTAAAACCATTAAAGCACCGGTTTTTTTACCTACGATACTTGTCCTTTTAATTATGAAGAAAACAAGTAAACTGACTACAAGAAGAATGACACAGTCTATAACTGACTCCATATTTGGCAAATGTATTGGAGAAACTGTACCGGCAACACCGAGAACTAATAGCAAATTAAATATATTTGAACCTATTACATTGCCAAGTGCCATATCGTTTTCGCCTTTTTTAGATGCAACAATACTTGTGACCAGTTCTGGGAGGGAAGTGCCTATGGCAACTATTGTAAGTCCAATAAGTGTCTGCGACATACCAAAGGCTTCAGCAATAAGTGTTGCATTGTCTACAACAAGGTTACCACCAATAATTACACCGGCAAGTCCTATGGCAATAAAAATAAGTGAAGTAGGCACAGAGTGGTTGTGTATAACTACTTCTTCATTAGTAGAGTTTTTTCTTGATGCCATGGCTGAACGTATAAGCATAAAAATATAAATTGCAAAAATAACAATAAAACATATGCCGTCAAATCGGTTTACAGTAGGGCTACCTGAAATAATCAAACCACTTACAAGAGCAATTCCCAAAGCCACAGTTGCAAGTATTGAAAATGGAAAATCTCTTTTGGTAATTTCTTTTGTAATTTTAATAGGGTGTAAAATTGAACATACACCTACTACTACAAGAAGATTAAAAAGATTAGAACCTACTACATTTCCTACAGCAATTTCATTTGCTCCCTGTAATGAAGATGAAATACTAACGGCTGTTTCAGGAGCAGAAGTACCCATAGCAATTACAGTAAGTCCAATAATAATGCTAGGTATTTTCAGAGAATGAGCCAAAGAACCAGCACCCTCCACAAATAAATCTGCTCCCTTTATAAGGAATACAAAGCCTACAATTAACAATAAATACATCATAAAAAATTCCCCTTTCGTTAGGTCTTTGGGGCAATAAAAAAACAAGAATTTTATCATACCCCATTTACTGTGATATAATAAAAGTCTTGTTTATTAAATACGCACCGGATTAAAAATCGTACTGACGATAACGCATACAGAAAAAATTCTGCAAACTACTCCCTTTTATTAAGGAGAGTATAGTATAAACAGTAAAAAATGTCAATGAAAATTTTGTTAAATTTTTTAGGTCAATAATGATAAAATTTTATTGACAAAAAAGAGCAGTAAATTATAATAAAATTAAGGGTATTTAATATTTTGACCAATTAAAAATAGGTTATGCTTAATTTAATCAAGGTGAAAATAACCTTTAAAGTGAAATGAAATAAATAGAAGATAATTTAAATAGTATAATACTTAAAAATAATGATTTTTTAATACATAAGAAAAATTTGTATCTTTATTTTATTAAGTGAAAAAGACTTTTACTTAAT